>ERZ1292632.1564-Hain-H43-01um-R2-1564-length-21815-cov-38_pt1 | contig 21815 bp, 28 predicted proteins | sample MGYA00564407_ERZ1292632 | MGnify/ENA primary metagenome ERZ1292632 (study PRJEB36523, sample SAMEA6512637) | groundwater metagenome | collected 2019-01-08 | study: AquaDiva: Metagenomics assemblies of 32 groundwater samples | reverse complement strand
CCACTATTTGACCGAGCATATAACAACGCGCTTGTCCGGAAAGTGAACAACAATGGCAATTAATAGAGTGGAAGCGATAGTTGATGCCATATCCAAACTTAATGGATGTGCGGATACACCGGAATCATTATCCTATAAGCTTAGAAATCCGTTGATGTTGAAATCTTTTGCCCGTGTCGGCAAGCACGAGACTGATGTAAACGGAGTAAGGATTTTCACATCACTTCTTAGCGGGTATAAGGCTGCCGTGTTTGACGTTCAGTTAAAAATTGAAGGAAAGAGTAGGGCCAACGTAAAGCCGGACAGTCCTTTGGAACAACTGTTGATTTGCTATGGAGTAAAAACAAGCGGGGCCGTGGACAACGTAGTGTCTTTTTTAAAACGGGCGCTTGGCGATGATAATATTACGCGCCACACACCATGCAGCTATTTCTTAGAGAAATCAGAATAGAAAATGCCTATTCCGCAAAATGTTCCTAGTACAACAGGTTTATTAGAACAGGGAAACATAAATCTATTTAACAGACCTAGAGTAAAAAATCCAGATGGCTCAATCAGTACAGTACGCTCCATAAGCGTTAATATAGACGGCAAAGAAATATTAATTCCGACAGTTAGCGATGCTGGAAAAATAATGTCGGATAATGAAGCAGTCAACGTATATAATAAGACTGGTAAACATTTAGGAAAATTTGATTCTCCGAAAAATGCCACAGTATACGCCAAAAAATTACACGAAGATTATGCATCAGGAAAGTATGATAGTAACTCAGGAGCAAATATGTTCAACAATACCCAAGACCCTGTAACTAATACAGTACGCCAAGCAGTGCAAATGCCCACTCAACAGGCACCATTGGAAGCGCCTGCTCCGGAGCTAACTGCGCCTGTGCCCGCTGGTGGTAATGCCCAATTGGTCGCGCCTAATGCTGCTCCTGCCGCTCCAGTTATTCCTCCGCAAGTACAAGCCGAAGCGAAGACTGTGCTACACGAGTCTAAACTTGGAAAACTAGCCGGATTCCTGCTTGGCGGTAGAAAAGAATACTCCGCCGACCCCAATACCGGAGAAGTAAAAGAAACTTTTGTTAAAAACAAACCCGGAGATTTGTTCCGTCATATATTGGCAGGAGCACTTCTTGGCGGATTGGCAGGAGCACGAGAGAAGGAAGGAGACTTCTGGACAGGTGCGGGTGCGGGCGGAACAGCGGTAGCGGAAGGCGATGAAAAGCAAGAACAGCAACGCCGCGCACTGGCCGTTAAGAATGCTGAAATGCAGCAAACTGCACTACGTACTCGAATGGAAAAACAGCGTTTGACGTTAGAAGAACAACAGTTTGCAGAGTCTAAAATTCAGTTCACTGCTAGCATGGCTCATATGACTAAACAAGAACTACTTGCAGAGCGTAATGCTAATCTTCAAGAATTGGAATTCAACGCCAAAGAAAATGAATCTTCTAATCGAATGTTCGAGTGGATGCATACAGCCGGGGCAAGCCAAGCACGGGATATACCGGGGAATGGCGTTCCGGGAAATGGTGAAAAACTTCAAGAAATGGCGGTGAAAAATCCGGAAATCCTTAGAGCACCGTCTGGATACGAAAGAGTAGTTCAAAAAAAGATAGATTTCACGGATTTGAAACACAGTATAAAGGATGGCTATACTGATAAAGAGGGAAAACCAGTAGACTTGGCGGCGCATACTACATGGACAGTCTGGGATGTCCCTATTAGCGCAGCCAAACAAATTGTAACCGTAGACAATAAAACCGTCGCTAAGATGTTTCCTAGTATTCTTGGAGGCGGAGTTCTTCCAAAAGACGGCTCCCGTCCGTACACTATTCAGGAACTATCTGACCTTCGTATCAAACAATCTTCCATGAATATTGCTGCGGAAGAAATGAAACGCAAAGAACGACACGATATGGCCACCACTGCTCGGTTGATGCTCGACCAAGAACGCAAGGGCTTAGAAGACAGAATGAAGGCCGCAAAAGATATAATGGGCGTTATTCCTGCGGACAAACAAAAACAATTTGACGAAGAGTTTAAAAAGCTTAGTCAGCGCAATCAAGCAATCCTATCTGGTATAGAGCCGGAATATCGTAATTGGTTTGCTCCGTTTGAGCAGCCAATTAAGACTACAGGTGCACCCTATAGTATCACTAAAGTTCAAGAAGCTGTATCAAAACAAATTGGTTGGACAGAGATTAAATCTCAAAATCTTGTTGTGATGGTAGACCCAAAAACTGGGGTATGGTCAGCGTATCCTGCTGCGCAAGAAGCTACAGCTACTCGCGCTGGACAAATGCGTATTCCCTCCCCAGATGAAAAAGAAGTTACACAGCCACCCGCTTCCAAAACGATTAAAGCATCCGAGAGATAATGCATGGCAGATAATCTGAATAATCCTTCTTTGACGCCTGTTTATTCTTCTGCTCCACGGGCACCAGCAACACCCCTGTCTTTTCCTGAAGAACAACCAGACCAATCACAATTGGCCACAGCCAGCCAGCCTTCACCTGCTGGCTTGACACCTGTGTATTCGTCTGCTCCGGCAATGCCGCAATCGTTGTCCGTTTCCCGGACACCCATGACGCTCGAACAAGCGGCGGAGTCAGACGAGGAACCGGGAGCGTTTGGTAAAGCGTGGGACTGGCTGAATACGCCTGTTACTACGTGGTTTGGTATTCCTACGTCTGTACCGGGGCACACTGGGGTTTTTCAGGGAATTGAAGAAGTTGGTTCTGGATTACTTTCACCACTTTCGTTAGGCTTGATGATTGGTACGTTTGGTGTGTCTAGTTTATTCAAAAGTGCCGGACAGCTTGCACTAAAATCTGCTGGTATGGGGGCGAAAGAAATTGCCACCTTCGTAAAGGGAGCAGAACTTTTAAATAAAGCTAAGGCTGGAAAAGGCGCGGTTGCTATAAGTGACGCACTGGAAAAAGCTGGTGCTTCTCGTGGGTTGATGAACAAAGGCATTCAGTTACTGACTGACAGTGGTATGACGCTAGAAGACATTACTGGTCGAAGTATCATACAACGAGGTAGTTTTGCAGGACTCCGCCATGTGGTGCCCAACCTCGTTACGGCCCAAAAGGTTTCGAAAGGTATGCAGGCGCTCGTAGACGCCGGATTTACTGGCATGGCTGCGTACAGCGTGGTTGAATCCAGTCCCCGCGTGTTAGACGCTCTTAAAGAAGGTGACTACGATGAAGCTGCACGACTGGCCACGCACGTAGCCGCAGGGTCTCTGTTTACTGCACTAGGAGCATCGCAATTTCAAAAAACCGTTGGAGGAGCGGGCGGTCTTGCCGAAGAAGCTCTCGTTAAGGCTGGTTTCAAAGTTAAACCCTCGCAAGAAAATCTGTTACTGCGTAAAAACCAAGGCATAATGAAGTATGACATGATTCAACGCTATTCCTTGGCGGATAAATTCGAAAAAGAACTGCACGAAGAATTTAAAGGTATTGGGGCGCAAAATTTCGGGTCTGTAATGAAGCTGATGGAATCCGGTATGGCCCCGGACGCACTGGTAGAACAGTACAATCATTTGGCAGAATCAATGGGTATGCCGGAGCGCAAGATGCCGTTGATGCCGCGTACAGATGTACGCCCCTCCCTGCCTGCTGGTACTTCTTGGTTGGCTGGGGCAGCGGATGATTTTAACCGCGCACGTGGAGCACGGCCAGTCGTTCGTGAGTTCTACGATGTAGACCCGCGCTCGGCAGACATGTCTGCGGCCTACGAAACACTGAAGCACAACCCTGCTGACCCTGCTGTAAAACGGTCTTACGACGCCTACAAATCCGAAGTTGAAGAACAGTTCAATTATGCTTCTAAGAAACTTGGTATTACTTTTGAAGCGTCGAAAGAATCGGAACCGTACAAGTCTGTCTCCGACATGGTAAAAGACGTTCAAAAGAATAAGCACCTGTTTATTCCCAAGATTGCTGACTTTCCTACCGACCATCCACTTTCTGAACTCAATCCCCGCACAAAATTAAGCTACGCTGGAATGTCCCGCGCTGTCCATGACCTGTTTGGACACGTGGCCGAAGGTTTTGGACTAGACGCCCGTGGCCGTGAAAATGCTTGGAATGCACACCGCCAGATGTTTAGTCGCGCCGCTGTGCCTGCTATGACGACTGAAACCCGTTCAGTTTCCGGACAACGCGCCGGACTCCTGCCACGTGATTTCTGGTCTCGTGCAGAAGAGATTCCGGATATTCCTACGAAGGAAGCGATAGCACCCGCCCAAGCAAGCATGGCCGACCGCATTGGCGGTTGGCTAGAAACAGAGGCCGAAGCTGCCCGTGGCCGTATTGAACAGTCTAAAAAAGAATACGGTGCGATGCACGACATCGGAGGGGCTATTGCTTTGTCTGGACGCCAGCTTAGAGACTACAGCATCATTGGCGCAGCGAAAATTTGGAAAGGAACACGAAACATTGCCGACTGGACTAAAGAAATGGCTAAGGAGCATGGCCGCGCTCTAAAGGGTGTCAATCTGCGAAACCTGTACAAGCAGTCCAAATCCGTTTTGTGGAGCCAGATAGATACAGGTGCGTTTCAGCACTTTATGCAGGCTGATGATGTCCGGTCATGGATTAAGCGTGGCAAGGATATTAAGGACTGGTATAAAGACCCAGAATTTGACACACTGTTAAAGCATCACTTCAAGGGTGATGAACAAATTTTCCGTGGATTCTTCGCTGCGACAGGACAAGGTACCGACCTGAAAGCCAACATGACGCTGGCGTTGAAGGCATACGGACAGTGGAAGACCGGAGAGCCGTTTGCCGACCTATTCCTTGGCCGTCGTAATGTTGAGAAAGTCGCCCGTGGTGAGCCGCTGGGCGGGCCGAAGATTTCTCCTTATGGTGGGCAAGCTGAACAAAAAGGCCCAATTCCGCCGATGGTCGTAGACCGCAGAATGACCAAGGCGTTTTTTGGTAAAGAAGTTCCGAACGACACAGAACGTAAATTTATAACACAGGCAATTGCTGAAATTGGCAAACGTGATAAACTAAATTACAAGCAAGCGCAAGCAGCATTTTGGAAAACAGCCGGAGAAGTTCAGCGCGGCGGAGAACACAGTTCTGCCATGCCCGGTGAAATACTGCGGCAGGCAATTGCAAAAGAACAAGACAAATTTAGCTTGTTTGACGTGCTATTGGAAGGAGAAGGTCGTCAAAAAATGCCGACTCCTGAGCGTGGATTTGCCGAAGGCCCAGCTACGGCACAACGTTCTCCGGGTGGTACATTCTTGCCTCGTCCGGGAAGTGAACAGCCAAAAACCGCAGAACCTGCCCTTCCACAAAAAGTTCAATTCTCTGAAATAGAAAAAATAAACCAAAAAATCTCCGCCGACGCTGTTGCCCGTTATGGTCTAACCGACGACCCTGCTAAAACCGGATATGTTATGCCCAATGGACAAGGGCTGGACTTTTCTGGTGGACAGCGTGCTCGTGCTCTCGACCACGGAGATGTTAGCGACTTACTACCGAGAACGGGGGTGTATAAAGTTCCTTATAATGATAATCCACGTCCATATTTCGAACGTGCTACTGGAGCCATACGTTGGCTTGGCGGCAAGGATTATGCATCGTTTGAAATGACAGGAAAAGAGATAACACAAGCACAAGCGGAATTTATCTTAAATGCTGTCGAAAAAAGACCGGAAATTAAAACGTTGTTAGTAGATATTAATGAACCCGGACAGCCCCATATGGGGTCTGCCGCCGTAGACGCACCAAAAAGTATTGAAGACGTTATGCGGGCAGTAGGTGACGCTCGTAGAGATGCTAACCGTGGCTCGTCCAAGCTCGATAGAGTTATGTCAGCGATGGACAAAGTGGAGCAGTCTGCCAAGAACCGTATAGCTCAAAGCAAAAAGCTGTACGGGGCACAGTTTGATATCACAGGTGCTGTAATTCTTGGTGCAGAGCAATTGCGCGATTACTCGCTCATTGGGGCTGTAAAACTCTTCAAGGGAACCGTATCTTTTGCCCGCTGGTCTTCGGAAATGGCACAAGAATACGGGGACAAAATTCGTCCGTACCTGAATGATATCTTTGAGCAATCCCGTAGTTTAATCTTTGAGAATATTCCGGAAAACTTGCGCCAGCGTTATATGCAGTCGAATTGGTCTCCTAATCGTGTGCTTGACCATATTCAATCTGGTAAAGACTACGCTATTTTGACTGCGGAAAATCCGAATAACACTAGGATATCTGCGCAGGAGAACACCGTTCGCACTTATAAGCTCTTGGAAGACCTGAAGTCAAAAGGCTACGAAGCAATTCCGGTGGAAGGAAATACGAAAGATGTTCCCGGACAAATTGAGAGCGTATTTTTTATACCTGATATTGCTCCACGTGACGCAGCGGAATTTGGCCGAGCGCACGGTCAGGGAAGCGTACTGACCCGTGAAGGTCTACAGTGGCTGAAAGCGAATGCTGCGGAAGACCACGTGAACCCATCCGATGTCGGCAGGTTAATTACTGGCCGCGATGCGCGTGAACAAGATTACTTCAGTGTTCTGCGCGGGCCATCCGGCGAAGAAGTTCCTTTTAGCGTGCCGTTGAATTTCAGCCGTGAAATTCCTGCTGGTGCTCCAGCCAAGGTATTTCTTGGTACGAAACTACAGGGTGTACGCTCAGTTGACCAACTAGATTCCTCCAAGGTACAATCACCGTCAGTTGCTGGCGTTGGTACCTACATGACGGAATCACCGCAGGGTGCTTCTGCTTTGGCCGGAGAAACCGGGCAGGTTATTTCTGGGGTATTACGACCAGACGTTAAATTGCTGGAGGGTTCGGAAACACCGCTTCCGGCAACGTTGGCCGACAGTGTACGCATCGCTTTCGCCCGTATTGCCAGCAAACTGAAACCGGATTCGAAACCGGAAGACGTATTTGAGATGTACAAAAACAGTGGGAGCGGCAGTCTGAATGAGCCGCGCTTGACCTACATGGAGGTAATGCACGCTGTCCGGAAACTGGTCGGAGAGAAAAAAGAAGGCATACAAGCAATTAAAGAGTTTGAAGCCGTACTCGCCAAACAAGGATACGATGGCGTCCGCTTCACACAGGCAGGTCAAGGACGCTCAATGTTGCTGTTTCCAGAAGATGTTTCTGGAGCCAGTATTTCTGATTTGCTGCGTCCCGCTGGGCCAAGTTCTCGGTTAACACCAGATGAAGCCCGCGCATGGGATAGTCCGGCGTTGGAAGACAGTGTTCGCTACAAAGAACTTGCTCAACGTCAATATTTGAAAGACACCAAAAATTACACGCAAAAAGAGAAGGAAGAACTTCTGGACTCTTATAAACAGGCCATCAACGCCACGCCAGAAATGCACGCTCTTGCAACCAGATTGCGCGATAAGTTTTCTGAAGTCTTTGAGGAAGCTAATGCAAAAGGTGTCCTTCCTAAATCAGTCGAAGACTACGTTGCTCACGTGTGGGGTAAAGATTACGACGGTGTACCGAAAAATGAGTTAAGCCACGCGGCACAACAGGATAGTTCATTCCACACGAACGTCAGCATGGCCCGCCATCGCGTGTTCAAGAATGCTTTTGAAGGACAGTTGTTTGGCCGGAAACTGGTTACAGACAATCCGGTTCGAATTGCTGCACACGAAATGCGTTCTGTTGGCGAAGCCATTGCTGCCCGTGATTTTATGGACAGACTGCGGGATAAGCACATAAAAGCTTCCGATGGTCGAGCAATGGTTGCACTATCAGGTACGGGAGAATTGGTGGAAGGTTCTGAAGGACGAGACCCTGCCATCTTTACTAATCACAATCGTATTCGGAATATCCGTATTCCTGCCAAAGAAATCGAGCGCCTAAAGCAATCTGGAACGCTCGACAAGATGATTGAAAGTGGTAAAATTATACAAGCCCGCAACGGCAAGGATAAGCCGCTGTATATGTATAATACACATGACTACCGCGTAATTGACCATCCGGCTATGAAAGATTGGAATTTTGGCGTGCAGGCTCCAGATGGCACGAACGTCATGGTGAAGGGAGAACTCCGCGCACACCCGGAAGCCTACCAGTATTTGAATCAAATCCTTGGCCGTGAAAAATCACCGTTGATGGAAAGCAAGCCAATGAAGGCTGTGCTAAAGGCAGGAACAGAAGCCAAAGGAATCCTTCTGTCGTTTGATACCTTCCACGTAATTCAAGAAGGATTGCGTGCGCTAATGACGGGCATGAGTCCGTTCAAGATTGCCGACTTTGACCCTTACGACCCTGTTTTGGCGCGATTGGTAAAACAAGGAGCCACGTTCGGAAAAGACCACCGTAGCCGAGAAATCTGGCAGGAAGGTAACGTTGCCGGACATAGTAAATTAATCAGCAAGATTCCTCTTGTTGGGGATTTGCAGGATGCTATTCAGGATTTCTTGTTCAACAAGTATATTCCGGGATTGAAGGTTCGTGCTGCTCGTTCACTTTATGAACGATATCGTGCCGCTAACCCAGAGTGGGAGTTGGATAAAACAGCACGTGTGGCTGCGGCAGACGTAAATGAGCGTTTTGGTGGGCTGAACTACCGGGACATGGGGCGGAGTGCAGGTACGCAGGATTTCCTGCGATTAATGACACTCGCCCCTGACTGGTTGGAATCAGAACTTCGTTTCGTAAAACGTGTAATGACTCCGGGTGGAGAAGGACAGATTGCACGTCAAGACACTATCCGGCTGGCTGCATACCTGTGGGCCGCTGCCCGCGTGATGAATTACATGAATACAGGCAAACCGCACAATGAAGCGCCGTTCGGTGTGGCCGTAGTGGACGATACTGGAAAAGAAACTATTTACAGTGTTCGCACGCTACCGACAGACATGCTGCACTTTGCGGCAGACCCGCTAGGGTTTTTACGTGGTCGTTCCAGTCCGGTTGTTCGTGCAGGCACAGAGATTTACACAGGCCGGAATAATCGTGACCAAAAACTGACACGCGGACAGGTGTTTGTAGACGTGCTCCGCAACGCCGCGCCCATTCCGCTGCAAAACATCGGCAGAATTGCTGGCGAAGCTCCGTCAGATATTGGTACAAGCGGGCAGATTGTCAAGGCGGCTGGCGGTACAGCGATGGTGTATAAAACACAGGCTGAGAAACTTGCGGCAGAACTTGCTAGCGACCGCGCTGAACAAGGGCCAGTCGAACCAGATAAACTGATTAGGCACCAAACTTTGCTCCACTTGCAAGACGAACTTAGAAGTGGAAAAATACCGCCAACGACTATTCATAAATTAGTTGAAGATGGGCAGATGTCTGTAAAAGAAGCTAAAGCTTTACTGAAGAATACAGAAGAGACGGCGGGGATGGATGCAAGTTTGGCAAGGATGTATAGCAGAGCAGCAAGACTACCGATGTCGGATTTTATAAAGATTTGGCAGGCGGCAGGAAATCAAGAAAAAACCGCACTTGTGCGCCTCCTTCTCAAGAAAAAAACAAACTATCTTAAAAAAGCTATGATAGAAATGTCTCCTGCGGAGAGGGCACAGGACAGCACGTACCGTTGGATTCGGACTGCTTTTCCGCAAGAAGCTCCTTGGGAATAATCTTATTTTTCTTTCCGCTCTTTCTCATCTTAATTCCACGCCACAGTAAATGATTCCTAATTGCTGTTAAAGATACTCCAAATACATCGGCTATTTCTTGCAATATTTTTCCTTCAAGGTACATCTGTTCGGCAATTTCATCGGGAATATTTTTATTTGTATTATAGTGTGCTATCCCATGTAAAGTATGCTTTCCTTTGTGTGACTCCCCAGCCTTTTTCCGATTACCGGGAACAGAAAAATATTTTATACGCGCTTCTCGTAGTTTTTCAATAGTTTCCAAACTATGTCGTTTACCTAATCTAGGGTCGTTTTTTAATCGTGCTTTTGCCATAGCTACTTTTGTTTTTTCTGAAAGTGGTTTACCTAACCGACAGGCGCGCAGTTTGTCTTTTACCTCTTGCGGAATAATTCTCGCTTCTTGTTTCGCTCTATATTCCGGATTGGTTTTCCATGCACGCTTAATACCAACGCTCATTTTTAGGCGCGTTTCTTCTGTCGGAATAACTCCGTCTCCACCCATCGTAGTATTATATCCACGCTCTGGTTTATAAGACGAAAAAATTTTTATGCACAGTTTTTCCAAGTCATTTGCCGCTTGTTCGGTCTCCACATAGCTTATGTTTTGAATAATAAAATTTTCTGGCCCATGTTTTCGAATAGCTCGATAAATGTAAGATTTCATACGTACAGAATCTTTAACGTGCTGCTCCCAACGTTCTTCAATAGTTTTCGAAGTCTTTCCAACGTAGACTTTTCCGTTGTTTTGATTAGTGATAAGGTAAATTATAAACATGGTTTATTCCGGCAGGATTTACTGTTTTCTCTTAGGGTCAAGAATTACGTTTGGTTGGTAGGTATATGCAAATAAAAGATACGTGCCATCTCCCAGTGGCTTTTCATACTGAGTTTTGAATTGCAACGGCTTCATGGCGTCCCCAACCGTGGTCGCTTCTTTCACTACAGTCCCATCGTCTCGTATCAATTTTATTTCAACAATCACGCGGCGGCTCCTGTTCAGTTTCCGAACCATCTTGGGCCATTCGCCACAGGTTCAATGAAGAAAGTTCTCGAAACGCTCCCCGTGGTGTGAAGGATTTATTGTCATCCAACAAAGAGTATAATTCCGTGGCGTAAAACGGATGCTCTCGCAAGAATTCTCTTATCTTTTTCAGTGCCTTTTGTTCAATTCGCCATATTTGCTGCTTCGTGAATTTCCGCCCTTCCTGCCTTCCTAGCTCGTCAGCTATCTGTTGGTAGTCCATCGCCCCGTAGGTCACTAATTCACCGCTTTCAGACTGCGAGTAAGCTGCTCGAATACGTCTAAAAATAAAATTTCGGCATTGGCGGGTAAATAACCATCTAGTTTAGGAAGACGCATCATTTCGTCTGGTTTCTTTGCATCCCAATCCCCCGGATTTCTCCAACTAACAGGTTGCATTAGTAATTGTTTCTCTGCCCACAATAAAAAATTATCGGCTTCTTTAACTGAGTTCGGCATTGCGTCAGAAAGCCCAAATTTATTGACAATGGCGTGCATTAGCCGTTTTTCTATTTCAAGATACGGAGCACCTATTGGAGTACAGTGCTTAACTGGTCTAGACAAATCAGAAAGATATGCTTCGCTGGCATCGTGTAACAACCCTTCTAAACGGTCAACGGCGCTAGAATAACGGGAAACCCAAATTGAATGTTCGGCCACGCTATAAAAATATTTTGTATGACCTGTCCATCGGCATTGTTGAGAAAGTGCGTGAGCAATGTCTTCGATACAGATTAAAGACTCGTCCGGTTCGAGTAATGGGAACCGTTTACCAGTAAACGTTTCTATCCAAGCTTCACTCAAAATTTCTTCCCTCCATGTCTGTATTCTCTGTACTTGTTATAAGCGGCTTTAGCCAAAGTCGCTTCCCACACCTTCAGTTTATGATGTTCGGCAAAATCAAAAATCCGGATAAATACATCGGCCAGTTCTTCTTCCAGAAGTGTAAACCCCTGAATTTTTTCACTCATCAACAGCCGGGGGTCACGAATGGCTTCCAGAGCTTCTGAGAGTTCGCTGTGCATCAGAGCAATCTTTTCCGCCTGATTTTGTTCACCTTCCCACCAACCGTGGTCAACGGCGGTTTGATAAATCTCTTTTTGGAGTTCAGTTGGCGTTGGCACGCTTTTCCTTGAGTTTTTCGTGAATATACCCCATTGAATTAAACATAATAGCACACATTAATTCTAAGTCATTTTGCGGGTCAGTTTCTTTTTTCGGATGAACTTTTCCACCACGCCATACCATCCAAACTTCCATTAGATGGCGCACCAATGACTTAATATACTGTTTGAGAGGAATTCCTTTCTGCCAATTATCTGAATCTCGCAAATTACCGTCTGATTGAACTCGACACTTGTGCATATACTTCGCGTATTCTTCAAGAACAAATGGACAGATGAACCCCTCATAATCAAATTTCCCGCTGTCCGTATCCCGTGTAGCACCTGTTTCAAATCTACGAAATTGAATGTTTTCTCCTTGGTTTAGCAAATATTCTCCTTAGAAAATTTCTACGATTGGCTCGTAGATGGATTTGAAATACTCGTCTGTGTAAACTTTCGTGCCCTCTGGCTCGTACACAATCCAGTCACCGAAACAAACAAAAGTGCTTTCTAAAGTATTGTTTTTAGGGCCGCACCAAACGTTGTAATAGTGGAGTTTACGGTTCTGTGTATTGTAACTGGATTTCTCATGCCACATGCCTTCGGGCAGTGGCTTGTCTTCCAGAATAAACCACCACAAGATGTCTTCAGTAAATTGGATGGCTTCAATCGTTACAGGCTTTTTTCGGTATTTCATCTTGAATCCTTTGACCTATACTATTTTTACACCAGCATTTGCTACATGGGCCAAAATCTTTTTGATGTTTGCACGTTGTACAAAAGCACATACGTAATCCAGATTCTGTCAGCATCTGGTCAAGTTCTTTTATTAAATCTCTGCGTTCGTTCATTTTCTGAACACATTGTACCACACTTTCAGGATTTTGTCAAGAGTTTTTCTGTTAAAAGCGCCTTAAAATCTGGCTCGGTTTTCAGGAACGTAATCATGTTTTCCCGGCCCTGATGCCGCACACCGTTGAAGGTCAGCCACGCTCCGGATTTTTCAATCACACCTGCTTCAATCCCCACATCCACCAAATCGCCCATCTTGTCAATTCCCTGCCCGAATATCAAATCAAATTCCGCGATGCGTAACGGCGGGGCGCACTTGTTTTTCACAATTTTCGCACGAGTACGGGCACCGATAGGGGTATCCCCATCTTTAATGGTTTGAATCCTACGAATGTCAATGCGGATGGATGCATAAAACTTTAAAGCTTTTCCGCCAGTAGTAGTTTCTGGGGAGCCGAACATCACATTTAATTTTTCACGGATTTGATTAATAAAGAGTAGAACGCTATCAGATTTTGAAGTGATTGCTGTTAATTTTCTTAGAGCTTGCGACATCAATCTCGCTTGTAACCCCATCTGGGATTGCCCCATTTCTCCTTCAAGTTCAGATTTTGGAACCAGTGCTGCCACAGAATCAATAACGACAATTGCTACTTGCCCAGAACGAATCAGAGCTTCTGCTATTTCTAAAGCTTGTTCACCGTTGTCTGGTTGAGAAATTAGTAGGTTTTCTGTGTCTACTCCGAGTGTTTGGGCATATTTTATATCAAGTGAATGTTCCGCGTCAATAAAAGCCGCAATACCACCAAGTTTTTGTGCTTCCGCAATGATGTGCAAAGCTAAAGTAGTCTTTCCGCCAGATTCAGTTCCGTACACTTCAATAACACGTCCTCGTGGTATACCGCGTACTCCCAAGGCTCTATCTAATGATAAGCATCCTGTAGATATAACGTCAATATCTACAAGGGGACTATCTCCGATTCGCATGATACTTCCTTTTCCGAATTGTTTTTCAATTTGTTTTATTGTTTCTTGAATTGGCACGCCTAGCCTCGCTAATCTTTCTTTTTGTTTCTTCTGTATGATGCTTTCCATAAAAATGATTTTTATTTCCTGTTTGAGATATCTTCATTTTTAATTTAGTTTCTTCAGAATGTTTTTTACCCTTCATAAAAGATGGTTTACCTTTTCTAGCCGCACCAAATTTTCGTCTTAGTTCATCTGGTAAATTTTTCATAAACTCTGATTGTTTCTTACGGCGTATTGGATTATCCCAAACCTTACTTCTTATTTTTTCAATAGATTCTGGATTTGTGACTGTACCATTTTCGCCGCCTAGCGTGCTATTATAACCATATTTCGGTTTATGCGCCTTAAAAATTCCGATGTATGCCTTCTCCAGTTCATTCGCTTCTTGTTCATTTTCCGTACAGTCTATTTGTTTTATGGTGAAGTTTTCAGGGCCGTGCTTGCGAATAGCTCGATAAAAATAAAAATCTTTGCCGCTAATAGCTAATCGAATATGGCGCTTCCATCGCGTATCCGTATTATAGATGGTTTGCCCTATATAAATTTTTCCATTTTCTTGATTAACAACCATATAGATTCGATGCATCATTGTCCTTTACAAGCTATTGCTGCATTGGCCTGCATTGCCGCCTGACGCACTAATCTAACTGCTGCTGTTTGGTCAGCCGAAGCTGGTGTATTGTCAACAATCACCTCTGCCAGATTTAAAGCAGCCGCCCGGATGCTATTGTACTTTTCTACCTGACCGTCTTCTGGTTCGTGATATGAGAACCAATTCAAAAGATGTTGCAGTGTAATTGTCATTATTCTTCCTCGATATCCTCTCGACTATCGGTGTAAACGACCGTACCAACAAGACCTTCATCTTTGTGCCAGATAAATGCTTCGGCTGAACGCAAGTTTCCGGTAAATCCTTGCTCTGCGTGCCATGCATCCGCAGGACTAAGCGACGAAAGAATTCTAACGATAACACCGTGCTGTTCTTCCACGCTTTTGTGGTGCTTATGGCCCGTATGTGCTTCACGGAATTTTGTCGCGCCAAACATTACGGGTTGCTCTGTGGCCATCAGCAACGGAAGGTCTTTAATTTTTCCTTTATCACCATGCGTCCAAGCAATCATTACCTTACCGTACTGATAGTACTTATGGTATTTTGGTGAGTTGTCAATCGTTACATCACTATACTTTGTAAAATAGCATTCCAGCGAATCCCCAAGGTGCCACACGGACAGGTGGTCGTGGTTTCCAGACACCATGATTACACGAACCATCTTGGTCAATCGGCGCAGGCGCTCGATAGCGTCGGTCATAGCTGTCCGAACGACGGAGAACGTTTTTTGGTATCGGATATCCGAAGAAACATACGTGCCCTTGGTTGTTCGTCCTTCCGTATCATCCGCGTTGAACAAATCATTGCCGATAATAAAGATGATTTCATCAAAGGTGTATGCGGACACCCTGTCAAGGATTGTTTCGAGCGCCCGCTGAAAACATTGCAATGCAATCTTGGTATCGTAATTCTGGTCGCCCGTCTCGTTCTTCCAAGCCAACTTACCGAAATGGTGGTCGGCAATGTTGATTTCCAATACGTGCCCGCTGGCTTTGTTCAGTTTCCGAACTTTGATAGGCAAGGGAGCTTCACGCTTGGCCAATTCCTTTAATTCTGCAATTTCATTTCGGATGTTTTCTATAACTTTTTTGCGAACAAGAAACGCTTTGACTTGATAAAGCTCCTCATAATCGGCAACGTACTTTGTGTCTTGACTGCCATCTTCCTTTTTGGGGCCAACTAGCTTATCAGTAACATACCCCATTTCCCACTTATTGCAAACAAACTTTTCGACTTCCCAAATTTCCGTGTCTACTTCAAAAGCTGCTAGCAAGTCTTCCAGCGTGTGAATTCTGGTTTTTGGAAGAGTGATTGTCCATTTATCTCCGGCTACTTCGTTTACTTCTTTAAGTACTGGTGCTGTTTTCTTACATCCGCACGTCTTATTATCTGCCCGGAATTCCTTTACAGTATTACAGCCCGGACACAAACGTTTGATAACTTTAGACATTTAGTCTCCTAGAATATTCCAACAGCATGTAGTGCATATACTGCTACGCCGCCGCCAATAATCGCGCCGCGTATGAACCAATTCCTTTTCGCTTTTCTTGCATCTGCTTTCAACTTATCCTGCTCCGCCTTATTTGCCACTGCTTGTTTATCAATCTCTGCATCCTTACCAGCCACTTGAGTATTCAGGTCAGTAACGGCCTTATCACGGTCTTTCAGAAGACTAACATCATTTTCGTGAGCCTTCTGTTCATCGGCCAGATTGCCTTCCAGCCGTGGTATTTCTTCCAAACGATTTACCGTCGTCCGGGCTGCATTGTCTGTAACAATCAAGTGGTCTAATAGCGGGGCAGGCTGAATTTCGACTTGCGGGATATTTATTAGCTGAACCCAACGCTTTGCCAAATCGGGCAGGGGGGTGGTCAAATTTGCTTCTTGTTGTTTTTTCGTAGTGATGTCACGTGTGGCAATAGCGTTTGCCAGCATCTGGTTCTGCGACGTTACCTGCGCCAGCAAAACCTTGTAATTGTTTTCATTTGCCGCAACTACCTGCGCCAGTTTTTCATTCGCTTCGACTTGCTGCTCTAGTTTCGTCTGTGCTATCGCTGCCGCAACATCATCATGCCGCGCCTGCCAGTCTACGTACTTGCCCCATGAAAACCATAGGAAAATTGCTACCAAAATAATGATGAGCAGTTTCTCGTGCCGCTGAATCCAGCTTAGGTCTTGTTTAATTGTTTCGTTCATTGATGAAATTTCCCGTCAGGGGTGTACCCCATTATTTTTCTGAAAGTTTTCCTTTGTTCATTAGAAAGTGCCTTATAAAACTTATTTTCTTCAACAACTATTTTTGTGCGGATGCGCCTAAGTTCTTTATAAGACTTTTGACCGCCTGCTTTGATTAATGCTTCTTTTAGAAGACTAGTGATGCGAAGAATTTTATCTGATATTTTATTGTTCATTTTCCGAACTTCTCCTTGTACTTCCTTAGATACCGAGCGGCGGATTCAAGAATTTCCGGGCAATCACGCCCCTTTTTCAAAAGGGTATTACAAGCCCAACAAAGCAGGCCGCGCACACTCGCTCGTTTTAACTGAAATCTAAACTCCTGCCGTGCTACTCGCTCTGCAATTCCTTTTGGGTAAACGAGTGCTTCTATAGATACAGGGTCAGAGAAAACAGCAACGACAGCCTTCTTAACTTTTTCAAACCTTATTTTTGCACGGATTAGTTTATGGTCATGGTCAACAGAAAGGGCATTTCCGTCAGGCTTCGGAATGTATCCGCAAATCCAGCAAGCCCCGTCATTGACCTTTAGCATTTCTTCGTACTCTTCGATTGAAATGCCGTAGGTTCGTCGGAGACGTTTATCAGTTGCTTTTCTGTCCATTATTGAACATCTCCAAAATTTGTCCAGTCTCGTTGCGTTAGTTCAAGAAGTTCTCTCATTGTTAAACGCGGAAATAACCATACAAAATCGTCATAGGCGTCTATCATGCACTTTTCGATAAGGCTTCTTTTTTCGTCCATACTCTATTATACCATACTTAGGTTAAACAACTTCCAAATCCGTATCTCCAGATGCGGCCACGCGCTCTCGAATCTTGCGGGGAAGAATAATGCACCCGTGGCTGGCTGTGCCCGGCGAACGCATAGAATCGCCGTGCATAAGAAAACCACTGCGCCCAAACGTCTCCGTACCCGCCTTGGGCGTGAGCCGCATCACAACTGGCCCCTTCGTTGGGTGGTCGTAGACGGGGCCGATAGTAAATAACCCTACAGGGATTGGCCCCACGTTCCTGACCGCTTGCATATCTGGATTGTTCTTTCCTTCGCCCGGCTCTGGAACGTTATCGCCGTCGTCCCAGCCGCTGTAGCCAGTGACTAGGTACACACCATCTTGAGAGAATTTTCCTGAAGATTGCTCGTATTGAAACATTTTGTCTCCTATTTATTCCAAATTGGACAATTCCATTTGAAGGGCGCAGGCACGCTGTCTATCTTGTCCGCCAACCGTTCACACCGGGGACATTCTTCCGGCAAATCATCTATAGTTTTATGCAGGCGCTCAAATCTGTGTCCGCAAAATGGACAGGCATAATCATACAGCGGCATGTCCGTTACCGTTTCCTTTTGTAGCCCGCTCGTGATAATCTTGCCCCACGGAATGGGCCACTATCAGCGCCTGAATCGCCGTGACTAGCGCGATGTATTGCGCGGATAGTTTACCGAGAAACGCCAGCACAATTCCGCAGGCAGTGAATACAAAAGCGTAGAACCGGGTTGTCCCACCAAACCAGCCGCTGATTTTTAGTGGAAGATAAATTGTTCCGTTACCGTTAGTCATTGCGGAGTACACCCGTAATTTCAAACTCCCCGTCGCAGTACTCCCCATTTACGGTCACAAAGTCTTCTTCTTTAAGTTCTTTGGACTTTTCCAGAGCATCTTCCAAACTCCGCGCACGGATTTCCACGGATACTAACTGATTGCATTTTGCCCATACACCGTAAGCTTGCAATGGTTCTTGTTTTGTCATTTTGTCTCCTATTTATAGAAAGTCATTCCACCGACAACCGCACAGCGTTCAATCCCTGCTAAAATCGGATTATAGTGATACAACGCTCCGTTCGTAATTTTGTCTTCAATCGTACCATCGTACACACCATCTACCCACTGAAGTAACCGTTGAAAAGTCGGTTCTCGTGTGTCTGGAAACGACCACGGCTCACTAGTCTCCATGTCTTCCATTATTTTAAGCCAACTACCGTCGTTCCAGCCAGCCTGTGCTCGATTTCGAAGTACAAACAGTACACCCAGCATACCGTTGAATCCTCCTTTATGTGCTTCGCGCCATGCGTAGAGTGCTGCGCACGCTCTTTCGAAATCTGTGCCCGTCATTCAATCACCCCGTTTATAAAACCAAGTTCCTTGGCCCACTCAATACCAAATATACCGAGTTCTTTGGCTTTAAGATAACCCTTGATTTTTTTGTAAAAAAGCTCGTCTATTACTGTGTTAAGATATTGCAAATGTACAGCGATTTCTTCTTGGTTTTTTTCTTCCGCTGTTGGCGGTGCGAAATCTACGTCGTGAACAATAAAATGCGTGTTTGGCGTAGCCCAGCGACTTTTCCCAGCCAGCAAAATGAGAGTACCTGTGCTTGCACACATGCCCGATGCGACGACAACAGTTTTTGGCACATCCAAAAGAGCGTCGTGTATGGCCAGTCCGGCGCTTACTAGACCACCATTAGTACTGACATAAACGGTAAGTTCTTCCGGACATTCTTCGTTCAGTTTCCGAACGAACTCACCTGCCATTTCTTCCGTGATGTCCCCGAACAGGTATACTTCACCCTTTCGTATAATCGGGCGATTAACACCGTGCGTTACTGTTGTGTCACGGTAGATGTCCATGTTAGTTCGCTTGCTGCGGCGATTCAGTTGTTGTTGGTACTGGCGGTTCCACTACTGCAACCTTACGCGGACGACCGCGCTTGGGTTTTACCGCTACGAGTGCTTCCGGTTTATCTTCGCCAATCACTTCTCCGGGGAATGCTACAACTTTTGGAGCATCAGGAACCGGAGCCTCCGGTACTGTCGGAGGATTTGGAGACGGCGGAGCGAGAACTGCTTGTTCCACTGCTGTCTCAGACGCAGGAACGGATTCAACCACAGGGGCTGTAGGAGCCTGTGCTGCCTGCTCCGCTGCTTGTTCGCGTGGACTCTTCAGCGGGACAAATTTATCGTTCAAGAATTTCAGCAAGCAGTGCCGGGAGCAAAACACAAGTTTTTGCTGGTTAAAATACTGAAGTATGAGGATACGAAATACATTATCCGGAATCTCTTCTGGTTTATTCTCAACCCAGAAAATACTCTGTCTACACGCTTCATTGTCACAAATTACTGTAATAAGATTCTTTACTTCCGCTGGCATTTTAGCTCCTTAGTTAATTTATTTCGAACTCTTTGCAACCCGTGTTTCGCACAATTTTGAACCCAACTTTCAGACCACTGTGGAAAAAACTCCTTCTGAATTTCCGATGCTGTTTTTCCGGCCAAGTACATTTGCTCGATAATCAGTTTTTGCCACCAATCCAGTTCATCGAGCGCAGCCAGAATAATTTGAAAATCCAGTTTCCGAACAAGGTCTGTAGTGAATGCCGTTGCTAAATCTGCTTCCCGCTGGTTGTCCGGAACTGTTAATGAAACTTCCTTTGCAAACTGCGTCTCACTAATCTTGTTCCCGTTCTTTCGGTACAAGTACTTTTTAACAGCGTCCCGGCATTTTACGTAAGCGTCACGTTCGCTGGATACACTATCGGCGTACTCCAAAAGCACACGATAACATTCTTGAGAAATGTCCAATCTGTCGTCGTAACTCTTGTTGTTTGCAAATCGTCTTATTACCTTTTGTATAACATGGTCGTACCGTAGCATAGTGGCCTTAACTGGTCAGAGCGTCAAAACTGCATACGGGACAGTGATAGTCCCAATCCGAAACATATTTGAAACGAATACTTCCGCATTTCGGACAATGCTTATCTTTATATGGTAAATCATGTACTGTACTCCCATGAAAAATTTTGGCTTCTTCATCCGTGAGCGGTTTTGGAGAAAAACATATTGAACAATACTCGGATTTTCCACTGCCGTCCGGAGCATAATTTCCGTGGGGACATTTAGGAAGCATCGCGCAACCTCTTTGCTTGACTTCTTGTTCTTAACTTATATCCCGCCGTCCATAAACGCTCGTATATCAATGCAAAACCTATTTCCAGTTTCTTTGCTATTTGCCTTACGCTGAGTCCTTCTTCATATAGTTTAATAAGATTCTTTGTATCAACATTTTTATTGAGTCTAGGAGAGGTTTCTTTTGTCCATTTTTGAAATTTTTCTCTGGCTCCGGGTTTTTTCCATGCTTTTTTCATTCTTTCACTGGTTTTGGAACTCATTCTTTTTCTTACGGCGTCGGTAGGAAATTGCATACCAATTCCGCCTTTGGTTTGATTATAACCATTTTTCGGTAAATGGGACTGGAATATTTGAGTTATCCAAAATTTTTCAAGTTCATTACCTTCTATTTCATTTTCTGTTTGACTAAGTACTCTAACTTTAAAAGAAGATTCTCCATACTTTCGTATAGCACTGTGATGTGAAGAAGTCGGATAACGGTTAAGTTTAGCATCGGCCACATGATGTTTCCAACGCCGCCTTGTACCTTGCCGAGTCTGCCCAACATAAACTTTTCCATTTATCATGTTCTGAACTAAATATATTTCAACCATTTTCACCAAACCTTAGCCGACGAGTTTTACCGTGTTTTGAATCATCACGAAGTATGTGGCAGGCAGCGCAAAGAGCCACGGAATTAAATATACTGATTTCTCCACCTTCACTCCTCGGAATTTCTTCATCCATATGAAATTTCCACGTGATAATCTTTCCGCAATCTCGGCAATTACCGCCTGATTTCTCAAACACTTGACGCCGGATGGCTTCTACTGCGTCTTTTCTTGGATACTCCCGAATGTCACCTTCTGTGGTTCGCGCAGCAGCCGGGCGTCTAAAAATCCGGATTATTTTCCCGTCCACTAACTGAACGAAAACGCGGCCACGCCTAGACATGTGCTGCTTCTTCTTTTTCCTGTTCTAAGATGGAAATAGCCGCTTCCAATTCATCTATATATTCTTGCATTTGCTTTACTATCTCTTGAATTTGTTCATCTGCTATAAGTTCATCTGCATAATCGTCGCTTATACGATTAAAAGACTTAAAGTACATTAGGAATAATGCAGCAAATGATACTGTTGTAAGGACTAAGAAACCAATTAGAAATACAATCATCCTTCTCCTCTTTCAACAAGCGCAGCATACGTGGCCAAAAATTCTCGTGCCCACCGCAGAAACACTTCCTTGCGTCTAGCGTGTTCCGGCAACGCTTGGTCAATCACTGGGTCTACCCGGCACGCCACATCAAATGCTCGCATGATTTCGGCCTTTTCATCAGTCGTAAGATACGCTCCACCGAAGTCGAAATAAATTCCACGAGGCTCTGAAGGATTTACTTTGTTTTCAAAAAGTTCTGCGCGAAGACTTTCAATGGTGGTCTTGGGGTCACGGGCATGGGCGATGAGTTCTTTGGTGACAACCTGCCCGCTGGAAATTGCCCGCTTGAGTTCCGTGGCTTTTGTAATACCGATGGC
>ERZ1292632.1563-Hain-H43-01um-R2-1563-length-21830-cov-4_pt1 | contig 21830 bp, 23 predicted proteins | sample MGYA00564407_ERZ1292632 | MGnify/ENA primary metagenome ERZ1292632 (study PRJEB36523, sample SAMEA6512637) | groundwater metagenome | collected 2019-01-08 | study: AquaDiva: Metagenomics assemblies of 32 groundwater samples | reverse complement strand
CCGCTCCTGCGAACCCAACACACTCACTGTATCACACTATTGGCAGTAATGCAAGCATGCAGTGCCGTTCCAAGAGACAAAATGCAAAAAAAGATCACCAGTCTACATGTAGGCACAACCGTCTACGTAATGACAGCAGGTTTAGGTAGGTTCTAAGATCAGGAGTGCAAGCATGAGCAGTGTATCAGCATCAGGAGAACCTGAAGGGATAGGGGAAACTCAGAACCGTGCTCAGGGAGTAACGAAGCTGATGATGCCGAACGGCGGTTTCCTGCTCGCCGGCAGCACGGATGGCAACGGCGGCGGCCGTCCCCCTGACGCATGGAAAAAGCTCTGCCAGGAGTGTGCGAACAAGGGAGCAAAGACGATTCTCGCGCAGAAAGTGCTAGAAGATGCGCTGCACCCTGCATTTATGGGCGCGTTTCGCTTCCTCACGGAGCAGGGCTACGGCAAAGCCACGGAGCGGATCGAGCATTCAGGCGAGCTTGCGTTCAAGGCTCTAGTGGCAGTGGACCTGGATCGGGTGTAGCGCGTTGAACCTGCGCGCCCCGTACGGCGCGTTTCGTGCCCTGTCCATGTGGAATGACTTGTTTGGGCCTGAAAGTGTCACAGCGGGCAACGTGGTGAGCCGTTGTTCGCAGGTTCCCAGGAGTCTGAGGCAAGGGAGGGGGGAGGGGCGACCTCGGTTTTGGGTCCCATACGAACGGATTATGCCCCATATTTTCTGGACAACCCCTTTTCAAGTGTAGTGACAAAAGAGGGACAAAAGAGTGACATTCGCACTACGGGTGTGGTATTGTAGTGACAGTGAATCGTTTTTTCCAGATACGTTGTAGTGACACTGAGGTTTCTCGTTGGTCTATTGAGGCTGATCGGCGTGGTTTGACGACATCTGCGTGGTCGCGGTTGGTGTTGAACGATGCTGCGCGGGGGGAGGTTCCGGTGCGGGAGCCTGTAGTGACACATGTCCAGCGTTCTGTAGTGACGGTGCAGGATGTGGGGGATCGGGTGAGCCATGTAGCGTTCCAGGGTCCTGCGACGTGGACGTTGGTGACGGAGGGCGGGTTGCGGTTTCCGGTGAGCAAGAAGGCTGATCCGAGTTCTAAGAAGTGGGCGAAGCAGGATTTGGCGAATATTGCGGTTCAGAACGACTGGGGTGGTTTCGAGGCGGCGTGGAAGGCGATGGAGTCGGATTTGATGGATGGGGGGTTCAGCCAGTGAGTGCTTTGATTCCCGAAACGCTAAAGATCGTGCGAGACGGCGGCGAAGTGAAACCGATGAGGTCGAGCAGCCGGGATTTCTCCTTTGTGCCCACTTCGGGGGGATTCCGGCTGTTGGGCTGGGGGTTGCGGTGATTTACGCGGACAATCTTAGACAGGCTGCCGACGATATTGATTGGTCGGGTCTTTGGTCCCGCGACCATCCTTTGACGGCTGCGATTTTGGCTGGGACGACGACCTTCCATAAGCCTGTAGGAGATTGGATGACTTCGAAGTTGATGGCTTGGCTTGAGACGTGGGACGAAGTACGGATCACGGATGCCGGTGGTTGTCCGGGCTATTATCATCGCAAGTTGGAGATTCAGTGGTAAGGGTCGGGGATTGCAACCAATGTGGTCGCTGCTGCGTTATCGAGAAGGGCGGCAGGACGTTCGTGTGCGAGCACTTGGTTGTGATCGGGGAGATCGGGACAGCGGGGGCGTCGAGGTGCGCGGTGCACGATGTTCGGACGGAGGGGATGGCGATACGGATGGCGGCGCAGGACGGGAAGCGGCTGTCCGAGCGGTGTTTCGGGAGCTATCCGAACCATCCGAGCGAATTGGTCGAGGGGTGTAGCTACAGTTTTGTGAAGGAGATCGGGGAATGAGCGGCTGGGAAGAGCACCTGGAGGAATACCGCGTGGCGGTCGGGCGTCTTTTGGCGGCCATCAGGTCCGGCGGCGGGAAGTCGTGCCCCATAGACGTGCGGGCCAGGGCATTTGCGGACTTCGATTTTGCGATGCGCGGGTGGGAGCCTGGCGAGGGCGCAGTCCGATGGAAGGCGAGGCTAGAGAGTTATGGTTAAGAGCGCATTGTACGGGCGGTATGCGGACACGGGCCTGGTGGAGTGTACGGCTGAGGCCGGGTGGGACCGTGTAGGCGGGATTCTGACGGGCAAGATCGTTCTCAGGTCCGAAGTATGGACGGCTGTGCCGTTCGGGGAGCGCCAGGAGCGTTGTCACCAGTTCGAGGTCCTTTTGGACGGGCCTGGGGACTACGAGGCGGCGTACGCGGCTACGCTCGGGGAGTTCGAGCGGTATTGGCGGGAGCAGGGGGCGGATGTGGACCCTGGCTGGAAGGACAAACTCGCGGTCGCGTGCGGGCGGGTGTTCGGGATGTTCATGCGAGAACACTACTTAGCGGCATAGTCTAAGATTTCGTCAATTCGAGAAGCCTCGTTCCCCGAGGGGGGTGCGGGGCTTTTCCACGTCCGCGCTCTCACAGGCGCAAGGATCAAGCTACAAGCAAATGAGCATATCTTATCGAAACACGATCAACACGGGCATCCACGGGCCTGTGACGGGGCAGGACCCTCTCGAAGCGTGTCTGCCTCGCGCGAACACGTTTTGGGCGGGGATTCAGCCGTTCGGTCACATTAGCGGCATCCAAGACTGGCAGGGAACCTTGGGATACCCCAAGTGGAAGAACACGGACTGGCTCACAACGTCCACCGGGTCTGGCGGCGCGCCGACTGCGGACTTGACGCCTGTGGCCCGCACGTCTACCATCGTGAACTCCTGCGCGACCATCATCACGGACGATGCGGCAGACGGCGACGGCTGGGGCATCCAGTTCTCGATGGACGGCGGTACTACGGCGGACCTTCCGTTCTTGCCGACAGCCGGACAGCTGCTTTTTGCCTACGGTCGTTTCAAAACCGCCAATACTTCGACTAACTCGCGGTTCTACTTCGGATTGTCGGATGCGAACACCGACATCCACAATGCGGACGACGACCTCATCATGTTCTACAAAGCGTCCGGCGCTTTGACGATGGTGGGGCGGACTGCTAAGGCTGGCACGGCTACGGATACTTCGGCGCTGGCGAACTCGCAAGTGAACGATGCGTACATCTCGCTCGGCATCCGCGTGAACGGCGTCTCAAGCATCGAGTTCTGGCAGGGAACCTTGCCTGGCAACATGACGAAATCCGCGACGCAGACCACGATGACCAACCTTCCCGATGAAGGTATGGCATTGTCGTTCCATGTCGAGACCTCGGCTGCGGCTTCCGTAACGGCTACGCTCCAGCACATGGTGGCGTGCCAAGAGGCCCTCTAAGACGAAGCCCTCGCGGGCTAGGGATTTGGCTGCCCCCGGCGACAGTCGGGGGGGACCAAGGAGAATACAACAATGGCAAGCGACAGGCCCGCATGGGCGCAGAATCTCCCCTCGCAGGGGACGTACTACTACAAGTTCTGGGACTTTGCTACGAGCGCGGACCTCGCGGACTTCGTACCCACTATCGTCACGGACGGCGCGGGGTGGGACGGGAGCATAGCGATCACGGACGCTCGGGGCGGAGTTCTCGCGTGTACGAACACCACGACCGACGACGACGAAATCCAGATGGATACCGAGTGGGAGACCATCCGGTTCAACAAGCTAGGATTCACCTACTACATCTACGGGCGCTTCAAGATCGACGACGCGACGCAGCTAGACCTCGTATTCGGGGTCCATAAGCGCGACACGACCTGGATCACGCTCACGAGCGACGGCATCTTCTTCGCTAAAGACGACGGTTCGACCGACATCAAGGGCAAATCGGCGTTCAATGCGAGCGCGACGAGCGAGTACGGGTCCACGACGGGCGCTTCCACGGCGGATACGAGCTATCACGACTTCGAGATTCGGGTTGTGACGGACGCGAACACGCTCGGGGCGGGGGTTATCTCGTTCTATGTGGACGGGACGCTGGTCGGGCAGCTCGGGTCCAACCAGAGCGCCACGAGCATCTGCCACGACGAGGAGATGACGATAGGCTGGGCGCACCGCAACGGCGAGGCGGCTGCCAAGACGTTCTCCATCGACAAGCTCGGAGTGCTGGCGGCACCGACAGGCACGACGTAAGGAGAAATGATGAGGAAAAAGGAAATCGAAGAGCCGAAATCGACTCCCCCGCAGGTTCCGACCACCATTCCAGAGGATATGGTGTTCAAACCGGAGCATTACGCCCCGGTAGAGCCTGTGGAAGTCGAAAAAGACGAAGAGTAGACGCCGAGGGGTCTGAAACGGCCCCTCCCCGATCCCCCAAAAGGAGGCCATACGTGGCTAAAACAGCTAGCAAGGGCCGGAAGTGGACCGTAGAACAAAAACTGCGGGCTTCTGAGGCTTTCCGGGCGCGAGAATCGGCCCGCCAAGGCTCCCCGAACGGTCTGATGGTCGTTCAGGAGGCTGATGTCCCGACCGATCCGAAGGATTTGCGGATCGTAGAGCTTAAAATGAAAGTCGAGGCGCTGAAAAGCGATCTGAGGCTCGCACAGGATAAGGAAGACTACGAATTGGAGGTCTGGAACAGGACCCAGTTCGAGGATGTGCCGTACCGCTGGAAGCATTTTCACTGCGACGGGGATGGGTGGCTCTACCACGAGCGCATCAACTTCTATGCAGACTCGGGGTACGGGGTGTTCCTGTTTGATCGGGCTTTGGCGATGCTCAAAAACGCCTTTGGCGAGAATGTGAGCAAGGACCAGGCCCAGACCAAGCGCGAGAGGTTCGGCCCGCTGGACGGCAACGGCAACGAGACGTACTCGGTGCTCCCGAAGTTCGACAAGGGCAACGTCGTGGAAGTGGTCGTGCGGATTCGTCCCAATGGAAATCCTCCCGGCGAATAGGGCGTTCCACCCGCAGGGCGCGGGTTTCGACATCCTGTACTGCAAAGAGGACCTTGTTCTCGTAGACGCTGGAACCGGAACCGGCAAGACGAGAGCCTGCCTTGAAAAGCTGCACGCTTGCGCGGAGAAGTATCCGGGTATGCGGGGGCTGATCCTCCGCAAGACCCGGAAGGCTTGCACCGACACCTGCCTGGTGACGTTCGAGGAGGAGGTCGTGCCCGAAGGCCATCCCTGCCTCAAGGGGGGCAAGCGGGAAGGGCGGCACTCTTACGTGTACCCGAACCGCTCGGAGATCGTGGTGGGGGGCATGGACGACCCCCAGAAGATCATGTCCTCGCAGTGGGACTTTTGTCTAGCAAACGAGGCCATCGAACTGCTGGAGGACGACGTTCAGGCATTGATGACCCGTATGCGAAACGGCAAGATGCCGTACCACATCGTCATCCTCGACACGAACCCGAGCGCCCCGACGCATTGGATTTGGCGGATGTACCTCGCGGGGAATCTGCCCCGGATACCGACGACCCTCAAGGACAACCGCAGGTTTTGGGACGAGAAGACCGGGGAGTACACGAAAGAGGGCAGGGACTACCTCGACAAGCTGGAGCGGTTCCTCACGGGGAGCCGCCGGGACAGGCTCTTAGAGCACAGGTGGAGCATCGCGGAAGGGGCGAGATGGCCCCAGGCGGACGAGGCCGTCCATCTGTTCGACTTGTCTACGCAGTTCCCTCAAGGGGTGCCGGAGGGCTTCACGAAGTTCATCAGCATCGACCACGGCCTTCGGAATCCGTATTGCGCCCTGTGGCACATGGTGGATTACGAAGGCGATCTATGGACGTACCGTGAGGACTACCAGACCGGATGCACGGCGGACGTGCAAGCCGAGAGGGTGCTCAGGCTCTCGGACGCGAACGAGAAGTATTACGCGGTCTTCATAGACCCTTCGATGAAGGCGCAGACGGCGCGGGCGACGGCGAGAGCGCCCGCCGACAAGAGCGCGGCGGACTTCTACATCGAGACTTTGGGGAGCGACCCGCGCTTTGGCCCGGTGGTAGCGAGCATCAAGGACCCGTCGAAGGCGTATCCGATCATGGACGCGCTGCTCAACCGGAACAACCGATTTGCGAACTGGCACATCGAAAGATCGTGCAAGAACCTGTGGGACGAGCTTGTAGGCGCGGTGTTCTACAAGTCGCCGCAAGGGATGTGGACCGAGGACTTGGACCCCAAGTGTCCCGATCACGCTTTGACTTCGGCGGCATTTGGCTGTGCAAGCCATTTCAAGCCGCCGGAATCGAACAAAGCCTGGGAGTGGAACATGGAAGATTTGCAGGACAAAATCCACAAGGCCAGAGAGGAGGAATCTATTGCCAACTTTATGCGAAGGACAAAGCAGGGTCGATCAAGGGTGCGATATTGAGCTATCCGAGCTTCATCCGTTGGTCATTGCCCGTATCGTCGTGGAGTGGTCGCGGTTCGACCCGACGTTCCCGATGCGCCCTTGGGGGTTCGAGATGCTGGGCACCCATGCGACGGTCGGCAACGACACATGGAACGTCGGTCGGCTGGATAAAGGCACGGTGCCGGCCTTCCAGATCACGCGCAATATCGGCACGTTCGGCGGGCCGCGTGGACAGGACACCTGGCGGCTCGACCTAAAGGATTTGCAGGATAACGGGTGCGGGGCGAAGATGGTCCACGTCGGAAGGGTGCGGCAGTAGTGCCCGTCTTCGACTTCGAGTGTCCGAAGGGGCACGTCTACGAAGACTACGAGGGGCTTGGCCTTGCCGACAAGTCCCATAAATGCCCCGTATGCGGGGCTGCAAGGGCCACACGGCTCATCGGGGGCTTCCGAGGACATAAGATGCCCGCCGAGAGTTCCCCGGCGTACCAGGCGTGGTTCGCTAGCGAGAAGACCCAGGCGAAGCTCAAGACGGGTGAATGGATTATCGCTCCTAAGAGCGCAGACCTCAACCATAAATAGATGCCTAAAGACGAAGTAGAAAGAGTGCAGGACCGTTTGACGCGGGCGCGGAGCGCATCCGAGCCGTATTTCGCCAAGGTCCACCGTTTGCGGGAGCTTGTGACGGGGAATCCTGAGGCGCTCAACGCGGCGGGCTTGTCGGCGGACCAGACCGAGACCGAGGTCAAGCGGCGCAATCCTACGCGGTTTTCCGACATCTTCGTCACGGACATCGAAGAGGGGCGCGACAATACCCTCTTGCAGACGATCAGGACGCTTTGCCAGCAGACGACGTATTCTTTCCCCGAGGTCGAGGCGCAGGATTTGGAGTTCGAGGAAGCCAACCTCCATGCCGAATACTTCAGGCAGAGGCTCGGGCCTTCGCCGGTGGGATGCGACGCCGTGTACCACGTGCGCGAATCCCTGTACGACTATATGATCGGCGGCTTTGGCTGGATTTGGATAGGGATGCAAAAGGGCAAGCCCGTCATCCGCAACGTGGATACGCTGGACTGCCTGTGGGACCAGAGCGCCCAGACCGTCGCCGGGGGCCGTTGGTGGTCATGCACGATGTACGACACCCTCAAGGCGTGGCAGTCTATGTTCGGGGTGGGCAAGTTCGACAAGTACATCAAGGAGCGCAATCCCGACCCCGACTCTCCGCTCGAATTGCAGTTCTACTACGACATCGAAACCGACGCGGGGGCGTGGAAGGTGCTCTTCAAGACGGGGAGCGAGGAAGTGGACAACACCCCGGTCTTTGCGGGCAAGAACCCGTGCTACTGGGACTACGGGGGACAGCGGGTGCCGTTCCTTCCGGCAGAGTCGATGTTCTTCATGCGGCTTCCGAGCGTGAGGCTTCCGATAGGACTGACCGAACAGATGCTTCCTTCGCAGATCGCGTTGTGGCGCATCCAGAAGACGATCAGGGAGATAGGGGATTGTCCCGCGTTCTATTGGTGGCGCAAGGGCGCTCTGGATGCGGCGGAGAAGCAGAAATTCGAGGACGGCAAGGTAGGCGGCGGGATCGAGGTAGCCGAAGGGAGCGACGGCATCCACCAGGAGAGGGCTTTGGACATCCCTCCGGGGCTTATGCAGGAGGCGGGGATGCACCGCCAGTCCATTACGGCGCAGGGCGGCGCGAACCCGTATGCGGCGGGCGCTCCGGTCGAGGGGACGACCTATGCCGCCGAGGTCAATGCGATCCAGCAGAACGCGGGGCTTATGGCTGGCACCATCGCCAAGGAGCACTCCGATTTCTGGCTCAGGATTCTCAGTAAGTTTCTCGCCAAGGGCGCGGCCTACGACGAGTGGCCTTTGGTCACCCGGCATGAGAAGGTGACGCTCACCTTCGCCGAGGCCGACCCGATCAAGGCGTATCTCAATCCGGACGCGAGGTTTGTGATCCGCGAGAACTCGATGCAGTACGAGGACCAGCAGGCGCGTATCGCCAAGGCGACGATGGCGCTCAACCTGGCGCTGCTCGTGCAACAGATATTCCCCAACGCGGTCAAGGAGGCGTACCAGAACTTCTTGCAGGCCATCGGGGAGTCGAACACCGAGAAGTACATGGCCCCGCCGGAACCGCCTCCTATGGCCCTTCCAGGGGGCGCTGAGGGGCAGGTCATGGGCGGCGGGCCTATGGCTCTGCCGACAGGCGGGCAGTCCCCGGCGACGCCGATAGCGGCGCAGTAGATTTGTCCTCGACCCGAGGGAAACCAATCCAAGAGCGGCTTACCCGTTCGTGCCCCGAAAGGCAAGCGCGGACGTGAAGGCAGCCTAACGAGGAGAAAATGTTAGAGAAAGAAACAATCGAAACAGACCCCGATGCGCTGTTCACCCAGATTCAATCTGAGGAGAACGTCGAGGAAGGGTCGGAGAAGACCGAAAGCGAAGCGGCTGTAGCCGCAGACGAAGCAAAGATCAAGGTAGGCGACGCCGAATACACGGCCCAAGAGCTAGCCGACGCCATTGCTACAAGCAGTCAAGCGAAGGAACTCGAAAGGGGTTCTCGTGAGAAGTTCGACGAAGCCGCCGCGATGCGAAAGGACGTTGAAGCGAAGGAGGCCGAGCTTGCCGATATGCGGACCATTTGGGACGCATGGCAGAACGGCGGCCCCAATGAACGGGCAAAGATCGTAGAGGCCCTCGGAATGGAAGCGGGTGTGACCGTTTCTGCTCCAGTCGAGGACGTAAACGAGGCCGATATGACGAAGGAGGAATTGTTCCTCTACCGGAAGTATCAGGCATCTGAAGCCCAGGTGCAACAGATGGCGGGAATCCTGAGAGAGATAGCCCCGACCTTGGAAAGCCTCAAGACGTTCACGGAATCGCAGAAGGCGGATGCCCAGACGCAGGCCGATATCAAGGCTGTGAAGGACAAGTACGGCGTGGATTTGGCTCCCGCCCAGGTCAAGGATATGCGGAAGGCCGCGTCCGAGGGGCCTGTGGCGCTCATGGAGTTCTTCCACCCGTTCATCCAGGCTGGGATAAAGACCGGCGCGGACAAGGTGCGGGGCCAGGGCAAGGATGAAATCCCCTCTGGGTCTACCGCGAACACCTTTGATTCCGAGGACCCGGCGTTGAGGAACGATCCCGACGAGATGCTTCGCCTGCTCCAGAAAGGCTACACAGACATTCGCGCATAAGGTTCTTCTCCAGCGAAATCCAACTCGTTAGGAGAAAACAATGGGTGCAACAGGCAACGCTACTTACACGACCGCCAACGGTGCGGCGTATGCAATCGAGAAGGTTATCCGCACGGACTTCAAGTCGCTGTGGGACCACGCTCACCCTCTTCTGGCTAAACTCCAGACAGGGGCCAACTTCAACAAGGGCGGACAGATCAAGGGACTGACCCTCATTCTGCCCGTCCAGTTCGACGATATGGCGACGCCAGTAGACGGCTCTGCGGCTAACAACTTCACGGCTTTGACCCCGGCGGCCAACCAGGGCGACACCCAGGCGTCGTACATCTTCACAAGGTATCACGGCGCGTTCTGGATCGACCCGGACGAGATGAAGCTCTTGATGAACGGCGAGAGGGGCAACTTCCTCGGCGCTCGCAAGAAGCAGATCATGCAGAGCTACCGCAAGGCGGCTTCGGGCGACATCGCGGCGGCGGCGCTCTCGGCCCGTGCGAACCTGCTCGGTTTGCGCTACCTTCTCAGCACGTCCAACTCCCCCGGCGGTATCTCGCAGGGCGGCTCCAACACGTACTGGGACGCCGTTGTGTCTACGACAGGCGGCACGTTCGCAATCTCGGACGTGGACAATGCGATGGATACGATCAATCGCAAGGGGCGCTCCAAGGTGGACCTGCTCTTGCTGTCGAACAACGCGACGGTGAATATCTTTGGGAAGGTCCGCGACAACGTGGCGAACCTCCAGAGGATCACCAACGGCGACACGACCGCGAAGTTCGGGTTCTCGGACTTCATCTACCGGGATGCGGACTGCGCCCTCGACCCCGACCTGGGCGACGCGCTCTCCACGACCGGAGGGTTCATGGCGCTCTCGACCGATAGCTTCTATTGGATGGGAGACCCCATGAACATGAGCGTCAAGGTGCGCGACCTCCAAGGAACGGGCGCGGTGGAGTATTACTACGAGGCATGGGTATGTCTCGCCAACGACGATCCTGGCGTGAATGCTTTTTATTCAGCTTACACAGCTTAGTGTATGTCTACAATAGAAAGATGAACACATGGGGAGGGCCGGTGCCTCCCCTGAACCACTATGGATGTAGAACACTTCTGCTCACGGGTTTACGCCTATGCGCGCGCCCACGGCGAGCCGTTCATCCGCAACTCGGATACGGACGCCCTCAGGACGTTCATTTCGGAGCGCGTCCAGCAGTTCGTCTCCGAGACGATGTGCCTGTACGACGACGAGATCACGATGACGCTCACGGCGTCCACGGGTACATACGACCTGATGAGCACGTCGGTGTTCTCAAGCGCGATCTTAGAGCCGCTCAACTTCTTCAGGGACGGCGTCGCCATGCTCGGCGAGGACGGCTATCCCGGCTCCGTGTCCTCGCGCGAGGCGGACGACTGGGTGTACGACTACCGCACGGTAGCGGACGGCCCTCCCCAGAAGTGGCTCCTGTTCCCCCCCTCCACCGTCCGGCTGATCCCCGCTCCCGATGTCGCGACGTATAGCGTCGTTGCGTCGGGATGGATACAGCACTTCGATTTGACCGCCTCCGGCGTGCTCGATACGACGGAGATGCTGTTAGGGACGACGGCGCTCCATCCTGCCGCGATGTATTGCGCGGGGCACCTCGTCATCGGCGCGGGAGAAGGCCCGTCCCAGGCGGCGGCTATCGGGATGATCGAGTACGGGCTGAAGGAGGGGCGCAAGATCGCGGCGAGGGCGGATTCTATGCTCCAAGGCCCGATGGTGAGAGGGCGGCGCAGACAGACGCGGGTGGCCCTCGCATGAGCGATTCTTTATCCGAACTGAAATCCCTGCCCATTCCCAGGGTGGCCTTTTCTGCGACGGACAAACTGTTAGGGCGGACGGCGGCTGGAGCGGGCGGCGGCGAAGAGATCGCTTGCACCGCGTTCGCCCGCACATTGCTCGACGATGCTACCGCTGCCGACGCGAGAACGACGTTGGGCGTGCCGCTGGGAGTGCCCGATCTTCCGGCGGACCCGCCGGGCGCTCTCGCGTTCCTGAATGGCGTAAACGCTTGGTCTACCCCAACCTATGCCGGCCTGTCGGGGATACCCTCGACGTTCGCGCCTTCGGCCCATGCGTCGTCCCACACGACGGGGGCCGACAAGATCGCCACGGGCACCCCGGACGGCACGAAGTTCCTGCGCGACGACTTCGCATGGGCGGCCCCAGGCGGATCGGGACCCGCGTTCCCGGTAGGGTCGGTATTCATCGCGGTCGTCTCCACGAACCCCAACACGCTGCTGGGCTATGGGACTTGGAGCGCCATTGCGGCGGGCAAGGTCCTGATCGGCCTCGATTCAGGGGATACCGATTTCGATACCGTAGAGGAAACCGGAGGGGCGAAAACGGTCGCCAGCTCCGCCCAGACGTTTGCTGGAAACGCGCTCGGCACCCACCAGCACGCGGCGGTCAGCGCGGGGACGCCGACCGGGACGAACGCGGGCGAGGCGTCGCACACGCACGCCGCAGGCACGCTGGCGGGGGCGAACGTCACCGCCTCGGTTAAGATCGGCACCGGCGCAACGAACGCGACCGGGGCGCACACGACGACGATCACCGGCGCGACGGCGGCTGGCTCGTCGCATACCCACACATTCGCCGGGAATGCGCTCGGCACCCACCAACACGACGCAATCTCGGCGGGGACGCCGTCGGGCGCGAATACGCCAGGAGCGGCGACCTCGGTCGTGCAACCCTACTTTGTCTGCTATTTCTGGAAAAGAACGGCCTGATATGGCAAGGGAAACACTCGAAATAGGGGGGCTGTTCAACTCCTTCTCTGAGTCGAAGACCCCAAAGGGAAGGGCCTACGCGATGCAGAACTGCGACGTTTCGCAGGGCATCGCCAAGGGTTCGGCAAGGTACGCCTCGTTTGGCTCTCGCACGGGCGCGGACGCGAACGACGTGTGCTACGGCTTAGGGCACGGCAAGTATTCGTCCAACGAAATCCAAAGATTGACCGTCACGGGCACCCCGACCGGGGGAACGCTCAAGATCACGTGGGGCGGACAGGAAACCGGAACCATCGTCTACAACGCCACGGCGACCATCGTGCTGACGGCGCTCGAAGCCTTGTCGAACATCGGGATCGGGGACGTATCGGTGAGCGGCGGGCCTTGGCCTTCGGCTCCGATAGACGTGAAGTTCATCGGGGCGAACGCGAACACCGACGTTGGTGCGATCACGCTGACGACCAACTCCCTTACCGGGGGGACATCGCCGTCTCTGACGATCACCGAAAGGATCAAGGGCGGATCGGCGGAAATCTACCTTTGCGCCATCAAGAACTCGGGCGATTCCACAGCCACGATGTATTCTGTGGACGCTGCTACAGGCGTCTATACGAGCGTAGCGACAGGTTTGACGGCATCTGCTTGGAGCTTCCAACAGTACAAGGATAAGATATTCGCCGTCAATGCCACGGACGGCCTCAACTATTTCAGGCTTGGCGGGTCTTGGAACGACGGGACGGGCTCTTCAAAGCCGAAGGCTCCGGTAGTCCCCCCGGTGCTCGCATATACCCTTGCGGGGTCGAATATAGATTTCAGCACGGGGTTTGCCAGCATAGCCCAATCGGGGCTTGGCGGCGCTCCCACCGTGACGGGGACCGCGAGCGGCATCTCCATCACGAACGGCGCGGTGCCTGTGACGGCGTATACCGAGGTTACGATCACTGCGACCTATACAGCCGCGCAGGACATCCAGTTCAACGACATCTGGCGGACGATGCTTTCGTCTAGTTCGACTGCTGATGCTGCGTTTGTAGAAGGCTATACCGAGTTCAAACTGGTGAACAACGACGGCTCACCCCTGACGATCAGCCCGATAACGACAACGGCTCCTCTAAGGCCGTCTGTGACGCAGGTAGAAGTCTACCACCACTTTGCCAACGGCCAGCGAACGAGCCGCGACAACATTCTCAAGTTTACGATCAAGTTTGCGGTGGATTCGTGGCCCGCGAGCAAACAGGTCGTCGTCACCCTCAAGCGCGGTCTTTCGTGGATGGCGTCAAAAGTGCCCTTCCAGTTCTATTCGGGGGGGAATAACACACCGGATATGGAATACAACCGGGCGGCGCTCAGGTATGCCTACTCGTACAAAAACGAGACGACGGGTTCTGAATCCGATCTTTCGACGGACGTTCAGACCCAGATGCTCCCTTCGACGTGGGAGGGCGCGAATGTCGTCCTCACCCTCCGTGGTTCCAGCGACCTGACGGCGGGCGACCGTATCTACGTGTACCGGCAGGAGCGCAACAGCGGCCTATGGCGGCGGCTCCCTACGGACTCGAACAATCTGACGACCTGGGGCGCGGCGAACGTAACGAGCGGCACGACCACCTTCACCGACAAGTGGATGGAGGAGGAGCTAAAGGACTTCCAGACGCCCGTCCTCTCGCCGTTCGCCGGGGCGACCTCCGGCGCGGGCGGCGCGGTGCTAGGCTTTTGGAAGCAGTCCCTCGCGGTGGGCGCGGGCGGAAAGGCGTGGCTGTCTTTCGTGGGAGAGCCTACGGCGTTCGCTCCCGACGCCGACGACAGGGACGCCACCAAGCAGTTCGCGAAGGACAATGCGGAGAACGAAGACGCAGGCAGGACGTGGTACATGGACGACTTCCGAGCCGACCTTGTGCTCGGCGTTCTGGGGCAGGACTCCTTCTATCTCGTGGGCTACGACTCGGCCTACGCCATCGTCGGGGACTTCCCGATGGGGGCCAGCACCCCGAGGCGTTTGCCGGGGAGCCGTGGGGCGGCCTCCGTCAAGGGTTGCAACCGCTACGGCGGCGGCGTGCAGGTCTGCGGCCCCGACGGCCTCTGGTACTACTCGGTAGGCAGAGGATTCTCAGGAGAGGACAACGGGGCGCTCGTCGAAAGGGAGGAGTCACTGGAGGTCCGCAGGAGCTACATCACGACCCTGCTCGGTAGTTCGTACTCGAACATGGTCCTGGCGGAATACAAGGACGAGGTTTGGGCCGTCAATGGGCCCAAGTACCTGAAGAGGACGAGGGACGGGCAATGGATCGAGGGGACGTTCGCGGATTCGGTGTTCGCTATGGCGACGGCCCGGACCAGGCCGCTCAGGTTTGTGAACACGGCGGGCGCGATGTTCACGATCTCGGATTCGTACACGACCGATAACGGCGCGGCGGTCTCTTGGAGTTACGAGACGGGGATCATCGATGGCCCTTCGACCAGGATCACCGATTTGGAATTGCAGGTCGTCGGCACCCCGAAGATCGTCGTCAAGGTCTACATGGGGGATGGCGACAAGTCGGATTCCACCGGGCGCTACAAGGAATACACGTTCGACACCGACGATCCCCAGACGCCTTATCGAAGGCCCTGCACCATCCCTCCGGGGATGCGCTACAAGATCACGCTGTCCGGCACAGCCGGAAGGGATGAGGTCCATTCTCTTGCAACCATCTACGAGCCTTCTGGAAAACAACTCGGCTAAGGTCCGCGAGGCTACAGACGCGGAAATGGAAGAGTTCGGCTTCACCCAGCCCGACGGCTACGAGACGTGGACGGCGGTGTTAGAGGCGGATGGAGAGATTCGAGGCCATATCAGGCTGTCGCGGGCGCTCGGAGAGGTCTTCGGGCACGATACGAAGCATTGGGGCGAGGACCCGACGGGATTGCTCCGTCTATGGAGGGCGGGCAAGGCCAAGGCTAAACAGTGGGGCGCGGACGCGGTCATCCTCCACTTCGAGCCGGGGGAGGACCCCGGACTTATAGATTTTTGGGAACGCAGAGGATTCGTGAAAACAATGACGATCTATAGAGGTGAAATAAATTGCCAGCCGCGACCATGAGTTGGGCCGCGCCCGCCGCGTTGGGCGCTTTCGGCCTGTACCAATCGGGCCAACAGAACAAAAGAGCGCAGGATGCCGCGAACAGGGCGCAAGGCAAGGTCGGCAAGATCACGGACCAGCAAGCCTCCGCGATGGAGGAATTGCGCCGTCTTGCGGACGCCTACGATCCTGCCGCGCATACGAAGACCGCGATAGACACGGCCTCTGGCGTGGCCTCGCAGACGCTTGAGAAGGCTTTGAGGCGCATGAAGGTCGGATACGGCGGCGGGAACCCCGAAGGGGACTCCGGCTTTGCCGTCAGCGCCCAAAGAGGCGTGAACGACGCTATGGACCCGTTGAAGCGGTTTGCAGCCGAAGAGTCTATCCAAGGGCCTCTGCGGAAGGCCGCGATGTACCAGGGGCTCCTAGGCGCTCCTACGGGGCAGATGGCGAACAACTACTTCAACGCGGCGTCCCTTTCGCCTAGGAGCGACCCGGCAGGAAGCATGGCGATACTCGCCCAAGCGCTCCAAAGGATGTTCGGGGACAAGGGCGGCGCGGGCGGTCGCGGGGATTTGATGGGCCAGAGTGCGAAAGTCTTAGGAGGTGGGTAATGACAGGATTCGACCCTTCCCAACAGAACCCCCAGGACGCTCTGAAGCGTCTCGCCCAGATGCTCCGCGACATCGGCTTCGGCCCCGGCGCGGCGCTCCAGCGGCTTCTCGTGGCTCCCACGGAGGGCGCGGGCGGCAAGCGCGGGCGCGGCGGTATAAGCGGCTCGGGCGGCGGCAGCGGCCCATTCGGCGGCGGGTCGGGAGGCGGCCCCTACATGGGGTCCGATCCCCCTATAGGCGTGTAAATGGACGATCTCCTCGAAACCCCCGATCAGGCTCCTCTGGACACGTCGCTCGGCAGCGGCGGGTACATGGACTTCAAGAGCGCGTACCAACAGGTCATGCCCTCGTTTGGCCAGGTACCAAGGGATTCCTTGTTCGCGCTTAAAGAGAAGATACTGAAACAACAGTTCGATGAGCGCCAGCGATTGCAGGCGTTTGATCGGGAAATGATGGCGAAGCAGATCGTTCCCGACATTCAGAGGTCCGAAGTCCACCAGGCGGATTTGACGGCGCAGATCGACCAGGCGCTCGCTACCCTCAACGGCCCCGCCCCGGTGCTTCAAACAGGCCAGAACCAGGGCGAGATGTGGGCGGGCGCTATCGGCGCTCTCCTTTCCCCCACCCAGATTCCGCAGGTGCTGAACGCGCTGTACCAGGTGTCCGGGGCGCGGAACCAGATGGAGTTCGACGCCAAGCTCAGGCAGTACGGCCTGACGAGGGAGACGGCGAAGATCGCCCTCGACCACTTGCAGAGCCAACTTTCGCAGGAGACGGTGAACCTCCGCAAGCTGAAATCCGACCAGATGGAGTTCGTGGAGAAGGCGGCGATCAGAGAGGCCGAGATCAACCGATACTACGACAACCAGCTTGCCGAGCTTGACGCGCTCGAAGTCAAGCGGGGCTGGGATTTGACGGACGCCAAGGCCAAGATGGAAGCTGAGAAGGCACTCGCCTTAGAGAAGCACGCGATAGATAAGGCGAAGGAGTTGGAGGCGAAGCAAGACAAGCTGGCGGACAACTTCCGGCAGCATTGGGCAAGCGTGTATCCAAGTACGGTGAGCGTAAGCCAAGAGGATGCCGATGCGATCAATGTCGAAGCTCGGAAATATGAGATTGCGAAGGGGCTTGATCCTGGGACGATCTTGCCGTACAAGCCCCGGACTGCTCCGGCAACCGAGAATGTCGGGATAGCGCGCGAGGGTCTTGGCCTGAGAGAAATCGGTCTTGGCTTTGAGGAACGCATGGTCAAGCTCGCGGAAGCGGCGGCGGCGCTCAAGCGGCCCGCCGATAAGGTCGCTAAGGAAAAGGAATTCGGCAAGTTGTCCGAAAAGGCCCGCGACGCTATCAAGAACACTGCTGTAAAAGCAGCAATCGCAAGATCAAGCCCTCCGAAGACTCAAGCAGCGGCGGAACAAGATTTGGTTGCGGCGCAAGAAGCAGAAGCGTATGCGGTCGTCACCAAACGGCTCTTCGCGCAAGGCGCGTACGACCCGCCCGCCGAACAGATCGAAGCCGAAGTTGAAGTTTATAAAACAGATAAGTTCATGAAGGCGTTGAAGAGTTTGCTTCCGCCTGGAATGATCGGCAAAGGCGGCAACAGTCCTATCAATCCTCTCCCGAGAGGCAACGCGCCACCTCCGGGATTCTCGATCAGATAAATGTTAAGCGCTATCCAGGCATCGGCCCAGTCCCAGCCCGTCCAGACGAAAAAGCGCATCATCACGACCGCGAACGGGTGGCAGTTGGATTGGAATAAGAAAGGCGATCCTACGGCAGACGACTGGGCGGCTTTGAAGGCGTGGGACGATAAGCAGGGTCCGAATCCCGCAAAGAAGACTGTCCTTGGCGGGGGAATCCAGAATCAGCCCGCAGGAACCCCCCAGGACTTCTCTAAGGCGCTTTCCGTGTTGGGAGTCCCCCAGGCCGCAAAACAGCCTGTACGCCCAACGAAAGCGCCTACGGTGTCAAGCGTGGCGGCAGACTTGTTCAAAGCGGGGGATCAGCAGAAGATTGACCGGGCGAACGCGCAGATGAACGCGGAATATGCGGCAAGCCAGCGGGCGGGCAACCCCTTACAGCCCGAACAGGAGTTGGAGAGCAGCATAAACCCGCTGGGAGCAAGAATGGTGCCCACAGACGTTACCCCTGCGATGGCGGTTGTCAGGCAAGGGTTGGGCGACCCGTATCGCACTTTGCAGGAAAAGGTCTTGCCGGGAGTGGCGCAAGGCGTCGGCAAGATCGCCACGTCCATCACGGGGTCTGAAATCGCCGATCCGAAGACGCAAGCCGAATTCCAACGGCGGTTTGGTTCCCTTTTGGGCGCTCCCCGTTCTGTCGAGGACTTGGCTGTTATCGGCGTCCTTTCGGCGGTTCCTTTAGCTGGCAGGTTCGTCAAGCCTCTCGCGGGCGCGTTGAAGAAACTGTTTGCTGGAGACGAGGCGACGTTCAAAGCGGCTCTCGACAAGCTGGACCTGCTTCCGGCGCAAAAGGCGCAGATCGTTGCTAAGGCGGAAGAGGCAATCAAGGCGCTTCCCCAAGGAACCCACGCCGTCCCTCCCGGTGGCTATTCCAAGGCTCCCGAAGTCATTGCGCAAGAAGCGAAAGCGGCGGCAGAAGCTAAACGCACAGCAGACTTAGCCCAAGCGAAGGCGGGGGGGGTGTCTCGTGTGCAAATGGGTACGGTTGTCGATTTGCCCGAAGGATTCAACGCAATCAGCCGAGACAAATCCGGACTTCCCAATGCCGCAATGTCACCCGATGGCATTCTTGTAGAACGATTTGTCGATAAGGGAAGACAGAAGTGGCGCGGCTTGGACGGCAAGAATGAGTACGTGGGTCTGACCCCGGAACGTGCCGCTGAAATAGCGAGGTCGCGTGGGGTTGATAAAGGGCGAGCTATTGGCAGTCCTGAACCCTCCCCTTCCACCCCGCCTGTTGCAGGAAGCGGGGCGAAGACCACCCCAGAACCGTCTACACCCCCCGCACAACCCGTTTCGGGGCAGGGTGCGGCTCCCAAGACCCCCAAGCCTCCTGTGCGCCGTGCGGGGCCTCCTGCAAGCGAGGGGGGAGCGCCAGAGGGCACGACCGGGCTTGCCAACGTCGTGCAGGATGCAGAACACATCCAAGGCATTATCAACGAGGTCGAGAAGACTTCTGGCAAGGGGAAAGAGCATTGGCAGGTAGCGGGCAAACGGGCCGTAGATGCGGGGGCCGATTATGAAGACCTTGCGGGACAGGTGTCCAGGGGGGAAGTCGAACTTACGGGGGAGAGGGTGGGAATCCTCACCGAAGGAAAGCGCCAGATACTTGCGGACGTGAACAAGGCCCGCAAGCGGCTGGACGATGCTATCCAGGCGGGTGGCGATATCAAGAAGGCGACGGAAGACTTCGACGCGGCAAACGCTCGTCTTGACGGCTATCTGGAAGCGGTGCAACAGGGCAAGGGTCGTTGGTACGACGTTGGCAGGGCGCTCCAAGCCGGGACCGAGATGGATACCGGAAATTTCGCGGATGTTCTCGGCAACTTCCAGCGCAAGGCGGGCAGACAGGCTACCGATAGAGAGTCCGGCGCTATAGCGAAAGAAGTCGAAGCGATCCAGGCCGAAGTCAAAAAGGCGGTTCCCGACTACGACCCTGAAACCGAGACGGTCTACCAGGCGTTAGAGCGGGCTCAAAAGAACGCCATGCTTGACGCCAAGGCGAAGGCGGGTGCGGAACGGATGTTCCGAGATGTTGCCCGCAGGAGAGGGACGCGCACCGTCCAAACCATCAGGGCCGAAAGAGAAGCGGTCAAAAGCCGTATCAGCGAATTGTTCAAGCAGACTCTCCACGGCGGGGGCGCTCAATCTGGCGGCTTGCAAACGCTCTTTGAAACCGTGCCTGAAATGGCAAAGGAGATTCAGAAGTACATCAAGCTCGTGATCGAGGAACACGGACTGAACAAACTGGACCCTAAGTTCTACGAGACTGTCTACGAACGGCTCAGGGAAATCCCCGAGTTCGATGGCGTGGATATTACGGATTCCGATATTCGCGCTACCTTCGCGGGGTTCTTTGAGAAGACCGTTCGCACCCAGAGCGATGCGGAAAAGGCGCTCGCCTTGCTCCAAAAGAAGGCCGGGACTGTCGAGAATATCGAGCGGATAATGGAAGGGGGAACGACCTTCAGAGGCACAAAGCGGGCAGGGGCACCGACAGACGCGGAACTACTCTCGCTTCGCAAACAGCTTCGCATCCTGCAACGACAGATTGGGGACGCGCCGGAAAGCGCAAGCGCGAGAACGAAGATCGAAAACATCCTTCGGGACCTCGAAGCACAGAAATCGGGCAAGTTCCGTCCGATCAAGGAAGGCAAAACTGTTCCGGCGTTCGAGGATATAAGGGCGCAGATCAAAGAACTTCGCCAAGACCTCAGATACGAGGACAAGATTTACGACCTCGAAGACCAGCTTCGTACAAACCAGTTCAAGGGTCCGAGCAAGCGGGTAGACCAACTGACGCGCCAACAGGAGTTCCAGAAGGCCCATATCTTGAACCTGGAAAAGAGCATCAGATCGAGGATCAACGCGGCGAACAGAGGGTTTTTCGACAAGGCGCTTCGCAATATTGCAGAACCGATCAGGGGAACGATCCTCGGCTCCGACATCGGCGTTCTAACGCGCCAGGGGCTATTCACCATGTCGCGCCCCGCGTCGTTCGTCAAAGGCGTCGGCAAGGGTCTGTACGCCATGCTCTCGGACACCCACTTGTCCAATGTGGAGAGGGGGATGGCGGAACGCACCGTGAACGTCAAGGGTCGTGGCATCGTGCCAGTCGCGCCCATCCAGAGGAAAGCGGGCTTGCAGATTTCGAGCGTCCTGCACGGGCAGGAAGAGGAAATTGTCGCTACCCGGCTGTTGCAAAGGATCGGCCTCAAAGCGGAAGACCTGCTCGGAAAGATTCCTGTTGTCGGGAAGCCTCTAGGCGCGGCTGTCGGAAGGCCGTTCGGCGCTCTCGGCAGATTCCAGGCGGCGATGATAAACACCGCAAGGGCCGACATCTTCGACTATGCCGTCAGGCACGGGTATTCGGAGAAGGAACTTGCACAGAGGGCGGCGTTCATCAACAACGCTACGGGCAGGGGGAACTTCAAGAATGTCCCCGGCCTAGCCCAGATCGTTATGACTTCGCCCCGGTACGAAGCATCCCGGTGGAGCATGATCGGTGAGGCGCTTCGCAATCCCGCGAGACTTGGGAAGGACCTCGTAACAGGCAAGGGCTACAACAAGGCGGCGGCGGCGAACATTCAGGATATGGCTGTCACGGCGGCTGGCGTCTACGGCGTGATGAAACTCGCGGAACTGTCGGGCTATAAGGTGGACTTCGATCCCAAATCGTCCGACTTTCTCAAGATGCGCCGGTACGAAGGGGACGAACCGACGGACGATGTTTGGGACATCACGGCGGGTATCGCCCCGAGGCTCCGAGACGCGCTCCGCGTTGTGCTGTTTATGGACAACCCCGAATACGGCAAGACCGTGACGGACGTTGTAGGAAAAGCGGGGGTAAGAGTGTTGAACCCTGCCGTGAGAACCTCTACCGAACAGTACAGTTATGCGAGGCAACGCAAAGCGGGCATTACCGAAGAGGACCTTAAGAACCCGTTTTCCGGCTTCTTGCCCGAAGAAGAAGCAAAGGGATGGGCGGCTTGGGCACCGCTTATCTACAAATCGTTCCACCAAGAACTCAGGGAAGGGTCGGCTGGCGTCGAGGGCGGCGTCAAGGCGGCTACAAAGGAGTTCGTCGGAGGAAGCTCGAACCGTTATCCCCCGCCCAAGAAAGACTAGGCCGCTGTCCGCCGAGAGAGGCAGCAAGGAAAACACATGAAGCAACATCACCCCGTCAAAGACACGTTCGCGCA
>ERZ1292632.1562-Hain-H43-01um-R2-1562-length-21832-cov-4_pt1 | contig 21832 bp, 47 predicted proteins | sample MGYA00564407_ERZ1292632 | MGnify/ENA primary metagenome ERZ1292632 (study PRJEB36523, sample SAMEA6512637) | groundwater metagenome | collected 2019-01-08 | study: AquaDiva: Metagenomics assemblies of 32 groundwater samples | reverse complement strand
TGACGAGTTTGAGGAAAACATCGCAATCATTTTTAATGTCATTGATGAGTTGCTTCTGATGAATGTTGTATTGACAACGCCTATTCTTGCTAATGCAACAGCATCTAGTTCCGCTCCCGCAGGAGGGGTTACACATTGCACTCCAGTTGGAGTTGCGTTCTGCATGACTGTTCCCGCTGCACAGGTTCCATTGTGGGCTTTTAATGACATATTGATATTGAATGTACTTACGTCTAATTTTGTTGCAATAACTGTTGCTTGAGTTGTATTGGAAGATGTTAAAGCAATTATCTTGTTCGTTAATGTAACATTAGATGACTTAAAAGAATTATTTAAAGCTTGACTTGACGTTCCTGTTGCATCCGCACAATAGTCGGCATCTGAACCGCCAGTAATGTTGGAACAAGAAATCGTTGTTCTATTTCTTCCATATAAATTAAAAGAGGTCTTTACTAAATAAGAAGTTACGTTCTTTGCCGATGTTAGATTAGATGCTCTTAATCCTGCAAGTTCGAGTGCCTGTGAATCGTTTGATGCTCTTAATGCGATTAATTGGTTAGTTTGTGATGTGTTTGATGAAAGTAAAGAGTCTATCTGCAATGCTTGAGTTGCGTTACTTACTCTCAGAGAGGCATTAGCAACTCTTAAAGAAGTTAATACAGATACACTTAGAGAAGATGCGTTTACGGCATTTATTTTTCCTGTGAGTGTTGTGTTTGATGATAAATACCTCGCATTAACTGTTGCATTACTTGTGATTAAGGCATTTATTTTATTCCATATTGTTGTGTTTCCTGTGAATAAAGCAATAAACTTGTTTGTTGAAGTTGTATTTCCTACTAGCCATCGTGCATTGACTATTGTAATTGATGCTGTTTCATTGTATTGTTGATTTGTTTTCACTAAGTAAAGAGTTGCGTTTTGTAGTCCGTTAGTTCCGTTCTGACCTGCTTGTCCCTTGCTACCATTAATTCCTGCTGTTCCGTTACGTCCAGCGAGTCCTGTTAGTCCTTGAATGCCTTGTATTCCTTGAGAGCCGTTCATTCCTGCTGTTCCATTTCTCGGAGCTTGAGAACAATTTAGTTTTCCGTTATTTAGTGTTTTCGTATAACAGTTTCTAACGCTGTTAAAATATGCTTCATTAGTTATATTTGTTTGATTTATCTTTGCAGGACTAGTGCCAAGCAATGTTCCAGAATACACTATATCTCCATTCACTAATATTTTATTAAATATTACTGTTGGATTGTTGTGTACTTTTCTTAACACTCCTTGTCTGTATTCGCATATATATTTTGGAACGGTTGTTAAATATGTTATGTTTATATCAATGAATCCAACTCCTGTTCCGTCTGTGGTAATTATTGACTTGTTTGATAGAATAACATCTGTACAAGCGTAATTATTTGTAAAGTTAAAAACATAGTTAAAATCAGTATTTGTCGCAATATTTCCATTGACAATTGGTTTTACGTAAATCGGAATAGCGAAGGATATTGGAATGAATAATGTAATCAATAATAATATTATTAATATTCGTTTGTTAGTCGTCATTCGTTACTCTCTAACTTATGTTCTTTGTTTAAAAATGTTTCTATAAATATTAGTAGGCTCATTGGGAAGGTTTTAGACACCCAGAATCCCTCGCCTTGTACCAATAACTTGCTAAGGATATACTATATTTAGCTGATTGAGGCAACTAAACATAATACTCGCCTGTTTGATATTGGATTGTGATATGACAGGAGTTAATGAGAAAAGATGCAGAGAGAATGTTGAACTCTGCATAGAATCCGAATAATGTTGCCAAATATTCTTACCTGTCATTATAATTCGTAATCCTCTTTGCTAATTGGTGTTTGACAGTCGCATCCTGCATGAGGACATTTCCTTGTGATTAACTTTGTATTTATTTGATTTACATGAAATAACATATTTCTAGCCTTCGTTATTCCATGATTACATTTTAAACATTCTGGGAAATTCTTATATAAATTCTTAGTAAGTGGAATGTTTGTTTCCCCTATTCCGATTCCTGTTGGTGATTCTTCTTTACTCCAATCAGATTCAGACCAGTCCATTGGAGTAAAATTATCAATTTCTTCTGTTACTGGAACTTTCGTCCATTCACTAAATATCCAATATGGTTTCTTATGCTTGACTTTCTCTTCTTTCTTTAGTATTCCTAAAATCCATTGCATTGTATTGACATTTATGTTCAACTCCTTACAAATTTCTCTTATGTGGTATGCCTTGCTTCTATTCTCATTCAGAAATGTTAATACTTTTCCTTTTAGATGATGTCTTTCATCTATTTTCTCAAATTCTTCTTTGTCTATTGGCATTTTAGTAGTCTGGTTTGTCTCCTTTTTCAGGTTCTGCTAATTCTTCTTCCCATAATTTCTTTACTTCCTTCTTGTATTGTTTAGGGTATCTTGGTGGCATTATGAGTATCTCCTAAAGTAACTCTGTTTCTTTTTTCTTATACAGTCATCACAACTTTTAATTCCTTTTCTGTGTGGTTGTTTTCCGCAATGTACACATAAGCCTTGTGCTAGTAATCTCTCTGCTCTTCTTCTTACGGTGTATAGATTTGAGAGAGTTCCCATTATGTATTTCCTCTTTTGCAATCTGGACGTACTTTTCCGAATAGTGCCGTTGTTTTAAAGAATCTCTTACATTTCTTGCAAGTATGCAAGTATTTTCCCTTGATAGTTCTTGATTTAAATTTTCTGCCCATTAGATGTCCTCGAACCAGTTGTTGTTTATACTGTTCATCCTCGATACTTCATTTGCTAATTTTTCGGCATTGTCTCCGAGTTTCTTAATCATCGGGATATGAGTGTTTACGTTTTGAGCAAGGAATAAATTAGCTTCTGCTTGTTTTCCTATTAAGTCAATTATCTTATTAAATTTATCATTAAATAAATCAATCTTTGCTTCTAACTTAGGCATATCTACTGAACGATTCTTTATGTAATTCTTGACATGAACTGTGGCGTTCTCTTCTTTTCCACTCTTAAATTCTAATCCTTCTCCATATACCTTCTTGAATACAGTATCGTGCAGAATCATATCCTTTGGAAGTTTGTCAATGAACTCATCTCCTTTGAGCCATATTTCCTGCCTTTCAAACTCTATGTTTCCATCGTGTCTAAGGTCAAATCTACTACAAAACATTCTCATTGTATCGTCTATTAGTTTTGCAATTTCGTAAGATTTATCTTCCAGAACTTCTGCTAGTTCATCATCAGTATCTCCTGTAATCTCAAATACAACCTTCTTTCCGTCTTTCACTTGATTGTAAATGCCAACCATGGTATTCTTTCCAATTTGAAGAGTAATGTGATTCTTGCATTTGATGAAGATTAACTTGTTTGAACTAGAGATGTGGATATTTTCAATTAATTCGTCTCCTTTAAGAACAGCACTTTGAACTTTCTGGGATGTGCTATCCCTTTTTAAATCATTTAAAAATACATTGACCTTTCTACGATAATTGTTAGGTCTAAATAGCATTTTCTTGAGAGCCATACTCCCTAAACCTGCTTCCTGTAGAAACTTATTGAATACGGGGTGTGCAACCCTCTTAACTTGCTCTCTTAGGCTTTCTTCTTTCATTTGTCTAAACACTTGTCTCTTTTGTCTTTTTTAATTCTCCACTCCCGATGAAGGGGACAGGGTTACTGTAATTTAATCAACCTATCTAATTCTGAATCACAGATTTGACCTTGAAATCTATTGTTTAATTGATTTAAAAGATTGTTTCTAAATCTTTTTCAAATTCTTTTACGTCTTGTTTTTTTGACTTTCTCTTTCTTGCTTTCTTATATGCAAGTTCTAAATTTTCATAAGAAGTGAGCTGTCGCCAAGAGCATTTCGTGAGAGTAACCGTTGTTGTTGTCGAACCTGTTATTGCCATTGACGTTGAACCTGTTCCTGTTGAAGTAAAGCCTGACGCTCTCGTAGCTAATTCGTTGTTACATCACCGACACTTCATTTCTGTTGTATCTGAATTTCATAAACGAATTAACGTGTGTTCTCGGCAATCAGCCAAGATTTAAAAATCTTGAATGTCATACTTTCTTATGATTTTCTTTGCCTCTTTGAGAATTTTTAATTCTCTTTTTGTTGTTTTCTTTTTACTCCTCGCCTTCGGCTCGGAATTTGATAACACCCTGTGAGAGCAACCGACGTTGACGAACCTGTCACTGCCATCGACGTCGAACCTGCTCCAGTAGAAGTAAAGCCCGACCGCTCGAATTGGTTCTCCTGCTCTGTAATCTTGCAATGCAGTCCAGACATCAATTTTATCCGCTGGTTTTTCACTTATTCTTTCAAGGTCTTTGATTATTGTTTCTTTCTTTACTTTTTTGTCATTATGCAATGCTCTAAAGTATTCTAAACCAATTTTTGTATTTAGAACATCTGAAATAGAAGTTCCTCTCCATACTGGAAGTTCTCCTATATTTATCTTGATTGGTTTGTTCGTATCTGCATAATGAACTATCGTTGTAGTTCCATTTGAGTTGTAAATTACTTGAGAACTTGTCACTTCCCATCTCAAACCTCTGAAGTTCTTTCTTACTTCAACTAATTGTGATTCATTCAATTTCAGAATGTCTAAGTAAGAAATCATTCTCTCTTTCTTTGATTTAAAGTATTCAAACCAATCTTTCTGCGTTCTTGATTCATCATCTGTGTTGTGTATGTTCATCTTTTCATCTCCTTGTCTAACATATTTTGTGTCTTCTTTGATAAGTTGAATGTTCTTGGTTGCTTTTTAATCCATTCAGCTTGGTCTTCTCTGATTGATACGTTCTTCTTTATCATTTTGATTTACTCCTCGCCTTCGGCTCGGAATTTGATAACACCCCGTGAGAGCAACCGCCGCCGTAGTAGTTGTCGAACCAGCCATTGCCAACGACGTCGAACCTGCACCCGCTGAAGCAAAGCCCGACCGCTCGAATTGGATATGCTTTTCTTGAAGCTTGGTCTGGAGTATAAAGCCAAATTGGTTTATTGTCTCTATTTAATGTTTTTATAACTTTATCGAAGTTCTTTCCGAACAAAGCTGTTAAGTAGGCTACTTGTTCTTTATCTGACTTATCAAATTGTCCCCATACTATTGGAACTTTAATTTTTATTGCCTTTCCTTTGTGTGGCATAATTGTTGCATTTAAGGAATCTGTTTCGTATGTGATTCTTGTACCTGTTAATAACCAATGTTCATTCATCTCTTCTTGAAGTTCTTTTAGAAGGTCTTTGTCTTTTATTGCTTTTTCTAAGTCATCTGTGTTAAGCATACGCATATTCTTTTCTTCCCAATATTTGTATGCCTGTTCTTGATTCATTCTAAGCTTTTCTGTCTTTGTTTCGACTGATGATTGTGTTTTCATTTTTTGTTTACCTCTGGGCGTTTGCCTTTAGATAGGTATAGAGGTATGGGGGTATATAAACATTTGTATTCTGGAGTAACTAATCAAATACTATCGGAATTTGCTGATTTAAACGTCTCTCTAAGGCGGTCTTTAATCCCTTTAATTCGGGCAATCTAAGGCGTTTTAACCATAGATTTTGCTCAATAGGGGCATCTAGCAGTTCTGCAATATCGTTCATTAATTCAAGCCTCGTTGCCAATTTTGAACCTCGCTACGATTGAATTGTATCTATTTATCTTCTTTGCGTGAGCATTAACGCAATCTTTACAATATATTGAACCTTTGCAGTAGCATTCTTTAAACTCTTTGCATCTTCGACAGAATCTTATCCAACCGCTTAGTTTAAGTTTTGACATTGAACGTCTCCAATTTTGTTTGATCTAAATATGGTTTTAAACGCTTCATGGCTATTTTGATGTATTCTGGATTTAATTCTATGCCTAAGAAATTTTTGTTTTGCTTTAAAGATACTAAACCTGTTGTTCCTGCACCAAAGAATGGATCTAGAACAACCCCCCCCCTTCGGCATCCTGCCTTGATTGGGGTTTCACATAGTTCTTCAGGATATGTAGCAAAATGTGCTTCCGAAAATGAAGCTGGGACTATTGACCATATTGCTCTTTTATTTCTGCCTTTGTCATTACACCATCTATCTTTATTCATACGTTCTTCTGCTTCTATTATTTGAGCTCCATTACTGAATGAGTTAGTTTTTTGATGTTTACTTCCTACCCATTTTCTCCCCATACGAGAAATAGAAGATTCTTTGACTGGTTCGTATTGTGTCTCAAAGTGATATTTTTTGCTTTTAACAAAGAAGAATAAATATTCAAAATCAACTGTGAATCTATCTTTTACACTTGAAGGCATACAGTTCGGTTTGTGCCAGATTATTGTATTTCTTAATATCCAACCTCTGTTTACCATTTCTATTGCAAATCTAAAAGGAATCATTGTAAGTGATTTGTCTGGCAATAATCTATTTTGAGAACGAAAATCGTTGCCTTTAGTATTTAAACATTTTCTTGAACAAAATTGTCCATTAGTTCCTGTTTTAATTTCTTTTTTACAAACAAGACAATTCTTATCTATTGCTGTTTCTAAAAAGGCTTTTCTTGATGGTCTATCCCACTCTTTTGGCATTTGATATACTTCTTTAGAATCTTCTAAATCTCCACCAACTCCCTTTCCAGAACCATAATAAGTATCTCCGAGATTAACCCAACAAGTTCCCTCTTTCTTTAAAACTCTTTTTGCTTCTTCAAATATATCGCAGAGTTTATTTATGTATTCATCAAAAGTTGTTTCTAAGCCTAGCTGTCCTTCAACACCATAATCTCTTAATGCCCAATATGGCGGAGATGTCATAATGCAATCTATTGTTTCGGAAGGTAATGTTTTTAGAACTTCTAACGAATCTCCTTGATGTATCTTATTGACTTCCATTTATTTTACTCCAAGCTTCTTTTGCTCTTTCTCTACTTGCATCTCTGTTAGCTTTGAATTTACTTTTTATTGATTTTTTGTCTAGTTCTGTCAAATTGTTGCCTCTTGAAATTCATTATATCTCAATAGTAACTTTACATTGAATGAATAGACTGCCTTATCTTCTGCATCTGTTGTTCTTTCTATGCCTTGTGATAAAATGGTATGTGGTGAAACGCAATAAATCTTTGAATCTGCATAACAGAAGAATACTCTTTTGATATTGTATTTATCTATTCCATCTAATAAATCAGAAGAATTAATACTTTCTCCCCGACCTTCTTCAAATTTAAGATACATCTCTCTTTTGTAACAGATTAGGATTGTTTCGTTTTGGAATCTTACTATTTTGTACCTTCCCTGATTTAGGTCAGTTATTGAGATATGATTACCTAACTCTGATTTTAATGTTAAACATACTGCTCTCGTAGCTTCATGAATGTCTGTTATTTGGTATTTATTTGCTAACATTTTGTTTCCTCTGGCATTCGGGGCATAACATTGGTTTATCTTGTAAATCTAAGTCACCACAAAAAAGACTATCTGGAAATCGACATAGTTCCTTTTCACAGCCTTTTGAAGATAAGGTGTCAGGACTTACCGATTCTTTTAGACTAATGCTTTCGCTCGTCCCTGCAGAAACCGAGCCTGACTTTGAGGAAGAATCTTCATCTAATCCTTGATTTAAATAGAAGCATTGTTCTTCTAACCAATCAATCTTCTCCTGTGAGGATTTGAGTTGCTTTTTTAGTAATTCTAATTCATCTATCCTTCCCCATTTAGCTTCTTTGAGGTCTGCTTTGAGTTTGGAGATTTGTTCTTTCATTATGTTAAATATCTCTTTGTCTCTTTCTCCATATTTCGATATCTTTAATTGTTCATTCTCTGCTTTGAGTTTGGAGATTTCTCCACGCTTTGATAACTTTCCATTTTCATAGGCGTTAAATGTAGCTTCATCAACTTCTTTTGAATGGGAGGCGAGAGAGATTTTGATTATTTCATCTATAGATATATCACAAATCTTATTAACACAACTACAGCTTTCTTTTATTTTCTTTCTCACTTCTTCTGCGGTCAAAATATTGGGTTGTTCTTTCATTTAATGCTCCAAGTATCTATCATCAAATTACCTTCTTTGTCTTTTCTTATAGAAACGTCATTAACTCCTATGAATACAATTCTAATGGGTATTCCTAATAAGACTTTAATTCTATTCCAACCCGTAAATATAATTTTTATTTCGTTCATCTACTTCCCCTCTTTGATTTTTTTAAGCTTAATATACTTCTAGTCTCGATGCTATCTGACACTATCATTCTAAAACAATAACCTGCTACAAAACTTAATACAATCAACATAAACATTACTCCTTCTTCATTCATTTCCCCTCTTTGATTTCTTGGTCAAAATCTGTTTCTGCTATTGTTTCCAAAAAGTCCTGTAAAATCACATACTCTTTAGGTTTGAAGAACTTAGCATTAAGTCCTATTTGTTTTCTTAGTTCATCTTTAAATTCTTGGTATTTCATATCTTCTCCTCTTTTTTAATTTCTTGGAATAATTCTAATTTAGTTGTGCATGTTCTTTTACAATATTGTGTCATTTTCTGCTTAACCATGCTTTCCAAGTATTGTGACCTTTTGCTTTAATGAGAGCTTCGTACTCTCTTTCTTCAAGAGTTATGTGTATGGATTTCATCTTGGTTTGACCTCTTCAAATCCATTCCATTTCAAACAAGAAGGACATCTTGTATCAGGATTATCTAATTGACTTCTATGTAGTATTTCTGTTTTACCACATCCTGAACATTTAGATAACGGATATTCTAATTTACTTAGCATTGTTTTACCTTCCATGCCTTAGGCATACATACTTAGTATGGTAGGTAGTATATAAATGTTGTGAATTATCTTCTGATGTGGGGGAGGGTGTCATTGTTTCCTCTGACATTCGGGGCATAAATAAGTTGATTTACATATAGCTATACCTTGTAATCTTTTTAATAAATATGGTTCTTTCTCATTAATATAAACATTAAACTCTTTACCACAACCTTTTGGTCTATCTACTTTACTATCATCCATTGTAACTAAATCATTATCCTCTGTCGAGGGGGTTCTTCTTCTTTTGTATTCTGTTGTTCCCGAGTGTGGTGTCATTTTCACTTATCCTCTTTTTTATTATGTTCTTTACAATAATGTTCTTCAACTTGCTGTAAGAAGTCTTCAGATAAATTCTTCTTCTTGACAATTAGAACACAAAGAACTTTTGATTCTAATAAATCACTTATGCTTTCTTCATTTTTGAAAAAGTTATTGTTTATTGAAAATCCTATCTCTTTAATTCCTTTCTTCTTTCCATGAGCTTTCAAATTCCCACATAATTGGGTCGTGATAAGTGCTACTTCATTCTTTTCATCTAAACTATTTTCAATAAACTTTATCAATGCTTCTTTTGTTATTCCTTGTTGTATCATCTATTTCCCCTCTTTGATTTCTTGGAGTAATTTTAACTCAATCCTACAATCAGAGCAATATTGTTGTGCATTATCTCCACATCTGTCTTTGTAAAAAGATGCAAGTATTTCTCTACAACCTTTCTTAATCCTCTCTTCTATTTTCTCTATCTTATTTAAGACAGACTGGCGACCATCTTTTAGACCACATTTCTTTCCCACATTATAACCTCTTGAATATTCTTCAAATCTACAACTTGGTTCTTCTGTTTCGTCTTCTGAATCATCCTCAATTGGTTCTTGGGGTTCGCCGTTATCTTCTGATGTGAAAGAAGATGAAGAGGACGGAACGATTTTCACGTCTCCTGTAACAGCGATTCCCTCTGTCTCATTTCTTTTCGAACATAATCTCTCGATTTCTTCCTGTGAGAATTTGAGTTGCTCTCTTAAATTTAATGTTTCTTCTTGCCATTGTTTTGCATTATGAAACTGTTCAAGCTTTAACTTATTAGCTTCTTTGAGGTCTGCTTTGAGTTTGGAGATTTCTTCTCTTAGTTGTTTATTATTTATAACTTCTGTCTTTATTGTTTCAAAAGTAACTTCTGCTTTTTGTTTCCAATCTAAAAGTCTTACTTTCAATTCATCGACTTCTCCGTGTAAATCACTTACAAGTTTCTGATAAGCTTTAACTTCTTTGGAATGGGAGGCGAAAGAGATAGAGTTCTGTTTCATAGGTCGTATAGCCTCTCAATTAGTTTTTGCATTTTCTTATCTCTGTTAATATACCAATTCAATTCCTTTCTGAACCATCTAATCTGTTCTTCGGGTTCTAAATCTCTCCAGTTTTCGGGTAATGTCATTTTAAATCTCTCACGAAACGTACCCCGAGGTCGGAATCCGAGTACTGCGGATACCTGTAGCAAAACAGGACAGCCCAATCGGAATCCGCAAAGAACCTCGCGACATATCCATGATTCTCTGATATTTTATCTTCTTGTTTGACGAACTCCCAAGTATTAAGTAAACCTAATTCTTTACAATACTTTGAATTTCTCAACCATTGAAGTTCTGCATAAGTTGATATTCTCCAATTTTTTGGACAATATTTCATAGCTTCTGCTAAAGTTTCTCCTTTGTTGTGTATCTCTGTTTCTACTTCAATCTTTAGTTCTTCTATTTTCATTGTCTTTCTCTTTGCAGATATTTCTTGGTTACATAGTTTGCATTTCATAGTTGTTCCTCTTTAGTTAGTTTATCTTCTGATGTGGGGAGGGGGTCATTGTTTGACCTCACAAGTAAAACAAGCCATCATACAAGGAATTGTTGTGTTTTTTGCACATTCACATTGAACATTACTTATCTTTGTTCCTTCTGGACATAATTTAATTCTACTTTCAAAATCATAAGTTATTAGCTTCTTTAGACCAATTTCTGAGCAACATATTGGAGAACCTGTTATTCTAGTTATTGAATTACAATTATCTTGATAATCACATATCTTAGATTGAGTACAACCACTTAATATGATTAATCCGAGTAGTAATAAAGTTTTCATAGTTGTTCCTCTTTAGTTTGGGGTGTTTTCATCTTAGCACATCTCTATATAGTATCTCTTGAAGTCGTCTTTATTGTAATAATCTCTCTTCTCCTCTATCTTCACATAGTGTGTTCCTTCCTTTTGGAATTCGGAATCTAAGAAATTTCCACTGTCGCACTTCCCATGAATATCTAATGTGTGCTTCATTTTAAACATTCTCTTAACTATATCTGTAGGATAGTAATCTGTGATCACAAGCTTCCTTAAGTAATTACAATCTGTATATTTTTCGGGCAAATCGATTAGCTCACTGCCCGGCTGTTCAATCCCGTTTCGTGGGTCATATGAATATGAACACGGCGCATTCGATGCAGCTTCATCAAACTCACGATCGAAAACATCGTCCTTGCCGGTGCAACCGACTAAACTCAATATTAATAATGCCAGTATGATTCTTTTCATTTTAGTTGCCTCTTATTATTTTCTGCGATATGTTTTGCTTCGTAGTGCATTCTTGATAATTCACAAACTGCAACTGCTTCTAATGAAGAAAGCCCTTCTCTCTTGAAGAAAATTTCTAACTTCTTTGCGATTTTTATTAGATTCTTTGTTTTGAAGATTTTAGTTTTCATTTAGTATCACATAATGCTCCAAAGAGTCCTAGTGTACCACATATAATTCCGATAATATTCATAAGTCCGTTTAGTTGTGAATTTAGAGCAATAGCTAATACCGACAATGCAACCCAGAAAGCACTAGACGATTTCACGTTCTCATACCTCTTTTTATTGTATTAAAAAATAACTCTTGATTATGTTCGGTTCTCTTCGGGATTGCTGTTGTTGGTGTTCTGCTCATTGATTCAGTTTCAAATACTTCTCCGTAGGCTTTTATCTTACGTGGGATATATGCTTCTAGGATTTGTTGCGGTGTCATAGTTCATCTCCGATTTGTTGATTGATTTTGAAAAACTCTTTTGAATCTTTCTTGTATTGTTCCCAGTTGAATGCTCTCTTTGTTTCGCTCATTTCTGTTAATTGTTTATTTAGAGCTTGTTTTTGTGCCTGACCTAATCTTATCTCAAAGCCTATGTCTTTCTTTGGTATGATGTTGGTTAAGACCTCTTTAGGTGACATTAGGGCTATTCTTTTAATGTTTTTGTAATCTCCCTTGACTTCATAATCAAACTCGACTAAATCGCCTGTTTCAAACTTAGGTTTGCCGTAAATAGAGAACTTAACTCCATCTACTTCGATTATGTAATTCTTTGGGTTGATTTTGACTGATTGTATCTTTCCGTTGTGTTGCATCATTCTTCATCATCCTCATCTGGGTATTCTATTACTTCTGTTGGTTGCATAATGTGATATTTATTCTTGGTTAGCTTCTCTGCAACTTGGTCTAGCAATTCTTCTGTTATTGTCATTGTAGTCTCCTTACCATGTAGTCTCTTATGACTGTGAGTTCAATTTTTGATTCTCTTAGGTTTGCTATGCTTTTGTCTATTCTCTTTTCTATTTTCATTGGTGTCCTCTTTTTTATCGAAATATTTATATATATATCACGCCACTAGAACCTTGTAATCCGCAAGATTACTGGTGGAATGAACGATTTGGTTGGAATGAACGGAATTTGAATCCGTATCTCTCAGGTTGTAGCTGAGTATTCTACCGTTGAACTATCATCCCTTTCTTCATTTCTTTGTCTAATGCTTTTTGCATTAATTCTGAAAGGTTGAATGTTCTTGGTTGTTTATTCAGCCATTCTTCCTGTTCTTCTCTGATTGTTACGTTCTTTCTTATGCTCTTCATAACTACACATATACACATATACTATATAAACCTTTGTGTAATAAAATATAGATACTGGAGAATATAGATTAGGAGGCTTACAGAAGCTGTTTTATGCCCCTTCTGGCAAAAGAAGGGGTTCATGAGGCTTAACCTACGGAGTTAAGAATATTAATCGTCCCAGTCTAAGATGAAGTAAGCTAATGGGAAAAGTATGGCAAAATGTAAGGATATTACTGCTATGTTCCAGATGATGCCGTAGCTGTAAATGAAAGCATATCTAATTTGAAGTGGTAGGATGATAAACGAGGCTAAAATTAAGGCGTTTAGATAAGGCTTGAGGTCGTAATTGGAATAGTTATACCATTTCAATAATAAATAGGCTACACAGCCTAGAATTGAACCATAGAGGAATTTCGCAATGCTGTAATGTGGTTGCGGAACGTGAAGATAAGGTATTAAATGAAAGAAGTAATCCACGATTGTGAAAAGTGAGATAACTAATAAGAGTTTCAGAGCTGGTTTTAAATGGTCGTTCATTTGCATCCGCACACTTGACATCTTCCGTATTTATCTTTTGATGTCGGTGTTTGACAATGATTACAATAGGATGTGGGCATTTTTAATTTTTTGAATCAGTTAAAAATCCTATGCCCAATCCTCCTACTAAATAACCGAGTGAAGCTAACATCATTTTCCATGTTAATGTTGGAGTAAATGAAATCGTGAGAATGATTGCAATAACGAGCATTATTAAACCTATTATTGATTTGATTTCCATTATTTATCTCTTTTCTTTCTATCCTTAATAAATGTGACGTTTTTTCTCTGTTTTGACCATCTCATAGTTGCGTAAGACTTATATACTTCAATATCTATGTTATAGTAGGAGTTTAGCAATACTGATGACCTCGAAACCGTCAGTATATGCTCTCCGCTATGATTATGATGGTATTCTAATGAATTGACAACCTAATTTTGATTTAATGTAGTTTTCCCGTTCTATATCCTTCTGTATTCTTCTTGAATGATGCTTTTCATCAACCTCGATTGCCAAGTTTAATGCTGGGCAATATCCATCTAAGAAATATCCGTGAAATCTGTACTGTCTTATGATTGGATAACCTAGACATTCTGTTTCAAAGAAATCGAGTATTTGTGTTTCTTGTCTGCCTACTGCTGGATGAATTGGCATTCCATTATTTTTAGAGTATTCGATATATTTTATTCTCTTTTCTCTTTGTTTTTTTCTTGTTTCTGGTGTTCTTTTTCTTCCCGTGTTTGCCAATCTTAATAATTCTTTCATATTTTGAGATTGTTTTCTTCCTGTGTTTCCTAATCCTATATTTCTTTTATGTTCTTCTGTATGCCTTTTTCCTAAATGAGCAAGTCTATTCTTTTCATTAGATTCTGCTGTTCTCTTTTTACCGAGATTATACTTGTTTCCTGTACTAATTATTCTTAATTTATCTTTTGTTTCTTTAGAGTGATGTTTTCCTAGATGCGGTTCTAATAGTCCTGTTTGTTTTTGTCTTGCCTTCTTTATTATTTCTATTGTTTTCAGAGAATGTTTTTTTCCTTTCATAGAAAGTGATTGCTTTCTTTTCGTTTCTTCTGAGGCTATTCTTCCTCTCATCATTTTGTGTAATTTGTTTAGATGTTTTTTCATTTTTTCAGATACATTTCCTTTCATCTTTTTACTATGATTTCCTTTTAGTTGCTTTGCTTTCTCTACTCCATACATTTCTTCAAATGTTTTTCCTTTTTTATCGGATATTTGTCCTTTTACAAACCTTCCTTTTTCATCTCTTGCTATTTCTTCCAATTTAGAACCTCGAAAGTTGCAGATAAAAGTGAATAGAAGCAAATAACAACACCAACCCACCAAAATGTTCTAATTCCAAAGCTTATTCCGTTTATAAATATTGAGACATTATCTGAAAGATTTAATATTTTTTCTAATTTTTGAACCCATTTAGCGAATGGTTTACGTATAAAATCGTCTAATAATTCAAGGAAAAATCCACCCGTACCAATAAATAGAAGTGTCCAACCAACAATCATATTAGCTATATCTGGCAATCCCGTGTATTTAGAAGTTCCAATTAAATAGAAAACTGAAAATAAAATTGTTACAACTGAATCTAATAAGGATAAGAACTTTGTTGCTAGTTTCTTTATTGGCATTTTTTGATTTTGATTGTTAGTCTCTCTTTTGGATATTCTCTTTTTAATTCTTTCTTTAATTCATTTCTCTTTTCTTCTAGTATTCTTTTTGAAGTGTCAAATCTATTGTATTCTGGGACTCTTTGTCCGCTATTGTTTACGACAAATAAAATGTATCGTGCCATTTAGTTCAAACTATGTGTTTTTCCTCCTTTTTTTCTCTTTCAATTTTTAGTTAGTAAACAACTGTATCAATAAAGCTATTGTAGCTATTGAAGTTGCTATTCCTGCCGAAGTTGAAAAGAGTGTTATGCCAGTTCCAAAAAATAGCATAGTTCCAGCAATCGTTGTGAATGCACCGATTCCTAAAATTACACCATCTAAGAGGTCAGACATTTCAAACTTCTTATCAACCACTTTCATTGCTTTTTTAATTCCAATTTCTATCATCAACGCTATTCCTAACGCTGTGACGATTATTGGAGTTATTGCTCCAGTGTAGTCTCCATAGCCCAAAAGTTTTACTGAAAGTATAAGTGAGACTATCATAAAGACTGTCTCAAATACTTTTAGTGTCCACTTTTTTATTTTTTCTGCCATGATTGTTTTCCTTTACATAAAACTTCTTACCCAATTTGTTATTGCTAACAAAGTTGAGATTGCGACTGCTCCTAATGCAATCCATTTCCATGCTCCTGAGTTCATTGCCATTGCATACATTAATGCAAAGATGTGAACTGTTAAACGAAATGGAATGTCTATTCTATTTATCCATTTATCTGCTGTATTCATTTAAACACCTCCAACCAATAAAGGTTGTATGATAAAAATATAAATTGCACTTGTGATGAAAATAACAAATTGTATTACCCAGAAGTTACCTGTTTTAATTATTCTTCTGTTTCCATTATTCTTTGCGATTAAACCAATAAATAGGAGTAGTAGCGATTGCAGACCTGAGAGCCAACTAAATTGAATTAGCATATCCATCAATCCCGTCTCGAATGCTGATGTTATTGCTTCAATCATTCAAACATCTCCTGCATTTTTTGTTCTCTTGTTTGTCTCTTTTTTCCATATTCTTTAACTTCAACATAAGTTACTGGTTTTCCTAATGATGGATTTGCTTTTACTTTCTCATTATATTCTCTAAATTGTGCATTCCATTCATCTCTTTCTTCTTCTGCATTGGATAAATTATTAAAAATTACTCTACCAACCAGCTTATTTCCTCTAAAAATGCCATACTTAGTCATCTTCTTTTCCTCATTGCAAAATATATTGAAATTAATGCGAACAAGATTGCCATTCCTAAGAATGTGTAAGTCCATAACGAGAAGTAAACTATCTTTGTTTTAACTTCTCCTGATGGTGTTATTGTTGATTCCGATTCACATCTTTGAAGCTCTGCGTTCCAGTCAAAACCAAATGTCTTGCAAGTGTCCTGAACTCTTAATTGACATTCATCTGTATTTACATCACAATACTCTAAGATTGCTTGAGTTAATACGCATTGTCCTGTTTGAACATTGTATGAACCCTTAACTGGCGTTCCGTCTTCATTTGTGAATTTCTCTTCACATAATACCTTTGGTTCAATAACGAATGTATTTGTGTTTGTGTCTATCGTTCCTTCGCTTAAATCAACAACTAATGGAACGCATTGATTTGTTTCTTCATCTACTGATTGACTTCCACAGGATGTTGCAATTAACCCTTTCGAGTTATCTGTTGAATACGTTACACGCCAAATATCTCCATCTGGTATTGTAACTGAACCGCCTTGCTGTGCTAATGTTGAGAATACTGCTACGCTTCCATCATAAGTTACTCCCGATGAAGCTCCTGAATCTGTTTGTCTCACTACATAGATTGGGCTTGAATAACAGAACTGCTTAACTGGGTACTTGAATGAATCTAAATTAATTGTTTGTCCTGATGTGAATGTTCTTTCAACGATTGCGTCAGTTGGGTCGTTTTCACATCCTAATGTTGGTTGATACCTTAGATTTTGTAAATTAACTTCCGCAGATGCTCTGGATGATTTCCAAGCACATACCCATAAATATTTTGGACTGTTACTATTGAATGCGAATGATTGCTGAGTAATTCCAGCTACTGCAACTGATACGTCATTGTTAAATGGATTAGGTGTTAAGTCAATCAGTATGTTTCCTGAGCCTGAATCTGCTCTGAATAGATTGCTTGGTGTAGATTCCATTAAATAATTGTCCAGAGTATTATCTGTTTGGTAGTTTGGTGTATTGTCGCCAGATGTTCCTACTGTGATATGAGCAACTTCTAAACGATTATCTATTGCATAATTTACTCCAACTCTTATCTTTCTCTGTCCTATTGGTTCGTTAAGAACTGCACAATTAACGCCATTTATTGCTAAATTTTGGTCTGTGCTACCTTCTAAAGCTCCAGTATATGTCCAATGATTTGATTTTGTGTATGGGTAGAATCCTGTGTTTGATACTGGGATTGGGTCGGATATTTCTAGAGATGAACCGATTAATGTGAACGAATCTCCTGTTCCCAATGCTGTATTCTGGAAAATTCCTGTTGAGAATAAGACTGAAACTATTGCTATTAAAACGAATATTACTGCTAATATTGTTGTTGCTACTGCTTTCTTTCTCATTGTATTGCTCTAGTTTGTCTTAGATTTTCTAGTCCTTTATTAACTTCTTCCATATTAAATTCATAAGGCAACATATTTCTGAACTGTTCTAAAGTCATTGTTTTAATTTCTGATTCCCATAATCTCCAGACAACATATCCAGCTTCTTGAAGTTCTTTTGTTCTAATGCGGTCTATGTCTCTACCAACTGGGTATTTGTGCCAGTAATTACCGTCACACTCGATGATTAAATTAAATGAGGGAATAAATATGTCACATTGATAAGCGTGTTCTATTTCATCCATATATTTGTGTTTGATGAATGGAAGATTCATTTCTTTTAGAAAAGATTGAGTTTTGATTTCTGGTTTTGTATCTTGAATTGGAAATACAACTTTTGCTCTCGCTATTTTCATTTTCTTTTTTGTCTCTTCTGAATGATGTTTACCATAGTTTGGATTATCATCTCCAATAAATCTTCCTATTTTGGAATTACTTATGTTTTTTCGATGTTTTTCTGTTAATCTTATTCCTTTTTTCCCCTTGCTTGTATTTAATCTATGTTCTTCTGACTTTGGTTTTCCTTTACTTGCTAATGACATTTTTATCTTTGTTTCTTGAGTTGCTTTTTTCCCTGTTTGGGCAATTCTCATCTTTTGTAATGTTTCTTCTGTTAGGATTACTCCTTTTCTTGGGGATGGTTTTCCAATTTTTTTCAATGACATCTTTTTTCTCGTTTCTTCTTTTACAATATGACCCATTTTAGATTTACTTATTTTTTTATCAATCTCTAATGCTTTTTCTTTACCGAAATATTCTTCGTGTGTTTTGTTTTTCCTTGACGAAATATATCCTTTTTTGAATGGCATTTTAATTAAACCACCCTTCTATTTTGTTATTAAAAGACGAAACCCACAAACTCATTTTAGCTAAAATACTTAATTCATTTGTGTTTTGATTTGGTGTTCCATCTGGAAGATTAGGCAGATTGTATTTAACCGTATCTTCTATCGGAGTTTGATGTTCTGTAATAACTTTTGTGTGAGTTTGTATTTCTTTACCAACAAAGATTACTTCTTTTCCAGTTGGATGTTCTGTTATTGAAACAAAGGGTGTTATAACAATATCTTTATCTCCACGAGCATTGTCCAACTTAAATGTTATTTTACCATTTCCTTTCTTGAATGTTACTGGAATTATATCAACTTTTGAAAATACAAAAAATAATCTGTTAAGTTGTTTTATTTCTATTCCCCCTTGTAATCCGTCTAATATCTTGTTATCATAGTCAATCGTTATTTCTTGCTCTGATTCTATCATTGTATCTCCTTCTATTGAAGTGTCTAATCCGTTTTTCACGTCCACTTCTAGAGAAAATTGTATTTGATAATCTTCTCTTATACCTCTTTCGTTATTTGTCTCTGCATCTGTTGTGTAACTTGCAGTTACATATGGATTTATTTCTGTTGGAGTGTTATAGATTAATTTATTCTTATTTAAGAACTCTCCATTTGCTACCCAACAGGAAGGATTATTTTGTTCGTTTGTTTCAATCGTATGTTTGTATTCTGCACAAGTTCCTTGTGTTGAAACTGATTGTCTTATACATTCAGAAGTTTGTTTTAGATTTCCTTGTGGTGCTTTTCTTATATAATATGATGGAAGTTCATTTCTTGGATTTAGAGATGGTTGATTTTCACAGACAAATTCAACATTCTTTATTGTGATTACTTTGTTGTCTATCGTTAGTGATTTTAAGTTATTGTCTTGCCACGTCATTGTGTATGCGAAAGTTGAAACTGATAAAATCATTAGAAGAAATACAAATATTGCTGTCTTTTTAAATTGCAAATTTTATTATCCCCCAGATTATTGCTATGATTAACAAAGTTATGATGATAAACCATTTGAATGCGAAGATTAACAATCCTAAGATGATTGCAATAATTATTCCTACAATCCATCTTGCTTTCTTGTTCTTAATCATTTTTCCTATTTTACCATTCGGGAATGTGAAGATTGTAATTAACGCAACTATGAATGCTAGTCCTGAGATGAATACGTTTGCTAAACTATTGAAAAATCCTAATATTTGACACCATGCATAGCCAAACCAAGATGTAAATTTAACGAATGGCTTTTCTAGTGTTGATGCTTGGTCTATTTCTGATTGACGGATTGCCGAACATGAACCTACTCCCGATGTACAATCTTGTGGGCAGGATGATAATGTTTCATCTATTCCGCATATATTATCTCCACACTTCTCCTCTATGAATCCACCACCTTGAACTGATGTTTGAACACATTTGAAAGTTCCACCTTCACATCTATTTCCCTCTGGACATTGTGACGAATCAGTACATTCTACTGTTGTTTTAACTAATTCACATTTATTGCTTATGCATTTTTGAGTTATTGTTGTTTTTCCTGTTGCATCGCTTGTGTCTGCATTAGTTACTCCTGCTAATGGGCAAGGTGTTGCAACTGAGCATTGAATATCTGTTGTTGATGTTAATGCAACATACTTGTGATTTTGACAAACATATCCTGTTAATGAGTCTCCTTGATTGCAACAAGCAACACTACCTAAATTTTTTGATTGGTCTATTACTCTATAATCTCCATTAGTTGTTGATAATGAGCTTAATCCATACATTACTTTATTTTGACAAACTGCTTGTTGTCCATTCCATGTTTCAACCTGAGCAAATACTGGAACAATTTGAGATACATAATTCCAAGTCATTTGTGGTTGTAGTCTATTTAGTGTTGGACTTTGTATTCTTGTTAGGTCTTTCAATGTTGATGATATTACAAGTTCCCCATCAAATTGATTTGCTTGGTCTATTGGATTTGCACAAGTTGCAGAATTTGGAACTGGATTTCTTCCTCCATTTAAGAAATCTGTTCTGTATAAAGAGTATGGTCTATATACTGCTGTGTAAGATGCTCCTGATTCAAATGTCCATCCGTCTGCTGTATCGTGTTTGCATGAGAAATATGTGGAAGCTGAATTACATTTAGTTGATTGCCAAGATACAGAAACATATTGTTTATTCGTTGCTGGTTGTATCGTTACTGAATTGGAATTACAAACTGTCGAATATGTAAATCCTGAGCTTGTTGGATTACAAGCTGATACTGGTTGGTCTTTTGGACTACAACCGCTTCCGTCTGTGTTACAAATTGAATATATGCCTCTATATTTTGGACAAGCGAATTGTAAGCAAGTTCCTGAATTTACGGCAGGAGTTAAAATCGTTAAAGTATAATCAGAAATATCTCCTTGATTAAATGATGTCGGAGCAATGCTTGGATTACCAACTATTTCTTTAGCTGTTTGAACTTGTGTTGGTTGAGATGATGGTTCACAAGAAATCCATCCATAAGATGGCATTCCAATTAATTCTGCTGAGTCTAATCCTGTTCCTTGAAATACACCAACTTTCCAGAGAATGCCAAAAGTCACAGCTAAGACTAAGATAATTGAAAGAATTGTTATTGTTACTTTTGTTTTGCTTTTCATAAGTTACCTTTTATTAAACAAAAAACTTCCTAAATAAATTAAACTCATTAAATAACAACCAGTACCAATTACTGTAAAAATTAGCTTACCATATGGAAATGGATTCACATCTAATACATATGTTAAACCAAATACAGAACCAAGAATTAAAAATAACATCATATAAAGGAAACTCTGTTCTTTTCTCAATTTAACCTCAATTTATCATCTTGTTTCTTCATTGCTTTCCAACACTTAGTTCCTTTTGATGATTCTGCAACTGCGAAAGAACGCCCACTCTTATTTACTATTTGATATTCATCTGTGTCGAAATGTTCTCTGTTTGCTAAATCGTAGAAACGCATTTTATCCATTTATCTGCCCACCCTAATTTTGTTTTCAATTAGTATTGTTAGAATTGTTACTCCAAATAATACACTTGCTATTGCAAATGCAATTATTTCCATTGTCCTATTGTCGGAAAAGAATATATATGCTGTTGCCACCAAAGATAAAAGTTGAGATATAATTACGGAAATACTCGCCAAATTATGTTTAGTTAATAATTTAGTCATTTGTTATTCCTCATTCAGTATTTTGAAGTTTATAAACCTTTAGCTTTTGAATAATGTGAACTTGATGATTGCTCCAACTAGGGTTATACCTGTGATTATTATGTATTTTGTGTAGCTCTCTTTTGGGGTAATCTCGAATTGGTCGCCAGTAATAAGCTGAGGTTGGTTTATTGGGGTGTAAGCTACGTTAAACTTGTATTTACCATAAGGTATATTCTCTGGAAGATAGATTGTTCTCGTTAATATTGAT
>ERZ1292632.1561-Hain-H43-01um-R2-1561-length-21841-cov-7_pt1 | contig 21841 bp, 21 predicted proteins | sample MGYA00564407_ERZ1292632 | MGnify/ENA primary metagenome ERZ1292632 (study PRJEB36523, sample SAMEA6512637) | groundwater metagenome | collected 2019-01-08 | study: AquaDiva: Metagenomics assemblies of 32 groundwater samples | reverse complement strand
CAGCTTTCCCAAGGGATGTTCCAGCGGGCGGCGGCGGCCTTGCACAGCAGCACCCGCGCGGCCGCGCCCGCGTCGCGATAGGCGTCGTGGAACATGGGCACGGAGGTGCCCGCGCCCGTCAGCATCAGCGCGCCGCGCGTCGCATATTGGCCGATCGCCCAGTCGCCCGCGCCGCCGATCAGCCGGGTCCAGTCGCTCGCCAGCCATTCGCGCGCGAGCAGGGTGTTGGCATAGAGAGGACTGACCGGCGCGCTCTGGACCGCGACGGTACGCCAGTCTGCGCCGAGTTCGTCCGCCAATATCTGCGGCAGCAGCGTCGTGACGCCCTGCCCGGTTTCGGTCTGCGGCACGATGACGATGATCTGGCCGGAGCGGTCGATCTTGAGGAAGGCGTTGACGATCGTCTCGTCGGGACCGGCGTTGAGGTTCGGCTTGTAGCTGCGCGGCCAAGCGCCCCAAGCGAGCAGCAGCCCCGCCGCCGCGCCGCCGCCGATGAGCAGGGTCCGGCGGTCGATGCCCTTCCTGCCTGTCGCACCTAGTCGCGGTGATCGCCCCATGGCTGCCCTGATAGGGACGGGCAGGCGCGATGCCTAGCGTTAATCCGCAGCGACGGGCGCGACGCCGAGGCGCGGGATTTCGATCGCGGGGCAGCGGTCCATCACGACCTTGAGGCCAGCCGCTTCGGCGCGAGCGGCGGCGCTTTCATTGACGACGCCGATCTGCATCCACACCGATTTCGCGCCGATGGCGATCGCTTCGTCCACCGCTTCGCCGGCGGCCTCGCTGCGGCGGAAGATGTCCACCATGTCGATGGGCACGCCGATGTCCGACAAACGACCCCAGACAAATTCGCCATGGACATGCTCGCCGGCAATCTGGGGATTGACCGGGAGGACGCGATAGCCATGGTCCTGAAGGAAGGCCATGACCGAATAGCTGGCGCGGTCGGGCCGGTCGGATATGCCGACCAGCGCGATGGTGCGGGTTTGCGTGAGCAGGTCGGCGATATCCTGAGCGGCGGTAAGCGGCATGGCGTGTCTCCTTCGTCCGTCAGATGGGGAGGACGAAGCCATGCGCAAGGCGTTCCCATAGCCGCTTTTGTCTGACATTCGCGCACCCCGCACCACAGCGCCGCAAATGCTGCATCAGCGCCGCATCCGTTACGCAACCGGATTGGGAATCATGCGTTAAGGCCGCATGAACGCGCACGCAGCCAGTCATCAAGCCATCGAAATAGAACGCCCCGGCATCCAGCCGCTCGGTCAATGGATGCGAACGCTGGTGGACTATGTCCGCTCTGGCAAGCCCGACCTCACCAATCGGCAGATGGCGCTGATGATGACCGTCTATATCGGCCAGGGACCGCATACCGTGCGGGGCCTGGCCGAAGCGCTGCATGTGTCGAAGCCCGTCATCACCCGCGCGCTCAACAAATTGTCGGCGCTCGGTTATCTGCGGCGCGAGCGGGATGCGGCGGACCGGCGCAATATTTTCATCACCCGCACACCCAAGGGGGCGGAATTTCTTGACGCCTTTCACCATTTCATCGCAGGAACCGCGCGCGATGAAAGGCATGACCACTCCCCCTCTTGACCGAGCCGCTGCCAGAACCCGTTTCAGGCTGGATGGCCGGTCAGTAGCGCTGGACCGGCGGGTGCATGCCGCCCGAGGCGACCTTGCCGACCTGTCGCTCGCCGGGACGCTGTTTTCCGCCCATTATGCGCGCGCCGTGCCGCTGACCTGCGTGGCGCCGGGTGCGGCGATCCTGGCGGCGGCCGCTCCGACCGCGGAAGCGGTGAGCCAATTGCTGCGCGGCGAGACGTTTCACGCGCTCGACGTCACGACCGACTGGGCTTGGGGCTTTTGCGGGCATGACGGCTATGTCGGCTATATCCGGCGCGACGCGCTGGACGTGGCCGAGACGCCGACCCACCGGATCATGGCGCGGGTCGCGCCCCTGTTCAGCGCGGCCGACATCAAGAGCGCGATCGCGGACTATTGGCCGGGCGGGGCGCAGTTCGCGGGCGAGGATCAGGGCGACTTCATCGCCTGCGCCGAGGGATTCATTCATCGCCGCCACGCCGGGCCGGTCGCTGCGCCGCCGGGCGACTGGGTCGCGGTGGCGCAGCGCTATCTGGGTCAGCCCTATGTCTGGGGCGGGCGCGGGCATCGCGGGATCGACTGTTCGGGGCTGGTGCAGGTGGCGCTGGGGCAGGTGGGCATCGCCGCGCCGCGCGACACCGACCTGCAATGCGAAGGGATCGGCAGCCCGATCGACAGCGAGGCGAAGTTGCGGCGGGGCGACCTCATCTTCTTTCCCGGCCATGTCGGCATCATGACCGATGCGCGGACACTGCTCCACGCCAATGCGCACTGGATGGCAGTGGTCGAGGAGCCGCTGGCCGATGTCGTCGCGCGGCTGGCCGACCGGCACGAGCATCTCGTTATCGCGCGGCGGAGGATCGACGCATGAGCAGCCGCATCTTTATCGACGGGGGCCATGGCACCACCGGCATTGAGATCGCCGAGCGGCTGGCGGGACGACCCGAACTGACGTTGCTGACGGTCGAGGAGAAGGACCGCAGGGATGCTGGCGCGCGGCGCGCGGCGCTGAACGCCGCCGACATCGTCATATTGTGCCTGCCCGACGACGCCGCGCGAGAGGCGGTGGCGCTGATCGACAATGACCATACCCGCGTGATTGACGCATCGACCGCGCATCGCGTGGCGGACGGATGGACCTACGGCTTTCCCGAACTGGAGCCGGGGCATCGCGCGCGGCTGGCGGAGAGCCGCTTCGTCGCCAATCCGGGCTGCTGGCCGACCGGCTTTCTGGCGCTGGTGCGGCCGCTGGTATTGGCCGGACTGCTGCCCGCCGACTGGCCGGTGTCGGTGTCGGGCGCGACCGGCTATTCGGGCGGCGGCAAGGCGATGATCGCGGACTATGAAGGCGCGGCCGGCGCCCCGAGCGCCTACCGCCCCTATGGCCTGTCGCTGACGCACAAGCATCTGCCGGAAATGACGCGCTATTCGGGACTGGCGCATCCGCCGATCTTCGCGCCGGGCGTGGCGAACGCCTATCGCGGCATGATCGTGGAGGTGCCGTTGCACCTGAACGCGCTGCCGGGCGCGCCTTCGGTTGGCGATGTTCATGCGGCGCTGGCCGCTGCCTATGAAGGGTCGCCGATCGTCAGCGTCGCGGCGCTGGACGAGAGCGCGGCGATGAGCGGACTGGCGCTGGAGCATGTCGGCGCGACCGACCGGCTGGCGCTGTTCGTCTTCGCCAATGAAGCCACAGGGCAGGTGCGGCTGACGGCGGCGCTCGACAATCTGGGCAAGGGCGCGGCGGGCGCGGCGGCGCAGAACCTCAATATCCTGGCGGGATTGCCGGAGACGGCCGGGCTGCGGCTCTGACATAAACATCGCGCTGTTGCCCGGCGCAGTTGATGGGAGGCACGTGACTCCTATCAAGGGTCCAGTTCCACGCTCCGGACTGGACCCCGGCCTTCGCCGGGGAACAAGAAATTGTGACGCTGGCCGACGCCGGCTTTTATAGGCCGTCAGTGGATCGTGCCGAGCGGTTGCTCGTAGGCCAGCAGCACGATCAGCCGTTCGATCTGCCGCCAATGGCAGAAATGGATATGATTGCCCTGATCGAGGCTCCGGTCCGCGCGCGCGGCGGCTTCATAGCCCGCGTTCGCGCCGAACGCCGCCATCAGTTCGGCGGCATCCTCATAGCTCTTGCGATTGGCAAGATATGGCAACTGCATCGTGCGACCCCCGCTTCTTATCCGGCGTGCTTATGCGCAGGGGAGATACAACCGCCGTGCCAGTTTGACGCGATGGCGCAGCCGGCGGGGGACGAGGGTGAATCGGCTGTTAGCCAAGTCCCGATCCGGGTCATATGTGCCAGAACGGGACGGCCGGTCCCTCTGCGGGGCAGGAGGAGCGGCGGCGCAAAGAGGCTGGCATCGGCGCCACGATGATGGCAAGGCGGCGCGATGACGAAAGGCAGCAAGACTCCGACCGGCGCGGGCGCGATCATCGCGCTGCTGATCCTCGCCGGCACGATTATCGGCGGGCTGCTGGGGCAGCCCAGCATCGGGCTGCTGAGCGGCCTGGTGCTGGGGATCGTCATCGCGCTGCTGCTCTATCTGCGCGAACGCTGATCGCCGCCTTGTCGCTGGACCGGCAGCGGCATAGATAGGCGGCATGAACAAGCATATCATCGTCCTGCCGCTCGTCGCCTTGGCCCTGGCCGGCGGCGCTTTCCTCTATTTCGCGCAGGGCGACACCGCCCGGCTGCCCATCGGCGCCGACACCGGGCGCGAGCCGGTCTTCACCAGCGCGCGGAGCGAAATGCTGCCCACCATCAACATCGCCGAGGTGAAGCCATGGGCGGCGGGCGCGAAGCCGGTGGCGGCCAAGGGGCTTGCCGTGGCGCGCTTCGCCGAAGGGCTGGCCCATCCGCGATCGCTGCTGCGGCTGCCCAATGGCGACATATTGGTGGCCGAAACCAACAGCCCGCCCCGGCCCAAGGAAGGCATCGTCGATCGGGTCATGTCCTATCTGATGGACAAGGCGGGCGCGGGCGTTCCTTCCGCCAACCGCATCACCCTGCTGCGCGATGCCGATGGCGACGGGCGGGCGGAAACGAAGGCCGCGTTCCTGACCGGGCTGCATTCGCCCTATGGCATGGCGCTGGTGGGCGACACGCTCTATGTCGCCAATACCGACGCGCTGATGGCCTTCCCCTACAGGGAAGGCGACCTCAAGATCAACGCCAAGGGGCGCAAGATCCTGGACCTGCCGGCCAATGCGCCCAACATGCACTGGACCAAGAGCCTGGTCGCCGGCCCCAACGGGCTGCTCTATGTCGGCGTCGGGTCCAACAGCAATATCGGCGAAAAGGGGCTGGACCAGGAAAAGAACCGCGCGGCGGTGTGGGAGGTCAATCCCAAGACCGGCTACAAACGGGTGTTCGCGTCGGGGCTGCGCAACCCGGTGGGGCTGGCGTTCGAGCCGGAGAGCGGCGCGCTATGGGGCGTGGTCAATGAGCGCGACATGCTGGGCAGCGATCTTGTGCCCGATTATCTGAGCCGGATCGAGTTCGGCGCTTTCTATGGCTGGCCGTGGAATTACTGGGGCGGTTATGAAGATCGGCGGGTGCAGCCGCAGCGGCCCGAAATGCGCGAATATACCAAGCGGCCCGACTATGCGCTGGGCAACCATGTCGCCCCGCTCGGGCTGGCCTTCGCCGACACGGTGAAACTGGGCGCGCCCTATGCGGACGGCGCGTTCGTCGGCCTGCACGGAAGCTGGAACCGCAAGCCGGCCGCTGGGTACAAGGTGGTGTTCGTGGGCTTTGCCGATGGCGAGGCGGGCAAGGCCAAGCCGATCGATGTCCTGACGGGTTTTCTCGACCGCGATGGGAACGCGCAGGGCCGTCCGGTCGATGTGACCGGCGACAAAAGCGGCGCGCTGCTGGTCAGCGACGATGTCGGCGGCGTGGTGTGGCGGGTGACGGCCGCGAAATAGCGGTCAGAGCGCCAGCCCGTTGCGTCCTGCCAGTTCGACCACATATTGCCAGGCGACGCGGCCGGAGCGGCTGCCGCGCTGGGTCGCCCACTGAATCGCCTCCAGCGGATCGACTGTCAGCCCTAGCGTCGCCGCATAGCCACGCACGATCGCGACATAGGCGTCCTGATCGATGGCGTGGAAGCCGAGGCTGAGCCCGAAGCGGTCGGACAGCGCCATCTTGTCGTCCACCACATCGCGCGGGTTGATCGGGTCGTCTTGCTCGGCGAGGTGGCGCGGGACGATGTGGCGGCGGTTGGAGGTCACATAAAGCCGGACATTGGCCGGGCGCGCCGCCGTGCCGCCCTGAAGCAGCGAGCGGAGCGCGCGTGCGTCCCCTGCCCCATGATCGTCAAAGCCGAGATCGTCTAGGAAGAGGATGAAGGGGCGGCGGCTAGCGCGCAGGAGCGAGAAGAGTGCCGGGAGGCTCGCCAGTTCATCGACCGCGCATTGCAGCAGGGCGATGTCCTGCCCGTCGCGCTGGAGCCGGGCGACGACCGCCGCGACGACCGCCGACTTGCCCGTGCCGCGCGCGCCCCAGAGCAGCACGTCATGCGCGGCGTGGCCGGCGGCGTGGCGGCGGCTGTTATCGAGCAGCGCCTGCTTCTGCGCATCGATGCCGGTCAGCAGGTCGTAATCGACCGGCGCGAACGCCTCGACCGGCGCGATGGCGCGGCCGTCCCAGACATAGGCGGGCGCGGCGGCGAGATCGGTGGGCGCGGCGGGCGGCGGCGCGAGCCGTTCGAGCGCCTCGGCTATGCGGGTCAGGAGAGCGTCGGTCATCGCGCCGGATTAGGGGGACCGACCTTTCCCCGCAAGGCGCAACCGCTGTCATTGGCCTGTCGTAATGGCCTTTTACTCCGCAGAGCCGGGGACTATATCGCGGGGGCCGTGACCATCGCCTATCCAGCCTTTTCGACGAGGAGCCTGCGCTATAGCGCGGAGGCGCTGCGCGAGGCCGCGCTGCTGATCCGGGCGGGCGAGCCGGTCGCCGTCCCCACCGAGACGGTCTATGGCCTTGCCGCCGATGCGACCGACAGCAATGCGGTCGCGGCGATCTATAGCGCCAAGGGGCGGCCGAGCTTCAACCCGCTGATCGTGCATGTCGCCGACCGGGACATGGCCGAGCGGCTGGCGCTGTTTTCGCCAGGCGCGCGGGCGCTGGCGGATCGATACTGGCCGGGACCGCTGACCCTGGTGCTGCCGGTGCGGGAGACGAGCGGCCTGTCCCCGCTGGTGACGGCGGGCCTGCCGACCGTGGCGCTGCGGCTGCCGGCGCATCCGGCGATGCGGGCGCTGATCCGCGCGGCCGGATGCCCCCTCGCCGCGCCTTCCGCCAATCGCAGCGGGTCGATCAGCCCGACGCGGGCGGAGCATGTGCTTGCCAGCCTGGACGGAAAGATCCGGCTGATCCTGGACGAGGGGCCGACGAGCGAGGGGCTTGAATCGACCATCGCCGCGCCGGAAGAGGACAAGCTCAGGCTGCTGCGGCCCGGCCCGGTGACCGCCGCGATGCTGGAGGCGGCGAGCGGCCTGCCGGTCGTGGCAGCGGCGGGCGGCAAGATCGAGGCACCGGGACAGCTGGAGAGCCATTATGCGCCGTCAAAGCCGGTGCGCCTCAATGCGTTGCGGGCCGAGAAGGAGGATTATCTGATCGGCTTCGGCCTGATGCCCTGCCACATCAACCTCAGCACCGAGGCGGACCTGACCGAAGCGGCGGCCAATCTGTTCGCCGCGCTGCACATTGCAGACGTCAGCGCTGCTCCGCGCATCGCGGTCGCGCCGATCCCGAGCGAAGGGGTGGGCGCGGCGATCAACGACCGGCTGCGGCGTGCGGCGGCCTGACCCTCAATCGCAATCCTCATAGCCAGCCTTGCGGCACTGGCGGCGGCGTTCCTTTTCCGCCTTCTTGCGCTCGCGCCCTTCGCGCGCTTCCTTCTCGCGCATCTTGCGGCCGTAATTGCGGTCGGCCTCGTCCTGGCTAGTGGTAGCCCAGTCCGCCGCCTGCGCGCCCGCGCGCACGGGCATGGTCGCGATGTCAAGCGCGGTCTTGGCGACGCAGCCGGGCAGAGCCAGCAGCAGCAGCGGCGCGGCGATCATCATCCTGTTCATGGTCAGTCCCCCTAACGTCTCTGCCCGGCCATGGCACAGGCAAGATTAACCGCAGCCTAAGCGTTCGTCAGGAGGCGCGGCGGATGGGGCGGACGGGATCGGGCCGCTGCGTGCCGGCGAGCGGGCCGGCGGCGATCAGTTCGGCGATGCGGTCGCGCGCGACGGGCCGGCTGAAGAGATAGCCCTGCACATTGGTGAAGCCCGCTTCCCGCGCCCATTGCAGCTGGTCGGGGGTTTCGATCCCCTCGGCCACGGTGTCCATCGCAAGGTCGCGGGCGAGGTTGCCGATCGCGCGGACGATCGCGCGGTCCTCCACATTGGCGCTGACGCCGGCCATGAAGCTCTGGTCGATCTTGAGCGTGTCGAAGCGGTAGGAGCGCAGATAGGAGAGCGAGGAATAGCCGGTGCCGAAATCGTCGAGCGCAAGGCGCAGGCCGATCCGCTGCAATTCGCGCAGCACCGCGTTGGTCTGACCGCTATCGTCGAGGAAGATGGATTCGGTGACTTCCAGCTCCAGCCGGCGGGCGGGCAGGCCGCTGTCCATCAGCGCTTCGATGACATTGGCGGGCAGGTCCGCCGACTTGAGCGAAGCGGGCGAGATGTTGATCGCCATGCGCACCTCGCCCGGCCAGGCCATGGCGGTGGCGCAGGCTTCGCGCAGCACCCAGCCGGTCATCGCCTCGATCATGCCCATGCTTTCGGCGATCGGGATGAATTCGGACGGCGGGATCGGCCCCAGGACGGGATGGTCCCAGCGCATCAGCGCTTCGCAGGCGTCGATATGGCCGGTTTCCAGATCGACGATCGGCTGGAACAGCAGTTTGAGTTCGCCCTGGTCGAGCGCGCGGCGCAGGCCGGTCTCGATCTCGTGCACGCGGTTGAAGCGTTCCTTCAGCGACCAGTTGAAGGTCGCGGCGCGGTTGCGGCCGTCGCGCTTCGCCTCATAGAGGGCAAGGTCGGCATGTTGCATCAGCTCGTCCATGTCGCGCCCATCCTGCGGCGCGACGGCATAGCCGATCGAGGCTGTGACCTGGAGGTGGTTTTCGCCAAGGTCGAAGCCATGGGCGAAATCGCCCAATATCTCCTGCGCCAGCGCGGCGGCGGTGACGCGGTCCATGTCGGGGCAGATGATGACGAATTCGTCGCCGCCGAAGCGGGCGATGCGCCCCTGCCCCTGCACGACCTCGTTCAATCGCTCGGCGACGACGCGCAGCAGCTGGTCGCCGACCATATGGCCAAGCGAGTCGTTGATTTCCTTGAAGCGATCGACATCCATCCAGAGAATGGTGACGGCGTCGGTGCGCTTCTCGCTGGTTTCGAAAATGTCGCGCAGCCTCATCTGCATCGCCATGCGGTTTTCGAGGCCCGTCAGGCTGTCGAAACGCGCGAGCCGCTCGAATTTTTCGGCGAGCAGCGATTTGTCGCGCCGGCCGACCAGCGCCTGAACCACGATACGGTGGATGGTCGAGCTGATTTCGGCAAGGCCCAGCACCATCATCACCATGGCGACGGCGAGCACGCGATAGCCGGTCGATCCCTGGAGCCAGAGGCCGGTCGCGGTCGGGAGAAGGGTGAGGCAAACCTGGCCGATGGCGATCTGCACGCGGCCGGCGTTGCGCCCTGAAATGCCGCCGGCATAGCCGGTCGCCATCGAGACGCTGAGCATATGCGTCACCGGATCGCGCGACCCCAACAGGGTGACGAAGGCCATGAGCCCGAGCAGGCCGGAATAGCCCCAGGCGCCAAGCTCATAGGCGAGTTCCCAGGTGCGCGAGGCGACCGCCGCGCCGCGCACGAGCTGGCGATGGAAGAAGACGGCGGAAACGACGCGCAGCGAGGCGACGAGGCACAGCGCGGCGACTACCCACTGGATCGGGCCGGGCTGCGACATGCCGCTGATGACGAGACCTACGGCGACGCCGGTGACGGCGCCGATCGTCAGCGATGCGGGCGAGGCATAGAGCGATTCAACGAGGCTGCGGCGCACATCGGCGTCATGCGCGGGGCGCATCGCCTTGATCTTGTCCAGCAATGTCGTCAAAACGCGCAAATTGCGGGTCTCCGGTTCCCACTCCGCTGATCGCATGTTCGATTTAGCATCTGGTTAACGCTAAGCCGCCGAGCGGCTGGCGCTCGGGCGGCGGGGTTGACGGGCGGCAGCGCACGCCGGAGCCGTCGCCGGACTGGGCGGGTCAGCGCCTCGGCAACGCCTTGCCAGCCACCAGCGCCCACCAGCAGATCAGGGGCTGCGCGAAGAGACGGGGATATAGTGATAGGCCAAGCCGAGGCCCGTGCCGGTGGACAGGTCGCGGACAGCGTGCTGGATGTTGAGCGGATAGACGCACAGCGCGTAAAGAGCGAGCATCACGCCCGCGAACGCGCGCAGCCGGGGAACGAACAGGGCGGACGCGCCGGCGATCTCCGCAATGCCCGTCAGCAGGATGACGGCGTGCGGCTGCGGGATGCCGGGCGGCATCAGCGGCGCGAAGATGTCGGGGCGCAGCAGATGGACGATGCCCGCGAGCAGATAGAGCGGCGCGAGAGTCAGGCGGGCGATGGCTGCCGTGCGATCGGGGGAGAGAGGCATGGTGGCATATTGACGTGGCGAGGGCGAGTAGGACAGCCCTTCCCGGCCGAAAGCAAGAAAAGGCCGGCGCATCGCTGCGCCGGCCTTTCCTCGAACTTGCATTCGGAGGCATGAGACCCCGGCCTGCGCCGGGGCGACGCTTCGCGTCAGAAGTCCATGCCGCCCATGCCGCCCATGCCGCCGGGCATCGCGGGAGCAGCGGACTTGTCTTCCGGCAGCTCGGCGATGGTGGCTTCGGTGGTGATGAGCAGACCAGCGACCGACGCGGCGTTCTGGAGCGCGGTGCGCACGACCTTGGTCGGGTCGATGACGCCAGCGGCAACCAGATTTTCGTAGGTGTCGGTCGCGGCGTTGAAGCCGAACGAGGTGTCGGTCTGGTCGAGCAGCTTGCCCGAGACGACCGCGCCGTCATGGCCGGCGTTCGCCGCGATCTGACGGACGAGCGAGGTCAGCGACTTGCGGACGATGTCCACGCCGCGCGTCTGGTCGTCATTGGCGCCGGTGACGCCGTCGAGCGACTTGGTCGCGTAGAGCAGCGCGGTGCCGCCACCGGGGACGATGCCTTCTTCCACGGCCGCGCGGGTCGCGTGCAGCGCGTCGTCGACGCGGTCCTTGCGCTCCTTGACTTCCACTTCGGTCGCGCCGCCGACCTTGATGACGGCAACGCCGCCGGCCAGCTTGGCGAGACGCTCTTGGAGCTTCTCACGGTCATAGTCGGACGTGGTGGTCTCGATCTGCGCACGGATCTGCTCGGTGCGGCCCTTGATCGCGTCGGCTTCACCCGCGCCATCGACGATGGTGGTGTTGTCCTTGTCGATGGTGACGCGCTTGGCGGTGCCGAGCATGCCGAGGGTCACATTCTCCAGCTTGATGCCGAGATCCTCGCTGATGACTTCGCCCTTGGTCAGGACGGCGATGTCCTCCAGCATGGCCTTGCGGCGATCGCCGAAGCCGGGCGCCTTGACCGCCGCGACCTTGAGGCCGCCGCGCAGCTTGTTGACGACCAGGGTCGCCAGCGCTTCGCCTTCGATGTCTTCCGCGATGATGAGCAGCGGACGGCCCGACTGCACGACCGCTTCGAGGATCGGCAGGATCGACTGGAGGTTGCTGAGCTTCTTCTCGTGGATCAGGATGTAGGGGTCGGCGAGTTCGACCTGCATCTTTTCCGGGTTGGTGATGAAGTAGGGCGACAGATAGCCGCGGTCGAACTGCATGCCTTCGACGACGTCCAGTTCGAATTCGAGACCCTTGGCCTCCTCGACGGTGATGACGCCTTCCTTGCCGACCTTCTCCATCGCTTCGGCGATCTTTTCGCCGACTTCACGGTCGCCATTGGCGGAGATGATGCCGACCTGGGCGACTTCGTTCGAGCCCGAGACGGGCTTCGAGCGGGCCTTGATGTCCTCGACAACCTTGCCGACGGCAAGGTCGATGCCGCGCTTCAGGTCCATCGGGTTCATACCGGCGGCGACCGACTTCATGCCTTCGCGCACGATCGCCTGGGCGAGAACGGTGGCGGTGGTGGTGCCGTCACCGGCGATGTCGTTGGTCTTCGACGCCACTTCGCGCACCATCTGGGCGCCCATATTCTCGAACTTGTCCTTCAGTTCGATTTCCTTGGCGACCGACACACCGTCCTTGGTGATGCGGGGCGCGCCGAAGCTCTTGTCGATGACGACGTTGCGGCCCTTCGGCCCCAGGGTCACCTTGACCGCGTCGGCCAGGATGTCGACGCCACGCAGGATGCGCTCACGCGCCTCACGCGAAAACTTTACGTCCTTCGCTGCCATGATCTAATTCCTCTACTTATGTTTCGAGTTGAGTGTCCAAAACTCCGTTCGGGCTGAGCTTGTCGAAGCCTGCCACTGAGCGGAGCGAAGCGCCTCACTTCGTTCGGCCGAGCCCTTCGACAGGCTCAGGGCGAACGGGGAGAGGCAGGATAAATTCAGGCGACAACGCCCAGAATGTCCGATTCCTTCATGATGAGCAGGTCTTCGCCATCGACCTTCACCTCGGTGCCCGACCATTTGCCGAACAGGATGCGGTCGCCGGCCTTGACGTCGAGCGGGGTCACCTTGCCATCTTCGGCCTTGCTGCCGGTGCCGACGGCGACGATTTCGCCTTCCTGCGGCTTTTCCTTGGCGCTGTCGGGGATGATGATGCCGCCAGCGGTCTTCTCTTCCGCTTCCACGCGGCGGACGAGAACACGGTCGTGCAACGGACGAAATGCCATGTTGAGTGCCTTTCCCTAGCTGTTCGGGACGGGATGGAGCAGCCGCCACAAGGGGTGCCGCGCCGAATCCTTCTCCCGATGAACTTCCTTCTGTTAGCACTCATTGATCGAGAGTGCTAGCGGCGCGAATATGGCTGTGCAGGCGCGGGCGTCAAGATGGTTCGATCACTTTTTTGCGCCGCGCGGCGCATCTTGCGAGTGCCGTGCGACGAAGCGGGCAAAGGAACGGCCGCAAGCCTTGTGGCGCTCGGCTCCGCTTCCTACCTGCGCGGCATCGTTTCCCTGCTGAAAGGATCGTGCGTTGAGCGAGACCGGCTATACCCCGCCCCAGGTCTGGACATGGGTCAAGGACAGTGGCGGCGCGTTCGCCAATATCAACCGGCCGATTGCGGGGCCGACCCATGATAAGACATTGCCGGTGGGGCGGCATCCGCTTCAGCTCTATTCGCTTGCAACGCCCAACGGCCAGAAGGTCGGCATATTGCTGGAAGAATTGCTGGCGGCGGGCGTGGCGGAGGCCGAATATGACGCCTGGCTCATCAAGATTGGCGAGGGCGACCAGTTTTCGAGCGGCTTTGTCGACATCAACCCCAACAGCAAGATCCCCGCGCTGGTCGACCATAGCGTCTCGCCGCCCCGCCGCGTGTTCGAGTCAGGATCGATCCTGGTCTATCTCGCCGAGAAGTATGGCAAGTTCCTGCCTGCGGATGGCCCTGCGCGCACCGAGACGCTGAACTGGCTGTTCTGGCAGATGGGGGCCGCCCCGATCCTGGGCGGGGGGTTCGGCCATTTCTTCGCCTATGCGCCGGAGAAATATGAGTATCCGATCAACCGCTATGCAATGGAGGCGAAGCGGCAGCTCGACGTGCTCGACCGGCATCTGGCGGATCATGAATATATGGCGGGCGACGACTATACGATCGCCGATATCGCGATCTGGCCCTGGTATGGCGGGGTGGCGCTCGGGCGCAGCTATCCGGGGGCCGAGGTGTTTCTGGACGCGCCGAGCTACAAGAACCTCACCCGCTGGGCGCAGCAGATCGACGCGCGGCCGGCAGTGAAGCGCGGGCGCATGGTCAACAAGGCGAACGGGCCGTTGGAGGAGCAGCTGCACGAGCGGCATGACGCGAGCGATTTTGAGACGAAGACGCAGGACAAGGTGCAGGGGGCGGCATAATCGATCTTTTAGCAAAGCTGTTCCCCGGCGCAGGCCGGGGTCCAGTTCAGAGGGTGGAACTGGACCCCGGCCTGCGCCGGGGAACGGCTATGTGGGTCACCCCTACCCCGCCGCCTTGACGATCTCCGCCCAGGCGGCTTCGTCGATCACTTCTATGCCGAGCGCCGCGGCCTGCTTGAGTTTGCTGCCCGCGCCCGGCCCCGCGACGACGAGGTCGGTCTTGGCGCTGACGGAGCCGGCGGCCTTCGCGCCCAGCCGCTCCGCCTGCGCCTTCGCTTCGTCGCGGCTCATGGTTTCGAGCTTGCCGGTGAAGACGACGGTCTTGCCGGTGACGGCGCTGGCGGTGGTTTCGACCATGTAGGGCGGCGGGGAGACTTCGGACAGGAGGTCGTCCCAGGCGGCGACATTGTGTGGCTCGTGGAAGAAGTCGGCGAGCGCATGGCCGACCGCCGCGCCGACATTTTCGACGCCGATATGGTCGGCGATGGCCTTGTCGCGCTTGGCCTGGGTGTCGAAGGGCTGATCGCGCAAGGCGATGATCTCCTGCGCCAGCGTGCGGATGGCCGGGAGCGTGGCGTAACGCTTGAGCAGGTCGCGCGCCGTCACCGCGCCGGTGTGGCGGATACCGAGGCCGAAGAGCAGGCGCGCGGCGTCGGGCTGGCGCTTCGCCTCGATCGCGGAGAGGAGATTGTCGACCGATTTCTCCTTCCACCCCTCCCGGCCGAGCAGGTCCGCGCGGTGTGCCTTCAGGCGGAAAATGTCGGCGGGCTCGGCGATCCAGCCCAGGTCGAGAAACTCCTGGATCGTCTTTTCGCCGAGCCCTTCGATGTCGAGCGCGGCGCGGCTGACGAAATGGCGCAGGCGCTCAAAGCGCTGGGCGGGGCAGATGAGGCCGCCGGTGCAGCGAATGTCCACCTCCCCTTCCTCGCGCACGGCTTCGGAGCCGCAGACGGGGCAATGGTCGGGGAAGAGGAAGGGGTCGCGCGGTTCGTCGCGGGTGAGGTTTTCGACCACTTGCGGGATCACGTCGCCGGCGCGCTGGACGACGATGCGGTCGCCGGGGCGGACGCTAAGGCGCGCGATTTCGTCGGCATTGTGGAGCGTGACGTTGGAGACGACGACGCCGCCCACGGTGACCGGGGTGAGCCGGCCGACGGGAGTGAGCTTGCCGGTGCGGCCGACCTGAATGTCGATGGCTTCGAGCGTGGTCTGCGCGCGCTCGGCGGGGAATTTATGGGCGATGGCCCAGCGGGGCGCCTTGGCGACGAAGCCCAGGCGCTGCTGCCAGTCGAGCCGGTCCACCTTGTAGACGACGCCGTCGATGTCGAAGGGGAGGTCGGCGCGGGCGGATTCGATCGCGCGGTAATGGGCGATGAGGGCTTCGAGGCTGTCGACGCGGGTGAGACGGTCGGAGACGGGCAGGCCCCAGCTTGCGATGGCCTGCATGACGCCAAGCTGCGTGTCGGCGGGAACGGCGCTGTGCGCGCCCCAGCCATGGGCTAGGAAGCGCAGCGGGCGGCTGGCGGTGACGGCGGCGTCCTTCTGCCGCAGCGATCCGGCGGCGGCGTTCCGGGGGTTGGCGAACTGGCGGGCTTTTTCCGGGTCTTCGGCCTCGGCGAGGAGGCGAGCGTTGAGCGCCACGAAGTCGGCCTTCGCCATATAGACTTCGCCGCGCACCTCGAACAGGTCGGGTATGTTCGGGCCTCGCAGGGTCTGCGGGATGTCGGCAATGGTGCCGACGTTGGCGGTGACGTCCTCCCCGGTCGTCCCGTCGCCGCGCGTGGCCGCGAGGACCAGCTCGCCCTTTTCGTAGCGGAGCGAGCAGGACAGGCCGTCGATCTTGGGCTCGGCGGTGAGCGCCAGCGGCTCGTCATCGGGCAGCGCGAGGAAGCGGCGGACGCGGGCAAGAAACTCGGCGATGTCCTCGTCCGAAAAGCCGTTGTCGAGGCTCATCATGCGAACGGCGTGGGGGATTTTTTTGAGCGCCGTGCTGGGGACCGCGCCGACCTGCGCGTTCGGGGAATCAGCGCGGATCAGGTGCGGAAATTGTGCTTCGAGGGCGTTGTTTTCGCGGATCAGCGCATCATAGTCCGCGTCGCTGATCTCGGGCGCATCCCGATCGTGATACAGCCGGTTGTGCCGCGCGACCTCCTTGGCGAGGCGCATCAGGCGGTTGGCGGCTTCGGCTTCGGAGAGGGTGGCGGGGTCGGTCATGCCCTGCTCTTAACGCCTGCCGTGCTCCTGCGAAAGCAGGAGCCCAGGGCGAGATGTCGCTTCGGTCAACCCTGGGCTCCTGCGTTCGCAGGAGCACTGGAGAATTGCCTATCGGGTCGATGTCCTTGGAAGGTCGATCTTTATGGCGTGCGTGGGAATAGGCGTGAGAAGGATAATGCCACCGCTCACCAAGCCGAGAACGCCAAGCACATACCGCTTCTCTCGAAAATCGAGGATTGAGCGAACGAGACAAAAGACGCCCGCCAAAGCCATGCCCCACATGGCAAACATCGTTGCCATCATACCCCAGCCACCGGCACCGTCTCGAAGCTGTGCGGGAAGCCGGCGATGAGCGGGCGGGCCCTTGCGATGGCGGCGCGGACGGCGGGGAGTCGGAGCGAGGCGGCGTGGCTGTCCTTGCTGTCCCAGACTTCGGTGATCCAGATCGCGTCGGGGTTGGTCGCATCCAGCGCGACGATGTAGGAGAGGCAGCCAGGCATCGCGCCGGCGGCGGCGGTCAGGATCGCGACGAGGTCGTCGCGCTTGCCGGGAGTGCTGAGCATCTGGCCGATGGGGCCGTAGCGGGGCTTGGCCTCCTGCGCGGCGGCGGGGATTGCGCTGGCGGCGAGGGTCGCGGCGGTGAGGCCGAGCATGTCTCTGCGGTTGTGGGTCATGCCTCTACCTTCTCCGTTCGGTTCGAGCTTGTCGAGAACCCAGCGCGCCGGTTCTCGACAAGCTCGAACCGAACGGATGGGGGAGTCAAGCCCGCTCCAGCAGCCGCTCCGCTTGCGCTCTCGCCTCCGCCGTGATTTCCGCGCCGGAGAGCATCCGCGCGATTTCCTCGCGGCGTTCCGCATCATCTAGGGCGTGGACGCCGGTGCGGGTGACGGTGCCCCCATTTTTGCTGGCGCTCGATTTGGCGATGAGGAGATGGCCCACCCCTCGCGCGGCGACCTGCGGGCTGTGGGTGACGACGAGGATCTGGTTGCTCTGCGCGAGGCGGGAAAGGCGCTCGCCGATCGCGTCGGCGACTGCGCCGCCCACGCCCCGGTCGATCTCGTCGAAGATCAACGTGTCCGCCCCGCCTCGTTCCGCCAGCGCGACCTTGAGCGCGAGGATGAAGCGGGAGAGTTCGCCGCCCGACGCGATCTTGGCCAGCGGGGCGAAAGGCGCGCCGGGGTTGGTGGAGATTTCGAACTCCACCCGGTCCATGCCCTGCGCGCTCCATTGCCCTTCGTCCAACTGGGCCACGACGGTACGAAAGCGGGCGGCGTCGAGCTTCAGCGGCGCGAGTTCGCCTGCGACCGCGGCGTCGAGGCGGCCGGCGGCGAGCTGGCGCTCGGCGGAAAGGGCCTGGGCGGCGGCGCGATAGGCTTCGGCCTTGCGCGCGACATCGGCCTCAAGCGTAGCGATATGCTCTTCTCCCCCTTCGATCGCGGCGAGTTTTGCGGCCATGTCGTCGCGCAGGGCGGCAAGGTCGTCGGGCGCAACCTGATGCTTGCGGGCGAGGCCGCGCAGGTCGAACAGGCGGGTCTCGATCGCGTCGAGGCGGGCGGGATCGAAGGACAGCGCCTCGGCGGCTTCGGCGAGGCGATCTTCCGCCTCGCCTGCTTCCGCCACCGCGCGGTCGAGCGCGTCGAGGACAGCGGTGAGCAAAGGCTCTTCCCCGGCGATGCGGTCGAGGCGGCGGGCGGCCTGGCGCAATTGGGCGAGGCCGCCGTCCGATCCGGTCAGGCAATCGCTCACGGCGGCGAGATCGTCGGTCAGGCGCGCGCCCTTCTGCATCGTCGCGCGCTCGGTGGCGAGCGTCTCCTCCTCGCCAGGTTCGGGCGCGAATTTGGTGAGTTCCGCGACGGCGTGGGTCAGATAATCGCGGTCGCGCGCGGCGGTTTCGACGGTGGCGCGCGCGTCCGCCAGAGCGGCGGCGGCGGCACGCCAGGCGGCGTGAGCGGTCGCGACCGCGCTCGTATCGCAGCGGCCGTAGGCGTCGAGCAGGGTGCGATGGCCGCGTGGGTTGAGCAAGCCGCGATCGTCATGCTGGCCGTGGATTTCCACCAGCGTGCCACCCAGGTCGCGCAGCAGCGCGGCGGAACAGGGCTGATCGTTGACGAAGGCGCGGCTACCGCCATCGGCTTTGAGCGTCCGGCGGATGAGCAAAGGCTCGCCCGGTTCCATGTCGATGCCGTTGTCGGCGAGCAGCGCGGCGGCGCGGCTGTCGGGCGTGGGTGGATCGAAAGCGGCGGTGACGCTGGCTTGTGGCTCCCCTGCCCGCACCAGCCCGCTCTCCGCGCGCGCACCGAGCGCGAGGCCGAGCGAGTCGAGGAGGATGGACTTGCCCGCGCCGGTTTCGCCGGTGAGGACGGAGAGGCCCGCGCCGAACTCCAGGTCCAGCGCCTCGATCAGCACGACATTGCGGATGGCGAGACTGGTCAGCAAACCAAGCTACTCCCCCCTCCCTTCCAGGGAGGGGCAGGGGGTGGGTGCGCCGTCTTGGTGGCGCATGCAATGGTGAGGCTGGACGCTCGCTTCGCTCGCGACCCACCTCGTTTCAGGTAAACAGCACCCCATGCTGTTTAGGTCAAGCTGGGAGCTTGACCGACCTGAAACGACCCCTCCCTAACAGGGAGGGGAATAACTTACGTCACGCCTTGCCGCCATGGCGCTCCATGAGCTTGTAGCTGCGCTCATACCATTCGGAGCCGGGATAGTTGCGGCCGAGCACGGCGGCGGCTTTCTGCGCCTCTTCGGGGATGCCGAGCGAGAGATAGGATTCGACCAAGCGCTCCAGCGCTTCGGGCGTGTGGGTGGTCGTCTGATATTTGTCCACCACGGCGCGGAAGCGCAGCGTGGCGGCGAGCCATTGGCCGCGTCTCTGGTAGAAGCGGCCGACCTCCATCTCCTTGCCGGCGAGGTGATCGTTGACGAGATCGACCTTGAGCCGCGCGTCGGCGGCGTAGCGCGTATCGGGATAGCGGCGGATCAGTTCGCCGAGCGCATCGAGCGCCTGCTGGGTGATCTTCTGGTCGCGGGTGACGTCGGCGATCTGTTCATAATAGCAGAGCGCGATCAGATAATAAGCGTAGGGCGCGTCCTTGTTGCCGGTGTGGATCGCGAGGAAGCGCTGCGCCGCCGAGATGGATTCGGCATAATCCTGGTTCATATAGTAACTGAACGCCGACATGAGCTGCGCCCGGCGCGCCCAGGGCGAATAGGGATGCTGACGCTCCACCTCGTCGAACAAAGCGGCGGCGAGCTTATACTGGCCGCGATCAAGCCGGTCCTTGCCGCTATTGTAGAGGGTCGATACGTCACGGGCGACATATTGGGTGTCGGCCTTGTTCTTCGACGTGGCGCAACCCGAAAGCAGGGCGGCGAGCAGGACCGGAGCGGCAAGAGCGGAGATGGGGGCGACGCTCAGGCGCGTCATGGTTTTCGTCAGCATGGGCCGGGTCATAGCCGAGCGACGGGCCGCCGCCAAGCGCCAGAATAAGGATGCATCAGGCGGTTGCGCCGGGCGGCAGATCGAGCCGGGCGACGGCCCCTTTGCGCGGCCCCGGCGCCAGCGCGAAACTGCCGCCGAGCTGCGCCGCCAGCGCATTGGCGATGCGAAGGCCCAGCGACTGTTCGTTGCCGATCTGGAAATCGGGCGCGATCCCCTTGCCATCGTCGGCGATCTGGAGCGAGAGCCGGCCGCCTTCGCCTATCTCCAGGCTGACATGGATGCGCCCGGCGCAGTCGGGCAGGCCATGTTCGATCGCGTTGCTGACGGATTCGGCCACGACCAGCGCCAGCGGCACGGTGATATTGGGGTCGAGCCGCAGCCCTTCGGGCGCGGCGACATTCACCGACACGTCCTGCCGCCCGCTCGCCTCCATGATGTCGGTGGTGAGCGTGGTGAGGAAAGCGGCGATGTCCTGCCCTGCCCCGCTGCTGTCATAGAGCGCGCGGCTGATGCGGCCGACCAGAGCCAGCCGCGACGAGGCGTCGTCCAGCGCGCGGCGCGCGACCTCATGATCGACATGGCGGCGCTGGAGCGCGAGCATGGCGGCGACGACCTGAAGATTGTTCGACACGCGATGCTGAAGCTCATGGAAGAGCAGCTCGCGATTTTCCGCGAGCGCGCGGTTGCGTTCGCGCTCCACGGCAAGGTTGAAATTGGCGCGCTGCATGAAGTGGATCAACACGATGTCGGTCGTGACCACGGCGGTGTAGAAGACCATCGCCACCGCCACCGCCGGGTTCAGCACCACCTGCCCGAACGGCGGGATGAAGAAATACCAGGAGACGAAGCCGCAGAGCAGGGCCGCGAAAATACCCGGCCGCACGCCGAAGAGGAAGGATGAGAGGATGACGGCGGGGAAGAAGGTGACGAAGGGATAGCCGTTGGGCAGCAGCGGCGCGGCCGCCTCCCGCAAGGCGAAGGCGGCGGCGCAGAATATCAGAGTGACGATATAGGCATAGACGGGACGATCGGGCACGAGCGGCAGGCGCTCGACAAAACGCTCATTCTTCCGCTGCATAGCTTTCCCCGACCCAGGAACCCACATCGTAACAGATGGTTTCGCAACCGCATTGATCGAGATTAGTCAATCTGTGCGTTAGGAACGAAAAAGGGCGCACGGATCATCCATGCGCCCTCTTCCTAGCGTCGGTTAGGACTTGAAGCGGATCAATCCTGGGTCAGGAAGTCGGGCAGACCGGCGTTGGAGCCGTCATCATCGCCCTTGCCGCCCTCGCCGCGGGGACCACGGTCGCGGCGGGGGCCACGATCGCCGCCCCGGTCGCCACCCCGTCCGCCACGATCGCCGCCGTCGCGACGCGGGCCACGACCGCGATCGCCACGGCCTTCGCCACGATCACCCCGGTCGCCGCGCGGTTCACGCGGTTCGCGGGCGGGACGGGTGTCCTCCAGTTCCTCGCCGGTTTCCTGATCGACGACGCGCATGGACAGGCGCACCTTGCCGCGCGGGTCGATTTCGAGAACCTTGACCTTCACTTCCTGGCCTTCCGACACGACGTCGGTCGGCTTTTCGACGCGCTCGTTGCGCATCTCGGAGACGTGGACGAGGCCGTCCTTGCCGCCCATGAAGTTCACAAAGGCCCCAAAGTCGACAATGTTGACTACCTTGCCGGTGTAGATCTTGCCGACTTCCGCTTCCTCGACGATGCCGAGGATCCACTTCTTGGCCGCTTCGATCTGGGCGATGTCGGACGAACTGATCTTGATGATGCCTTCGTCGTCGATATCGACCTTCGCGCCGGTTTCCGCGACGATCTCGCGGATGACCTTGCCGCCGGTGCCGATGACGTCGCGGATCTTCGACTTGTCGATCTGGATCGTCTCGATACGCGGGGCATGGGCCGACAATTCGGTGCGGGTCGAGGATAGCGCCTTGCTCATTTCACCCAGGATATGGGCGCGGCCTTCCTTCGCCTGCCGCAACGCGACCTCGAAGATTTCCTGGGTGATGCCGGCGACCTTGATGTCCATCTGCATGGTGGTGATGCCCGCTTCCGTACCCGCCACCTTGAAGTCCATGTCGCCCAGATGATCCTCGTCGCCGAGAATGTCGCTGATGACCGCGAAATCCTTGCCTTCCAGGATCAGGCCCATTGCGATGCCGGAGACCGGGCGCTTGAGCGGAACGCCCGCGTCCATCATTGAGAGCGAGCCGCCGCAGACGGTCGCCATCGAGGAGGAGCCATTGGACTCGGTGATGTCGGAGAGGACGCGGATCGTGTAGGGGAACTCGTCCTTGCTCGGCAGCACGGGGTGCAGCGCGCGCCAGGCGAGCTTGCCATGACCCACTTCACGACGACCCGGCGCGCCGAAGCGGCCGACTTCACCGACCGAATAGGGCGGGAAGTTGTAATGCAGCATGAAGTTTTCATAATGCAGGCCGGTGAGGCCGTCGATCATCTGCTCGGCGTCCTTGGTGCC
>ERZ1292632.1559-Hain-H43-01um-R2-1559-length-21858-cov-4_pt1 | contig 21858 bp, 34 predicted proteins | sample MGYA00564407_ERZ1292632 | MGnify/ENA primary metagenome ERZ1292632 (study PRJEB36523, sample SAMEA6512637) | groundwater metagenome | collected 2019-01-08 | study: AquaDiva: Metagenomics assemblies of 32 groundwater samples | reverse complement strand
CGACGACCACCTCCACAAGTACGTCTACCTCAACGACAACTACCTCCACCTCGACAAGTAGTTCCACCTCGAGCAGTACGTCACTTACTAATACGACAACCTCAACATCAACCAGCACTTCGACAACCACAACCTCGACCAGCACGAGTACGTCTACCTCAACCTCCACCTCGTCGAGCACAACTACTACGTCGACAAGCACGAGTACCTCCAGTTCTACAACCACTACCTCAACCAGTAGTAGTACCTCCAGTTCCACAAGTACGTCGACCAGTACCAGTACCACTACTACTAGCACAAGTTCCTCGACCTCAACCACCACTTCAACCTCTACGAGTACGACAACCACGTCGACAAGTACTTCCAGTTCGACCTCAAGTTCCACGACAACCACGTCGACAAGTACTTCCAGTTCGACCTCAACAAGCACAACTACGACCTCAACCTCGACGTCCAGTAGCACGACAACGTCTACTTCTACCAGCACCAGTTCAAGCACGTCTACTTCAACTTCGACATCCAGTTCTACCTCGACATCCAGTTCTACAACAGTGACGTTAGATTACACCGGGTTTGTGGAACCCAATCTTATTCCTACCGGTAAAATAGACTCTGATACTAGTCCCACTGGGAAAATATGGTGGTAATTAACTTGGTGATATAATAAATATATGCGGACAGTCTATATTCGCAATCCTGACCTTGGTACTCAAGAAAAGACCTTTTTAACGGCGGCTTATGCTTCGGGGACAAGTTTGTCTGTTATTAACAACTTTGCTTTTGCGGCTGACAATCTTGGCATTGTGGGCCAACCGGGAGAAGAAAAAACCGAGAGTAAGAAAATCAGTGCCATTTCCGGCAGTGCTACTTTAACTCTGGCCTCAGCCCTTAATTTTGCCCATCCCAAAGACACCCCCGTTTTTAAAAGTCCCTGGGATCAGGTGGAAATTTCTTCCCGGGTTTCCAGTGGAGCTTGGAGTGTTCTCAGCACCTCTGGTTTACAGTGGGATAAACCCTATACCCTTTATGTCCATTCGGCGGGAGACACAACCTACGATTATCGTTGGCGTTTTTATAACAGTGTCGCCGTTACCTATTCTGAATACTCGCCAACCTACGCTGCGACTGGTTTTACCAGGGACCAGGTTGGTTATATGATTCGGGAAGTAAGGAAAATAACTAGAACTCAGGACAATGAAGAAGTAGTATCTGACCGGGAAATAATTAGACAATTAAATTCTGCCCACGACATTATTTACGGCATTAGAAAAGATTGGTGGTTTCTCAAGTTTGAAGATAGTACCATGAAGACCGTCACCAGCAGCTATCAGTATAATTTGGACTTAATCGGGGGTGGGGTGGCTAATGCCCCGGCGGCCAACTTTACCCTGGGGTATATTGACAAAATTCGTTTCCGTTATAACGACGGGACCATAGACACTACCTATCCTCTAAAGTTTCGCTCTGAAAATGAGTTTGACGGGCTTATTGCCGATAACCTTCGCCAAACTGACGATAACGTAAATATCTATACCCTAAAGCCCGGGGACTCTAGTTCTAAGAATGGTTACGCTTGGGTTTACCCTACGCCCGCAACTACAGATAGGGGAACATTTGTTATTCGGGCCTTCAGGAAATTTCAATTATTGGATGATGATATTGATACGACCCCTTTACCCATTCCCGAAATCTTAGAAAACTATGTCATTTCTTTTATTGAAAGAGTTAGGGGAAACGACGCTAAGGCGGATTATTACCAGGACTTGTTCTATGGTCCACCGCCGGCCAAGGAAACTAACCGTCGGCTAACGGGGATTGCTCTCTTGGAACAACTTCAAGCCAGACAAACTCCCACAGGACAGGCGCAGTCCCTTTCCCGTTTTAGGGGGCAAAAGTCCCTTGGCCGCTATTATGGCAATCGGCCTAGCAGCAATCGAGATTATTTAAAAGAGAATTTTTTCTAATTTATGCCAACAATGCCAACCCCCAAAGATAGTAGTGAGCAGTCATTTGACATTGCCGACCTTTCCGGTGGGATGCAGGTGGCCAGCACCGACTTTTTAAAGAAACCAAACGAACTTGATTATGCTGAAAACGCAGATTATGGTGTCGCTGGAGGGATTGGTAAGTCTTTGGGCTACGCTCAACGAGGGAGTGATTTGGTAAGCACGACGACGACTTCTACCTCTAGCTCTACCACCACTACTTCGACGAGTACGTCGACTTCGACCAGTACATCAACGTCGACGACGACAACAGCTTAAACTATGAAAGAAAAACGATTGCCTTGGAACAAAGGATTAAAAGGTGTACAAATAGCATGGAATAAGGGAAAAAGGTGTCCTCAAATTAGTGCTTCTTTAATGGGGAAGAAACTTTCTCTTAAACATCGAGAAAAATTAAAATTAGCAAAATTAAAAAATCCAGTAAGATATTGGCTAGGGAAAAAACGACCCGATCTAAAAAATACAAAGTCTGCTAACACTATGTTCAAAAAGGGAATAGTTTCATGGTCATTTGGTAAAAAACTTCTTCAAAGAAGTGGGTTAAATCATCCTGGGTGGAAAGGGGGGTTTCCTCATTGTTTAGAATGTAAAAAGTTATTACGATCATATCAAGTAAAACGTTGCCATGGGTGTAAGGGAATTCCTTTAAGGGGAATCAACAGTCCACATTGGAAGGGGGGAACGAGTCGAGAATATAAAACGGGATATAATTCTACCGAATACAAAAAATGGCGACAGGCTGTTTTTGTTAGAGATAATTATACTTGTCAAAAATGTGGTGAGGATAAAACTTTTTTGACGGCTCACCATGTAAAAAGTTGGAGCGAATATCCATTTTTAAGATTTGTGGAGGATAATGGACAAACGCTATGCCAAGAGTGTCATGCTCTTACAGATAATTATCGTTATAAAGCAAAAAGACTATTCGCCCAAGTTCCCCTTAATTGGAGGTTGTTTACATGAATGTTAATTTTTTAGCAGGATATAACAGATCCGCTTCTGCGGTTAATAAAATATTGGCCGCTTATGGCAATGATATTGTTGATGTGGACGCAGGGACGGGCTTTAATTTAAACATTGACAGTGTCGCGGACGTGAATATGGAGACCTTTCTCGACCACGTTTTCCTCCAAGATTATAGCGGGTTACCAAGAACATATAATGGAACTGCCTGGGGAAAAACCAATGTCAGCCGAACGTTAATTGCTAAATATCAGAAACGGCTTAAAACCAGATTGTTTTTGGGGTATTGCAACTTCTTGGCTCCCCAAGCTCCCACGGGGGCCGGTCCCTTTCCCTCGCGGATTTTCTTTCCCAACCTACCCAAGAACGAAAAAATTACCTGGGGAATTGAGTGGGGGACAAATCTTAAAATAACCAGTGGCAGTGCCACCGTCAGTGTCAGTTCTACTGTTCAGGATTTTATTGCTAATGGCATTAAAAAAGGTGATCCTATTTATTTGACCTCAGGACTAACCACAACTCTGCAAAGTTTCGTTCTGTCTATAGATTCACCCTACCAATTAACCTTAACGGATGTAATGACTGAGACTGCCACTAGTGTTCATTTTTGGGTAGGATCTAACTGGTTGGATGTTGGGACAGACGATAATGATTTTATTACTCAACTTGGCGATAATGATGATCGACTGCTGATTTTCAAACAGTTCTCTCTGTGGCGGTATAACTTTACCAGTCTACAAAAGGTTAAAGACGCGGTGGGAACTACCTCGGGAAAATCCGTGGTCAACATTGGCCGCTACACCTTTTACTTTCATGGCTCTAACGCCAACACCCGAAAAACAGGCTTCTACTCTTATGACGGAGCTCAGTCTCAACTCATTTCCCGTGCCATTCAACCCTATATAGATGGAATTACCAGTGCCAACTATACAGCGGTGGTGGCCTGGAGAGAGGGAACCAAATTTCGGGCTTTTGTTGGCACTCTCACCAATACCCCAGCTAATATTTCTGTCACCAATGCGGTCCTTACTTTAGATACCGAGGGAGGCCAGTGGTCGGTTGACCCAATTGCTGATGTCATAACTTCGGCCACCCGCTATTTGGATTCAGGAGTAGAACGGACTTTTATTGGGACTGACGATGATGAGATATTGGACACCCCAAATGGTAACACCCACAACACCAGTGCCATTTCTTTTGCCACTGAAACTGGGGTCCGTTACCCTTTGGGGACAGACATTATGAATGAGTTTACCAGGGTTATTGTCCATTCCAGGGGAGGCAGGGGATTACAAGTAGCTTATAAACTCTATGCCACGCCCGACAATGATGATGACGTTTGGAACGGTTTGGGCGATCTTGAGTCTAACCACCAGGAGTTATTCGTTCCCACCAGACATGCTAACGGAAAGGGCATAAATATTAAAATATTCGATGTGGATGGCAATGCTAACACTTTTACTATTCAGAAAATAACCGTCTTTCATAAACCAGAGAGAACAAGGAGTGTGGCATGACCTATTTAGATTCGGGCTACAACCAATACTTCCAACGTAATATTTTAGGAGAGGCTTCTCTAGATCAAGACTTAACGCCTTTTGATCGGGATATTAGTTCCGAGGGGTTTTCCGGGGATCGGGTTGTGGGGGGGCAGATGAAGTCGGCCAATGGCAATGTCATTATTAATCTTGATGAGGGCTATATTTCCATTTCTTCGGGAGGAGTAGAACGATTAAGGTTGGGCATCTTTGCGGAAGGTGATGGAACAGGTTTAAGAGTAAAAGATACCAGTGGTAAAACCTTGGTAAAGATTTCTGAGGCGGGCAACTTTTTGCAGGGCGCGAGCGAAAATCTTATTTTTAATTTTGACGAAGAGAACATTATTGTCAAAGATAATGGTTTGCCTCGAGTATTAATTGGCAAACAGGTGGGAGGGTTCTAATGGCAGACTTTGGAATTAAATCATCTAAAGTGGAAACGGATGTAATAATTGTAAAACCTTTTGATTCTGTTTTATCATCAAGTTTTAATTTATACAAAATAAGGATGCAGGGCATGGTTAGTTCGGGGGTAGGAGCTGGTGTGACGCTAGATCATTCTTTGGGATATAGACCATTTTTTCTCTGTTGGACTAATGACCCAAAACAAGTAGCACAATCGTTGGGAGTAACAGACCAAAGATTAGATTCTGGTCTTTTCACAAACCTAAATAATGTTGCTTACTATATTTTCTATGCCCCTAGCGTTTAAACTATGGCAGACTATGGTTTCAAATTAAGTGTCCCTTCTAAAAATGTCTTGTATGCCCAAAGCCCTCAAGACTTTATTTTCCACTCAAAATATAACACTCTTAAAATATGGAAAATTATCAAGGGGGGATTTGCTGTTCCCATTAATTCCACGGCTTCTTTTATTTTTACTCACGGGTTAGGTTACTATCCTGCTCATTTAACCTTTTATAAACTTAAACAAAGCGCTGTTTCCTGGTGGTGTGATGAAGTTTCTTTGAATACAAATATAGCTGACAACGATAACATGAGAGCCTCTACTTTTGTCAATAGTTCAACCATTAAATATCAGGTAGTTTCTCCCGCGGTTACAGGCGTAGCTGGAACAATTGCTTATACTAGTTTTATTTTTCTTGATCCGATGGGCTATATTCCAACAGGAACTACGGGGGCTCCTTTAGTAAATAACGTTGGGATTAAGGTTTCTCAACCAGGAATAAGTGTTTTGTCTGCTAAGGCACACGAAATGGCCATTAATAGTAGTTATCCTAATTTAAAATTTCACATGGACAAAACCGTTAGTTTTACAGTTTTAGCGGCAAATACTTCTGGAGAAATTTCTTTTGCTCATGGCCTTAATTATGTGCCTGCATTTTCTGCCATGATTATTGATCCTAACGATAGTACAATTCATCGAGTTGTTCCTTTTGGTCTAGTTCCAGGCCCTAGTGCTACGGGAGTAAGAGCAGATATAAATAATATTTATTGTTCTGCGGTAAAAATAGTTACTGATGGTGATCTCACCTATACATTTCGGGTTATTGTCTTTAAAGATAAAATATCTGAGGCTTAGACTCAAAGTCTTTATAGATAGAGTGTTATAATAAAATTATGTTTGGACTTGACTTAGCATCATCTCTTATTAACACAGGTTCCCTGTTTAAAAATTTAAGCAGACTGGGCTCATACGTTAGGGATAAGTTCCAGGGCAAACCTGCCCTATTAAACCCTGCAAGGGGCAGTTCCATTCAAGAGTCTATTAAGCAATATAACGCTAATCCCGCTTCCGTCCCCCAACCAAGACCAGCCCCAACCCGTCCTGCCGCTCCATCTCTTGCCTCCTCCATTGGTAGTTCCAGGGACTATCAAACCACATCAACTTCTCAGGGTCAGGCTGATGTTTCATCTTCCGCCATGACCAGTCAACAAAACGTTATTCAAACATTAACTAACTCTCTGCAAAAAATGCAGGATACATATAAACAAAAGGCGGGAGAATTTGACGCTAAGAACCCTTTTTCTTTAGACGAGCTGATGGCGGCCAAAAGAAAAGAGGTTGGAGCCAGACTTGACCCTTATTATACACAAACCCTAAACGATCTAATTCGCGGTGTAGAGGTCAAAAGAACCCGAAGTTTAGAAGACGAGAGACAGGTCCTTGCCGACCTTAGTTCTGATGTTCAGCACTATACGGAGAAATCCAAAGATATTTTGGATCAGGCCATTCAACAGTCGAGTGAAGGCAAGGCTGATTCGGGGCTTTTCTTCTCCGGGGCTAAAATGCAAACCGAGGGCCAATTAACCGCCAAATCTCAAGAAAATCTGGGGGAAACACTAACTAAGGCAAATCGTCTGGGGGGAAGAACAGCTTTGGAGGCGGGACGAACCCGGTCCGATCTGGGGACAGCCCTGGGAACTGATACGAGAAACTTAAAACAGGAGAGGTATTATCAGACAGAATCACAGGCCACCAATGAAGCCAAGGTTGCCGAGGCGAGAAGAAACTTGGAACGCGACCAATATATTGGTTCACCCTTTTCCAGTGGTTCTCTAAGCAGTTTTATTAGTAGCCAAAGTTAGTATAATAAAAATATGGCTGATATTTTTTCTCAAGCAGATCCATTACTCCAAGATTACCAAACAAAGTCTAAACAGGCGGCGGAATATACCGCCAGCGGAACGACCCTGCCTGATCTTTTAAAAACTGCCCTCAATGAGAAGTTTTCCGGTGGGCCGATTGTGGAGGAACGGAACCGAGCCGCTACCGACTTTCTTAGTCAATCGGGCAACGCTCCGTCTACCGTTACCCAGGAGGGAACAGGGGGGATAATTCTTGATCCCAACCAACAGTCCAGCCTTATTAGTTCCCGTCGGGCTTTGGCTCTCCTCCCCCTCCTGCAAGCCAACTCTCGCTATGACTTAATGCAGGGGAGTCTCGCCGACACGATTGGAGCCGCGGGTCGAGCTTATCAGGCCCAGGGAACTCTAGCTACTTCACAGGCGGCCAGTGCTAAAGACGCTTATACTATGGCCACGGATCGAATTTATAAAAATGCTTCATTGGCCGAAAAAGCCAACAAGGGAAGTGGCTCTAATCTAAAGGAACTTTTATCTATTTATCGTTTGTTAAAGCCGACGGCTGGTCAGGCAAAGGACGCATATAATGCCAATTCAGGAATTAGAGCGATTCAAAAAGCCAGAACCTTATTAGAAAAAGACCCCAATGTCGTCTGGTCAAGAAAATCAGGAATCACAAGATTCTTTAGTCCTGATGCTCAGCAGTTTGATGCTGCCACGAGAGAAATGACCGACGTTTTTACCCGTCTAAGAACGGGGGCAGCGTTGAATAATCAGGAAATTAAAATTTATGAAGAGAATAAACCACAGCCTGGGGATTCTCCAGAAACAATGGATTATAAATTGTCCATACTAGAAGACCTGTATTCGAGTGTGGCCAGGAAGAGTGACATTCCCGATTTGGCGACTTTTCTTAATGAAGGGATGGGAAGCCTTAGCCCGCAGAGTGCTGGTGAATGGGAGGTCGTTTCCCCATGACGATTCGTAATAAGACTACGGGAGAGACAAGGGTCATTGGGACAGAAGAAGCTCCTAAGTACGGCCTTCCCCCCACAACCCCACCCGAATCCATTTCAAAAGTTACACCAGAGCCCAATCGCCTGTCTAATCTGTTGCCACTAGTGACTGGTGGCCTTGGAGGTCTTATTGGTTCCATTTTGGGACCATTAGGGATAATTGGGGGAGCGGGTCTAGGGGCCGCGACGGGAGAGGGTCTTCGTCAAACCTATCGGGGGATGCAGGGGACAGGACCATTGCCCGGAGGCCAGGACATTGGACAGGTTGCAAAAGCGGGGGCCGCCGGAACAGCTGGAGGAGCAGCAGTTGCTACACCTCTTGCTTTAGCTCCCTTTCTTAAATATCTTAGTTCCCCAACCCAACTTCCCTTTATTGGTCCCCGACTGGAAAAACTCTTTGCCAATGCGGGAGAAATTACTCCCAAAACATTGGAAAGCATTAAAAAAATCATGGGAACGAGAATGTCTCCCAATGTTCAACCCTTCGCAGGAATTGCCCCCGGAGGCCAGGAGGGAGTTCTTAGGCAACTTCTTAAAAAAGAAATTGGAGCTCTTGGTCGTACTGCCTCAGGAGAAAGAGCAATGCCCACCTACCAGCGGCTTTTTGAACTTCGAAGGGGAGCTTATGGGGAGGCTGCCAGTGGCGGAGCATATAACCAAATCGCCCGGCTCTTTGGAAAAAGTCCTTCACCGGAGTCAAAGTTTTATGGTAAATATGGCCAAATTCTCTCTAATCTTCTCCACGAGGGAGTGCCAAAAAGTGAATTTGCTGATAAACTGTATTCAGGAGCCAGGTCTTATGAGAAAATACCCCAGGCTTTTCGCCGTGCCGCCAGTGTCGGAATCCCTGCTTATCTTACTTATTCACTTTTAAGAAGATTAATGCCCAGGAGGGAAGAATACTAATATGACCAAAACACCTCAATCAATCTCTGAAGCAGTCAATCGGGCAATAGAAAGAGCCGAGATTGCCACCTCTCTTGCCGCTTCTACGTCCAAAACAGCGACAGATTTAGCGGCAAAAACCGCAGAGTCAAACGCCGTCATTGTCACTGATATAAATTACCTTAAAAAAGACATGGGACAAATTCAAGTGGATGTAAAATCTATTCTCGAAAACCACTTGCCCCACCTTAATGAAAAGGTGTCTAGTCTGGGTACTAAAATCACCTTGTTTACGGCCATTAACATTGGAGGGATAATTTTAGGGGTTTTGCTTACAAGATTTTTTAAGTAATATAATTGCGATATGTTAAGGTTACTTTTGCAGGCCGGGCATCAAAATACTACTACGGGCGCTACAGGCGCACCTGGAGAAATGGAAGAAAATATTAGGTTTCGTTATCGCCTTGGTCAAATTCTAATCAATAAGGGTTTTCAAGTTTTTTTAGCTGATGCTAATTTCAAAGCAACGGAAGATTACGATCTGGCCCTAGCTATTCACGGAGATGCCGATATTTACGGGACTGGCGGGGGGTTTGTTGATTATCCTGACCCTTCGGTTGATATGTCCGATGTGGAATCTAGACGAATAAAAGAAGCCATCGAAAGTCAATATTTTAATCATTCGGGAATAGTTAATCATCCAGAACGTTCTAACGCTAATACTAAATTCTATTACTGGTGGTCTTGGCTTACGGCAAAGACTCCCTGCGTCATTATCGAATGTGGCGTGGTTCAGGATGCTTATGACAAGGTTTTACTCGCTGATACTGACAGAATTTGCAATGCCATTGCTAGAGGAATTTGTGTGGCCTTTAATGTTCCGTTTGATTCGCCCCCGACACCACCGCCAGTCAATCCTTGCGCCGACTTACAGATAAAATATGATGCCCTCCAAAAAGATAATGCTGACTTAACGAACAAGAATGACCAACTAAATGCCTCGGTGACAACGCTTACTGCCCGCGTAGCCTTCCTCGAGGAACAGGTGGCTCCTAATCCCCCTGAATGTCATGATGCCCAAATTAGACCACTAGTGTTTAGTGGCTGGTATACCTATTTGCGGTCAAGGTCCAAAATTCAGGGTCTTTTATCGTGATAAAAATTAAAACATTAAAGGCTAAAAGAATTGAACGCGAGCGTATCGCAGTCGAGGCTCTAATGGAGCTTTCGCGAAGGGATAAGTGGCGACAGTTAGCGAAGTTTATGTTGAGAGTTAAGAAAAACAATTTATCTTTACTGGGGTTAGTGTTCTTTGCGTTCACGGTGGTAGGATTTTTGACTATTTTAATTTGGATATTGGGACTATTTATTAAGCCAATAGGTGTCAGATGAAAGGAGCGTGAATTAAATGAAATTTGATAAGAAAGCATGGGTAGAGGCAGGACAAGAAGTAGTCAGACTGGCGTTTTTTGCTGTTTTAGGGGTAGTTGTTTCTTTTCTTTTGAATAAGTTGACAGTTGTTCCCCAGACAGAAACAACAGTTGTCGCAATGTTCTTTTTGAAGTTTGTTGACAAGTATTTGCATGAAAACAAATACACCGAATTAAATGGGTTAACGGACAGTAAACTTTTAGGAAGATAAAATGGCGAGTCCAGAAGCAAACTTAATGGAGCAGGGAGTCAGAATAGCTCAAGAGAATTGGGAGATTATTTTTGCCTCTCTTTTGGTGGCCGCTTTTACTTTTAAGCAACGGGAATGGTTTAAAAGACGCGATACCGAATGTCTCTTGAAAGGTAAGGATGGAATAATTTGCAGTAATCCCCAATATGATGAAATAGACCATTTAACGCCGCAGGGAATCTCTAAGGAAAGGATCGGACTTACCGAAGAACAAACAGACACACCTCTGAATGGTGGACGCTTGTGCCAGAATCACCATCGGGGCCATCCCAACTCCAAACATCCCGATGCCCATGTGGCTCTCTATGACTATCGAGAGGGCGACAAAGAGTCTTTTAGGAAACTGCGTCCTCAAAGAAACGCCAAGATTCAATCGGGCGAGGAATATTGGAACGACAATGAAGGTGACTATTTGGCTGGAAAGATTCGTAAAAAGACCATTCGGTATGTACTGGATCATCCAAACGATCCGTTCCCCAAAAAAGACAATGGAAAAAGATAAACGATTAAAAGAAGTTAAAAACTTTAATACCAAAAGGTGTAACTTTTGTGTCTTTTTTGACAGTAAGGACAAGAATTTCGAGGCGACTTTCTGGCTGAGAGGACGGAAAGTCAAAAGATTTAATTTATGTCCTTTTTTCAAATATGATTCCAGAGATATTTAGTCCTCTCTACCAATGTGCTTTTAAGGAACTGGTGACTAAGGATTTACAGAAAGCGCAGAAAAAGGGAGCCGACGTGGACAAGTCAACAGATTTGATTTACGAGATTTATGGAGACGATCTGGCGCAATTAACAGCAGAACAGTTGGAAAGGCTAAGTGATTCAATAAACAACGAAGGGAAAAAATATCTTTTTAGAGAAAGAAATCGAATGAACATTATAGATTTTAGAAAAGAGGTGGATGGCTGTGAATGAAAAGTTGAAAAAGCTAGGCAGGTTAGGGGTCGTAGCAGGATTCGCCCTTGGCGGTATTGTCCAGACGGGCGAGGTGGTGCGACAGCACGAAGAAATTAACGGCCTTAGACAAACCATTACGGGTCAGGGAGAACAATTAAAAAAAGACAGGCAGGACATTCTAAATATGGGATACGAACAATGTCTTTCCGACAATTTGTTGTTATTGCACCACGTTACTTTAGCGGGAATGTTGGGAATACCACCGCCAGCACAGGGATACCCAGACTTCAAGCCCTGTATTGATCCTAACCCAGAAATACCTAAAAATTCAACCTAATCTACGCAGATATTGCTATATCTATGTAAATCTATGCAAATCAAAATAACATCTGAACAAATGGGGCTTTATTTAACGGATCGAGTAAAACTATCTGGTGCGGTAAGAACAGCCATTGCCAACAGCGCTCATATTGATGAGCAGACTAATTTACTGGAATATGACTTGAAAGTCGGAGAAAAGTATTTAGACGATCAGGACAAATTACTTCAAGAAGAGATAAATAGCTTATGGAAGAAAAATTAGGCATAGAAGTACCAGGTGGGTGCGGTCCGAGGGCGCTCCAGCTCATTTATGCCAAGTTTGGTATTAGAACCAATCAGTTTGTGTTAGCAAATGAAATGGGGACCACAGCGCAAGAAGGAACCCCTATTGAGGAGATTAAAAGAAACATCAACAGACATGATTTAAAGTATTTAGAGTTTACCCAATCTAGCTGGGAACTGTTAAAAGATTTAAGCAAGGCGGTAGAACGCCCAATTATAGTTAATTGGACAGACGAGGATGAGGAGGGCCACTTTTCTGTAGTCCATCGAGTCACAGATCAGTTTGTGTACCTTTTAGGGGAAGGTGGTCTTACGCGGGGGCAATTTGTTTCTCGGTGGCATGATTCAGCCAAGGGGAAAGAATATAACCACTGGATGCTTTGTGTTTATAGGCCGGAAAGAATAAAAATGTGAGAAGTTTTATACCTGACCCCGAAGGGGAGAATATCAACACCGAGGCTCATGAGGTGCTTTATGATGAAGCGGAAAGACGAATGAATGAAGCAGAAACAAGACTGGCAAAGTGCGGACAGAATTGTACGGGGTGTGGACATGCAGTTAATGAATCCCTAGACTACGCTGATTGGGTTCTGCAAAAAGGAATTTATGCCCCAGATTATGCTCCTAAGCAGATTCAGAATCGCAAAAAGAAGAGATAAACAGCTTAATGGAGACAGATTTAACCGATGGATTATGTTGATTAGACGACATGGTTGAAAACGAACTGATTGTTCTTTCCTTTCTAAAACTTCAAGAGGAATACGTAAAAAATCCTACAATGTCAAACTACCAAGCCATTGACATTATTATGAGGGTTATTGGGGAGGATCGAATTACCGCCACCAAAGAAGAGAGAGAAAAAGCCAAAAAATTTCTCAAGAACCGATGACCCAGTGCCAGTGACGATCAAACCAGCCACTTTTAGCAGTCTGGATGATTTTCCTTATTTGTTTTGCCGTATAAATCCGAGTGTCATTATGGTCCCTTGGGCTGTCCAAGTAGGGTTTACCATTAAAAGGACACCCCGAACGATCACAGATCAACCGTTCGTATTTGTTAATAAAGTTAGGCATAGTAAAGGGCAGACCTGCTTTTTTAAGAGAGGCCAGGAGGATCTTCTTTTTAAATATTCGTTCAGCCATTTTATTTAATTTTATCTTTCTCTAATATTTTATTTAATCTTTCCTGAGCAACGTCGGCAAGAACATTGGACAACTTGCTGCTAGCTTCAAGACCCCCCTGTTCAAAGCCGTGATCGTAGCCATCATCAAAAGCGGTCTTTATTAGGTTAATTACTTCTGTAAAGGTATAAATTCCTAAACGGTAGCGAAGTCTTTGCCAAAGAGAGAGTTTAATTGATACCGGGTTCATGGTCCTCCTCTAAATTGGTAGCTACTGCTTCGCCTTGAGTATCTAAGTCCTTGGCGAGACTATAAAGGTAGTCAAAGTGTTCAGGGTCAGAGACAATTTCTCCTACCCTAACCACGGGAACAAACCATTCCCCCTTCTCCCCCTTAATTAGTTTTGTCTCAATTTTTATTTTAAAGGCAAACATGGGGACCTGCTGGCTCTTGGCGGCAGAGAACAATGAGGAAAGGGCATATAGGGCAGTGGAGCGAAAGCTCATGCCAAAAAGGGTCTTGTCTAACATTGAGCCCAGTGCTAGATATTGGTCCCAAAGTTCCCCATCACGATTCTTGTTGACAAAGGTTCCCTTAGCTGCAAAAAGAATATTACAGTCAAAGGCATCATATACTTCCCGTTTTCCCGTGTGGTAGAACTGACCAATTTGGGGAATCTTACCACCCTTATCTGTCATCAGGCTTAAATCGGAAGTTTTCTGAATCAAAAGAATCTGAGGAGGACGAATATCTTTAGGATCAACCTTTTTCATTCCCATACCCGCAATGTTTCTAAGACTCTCCGGGGTAAAGACCTCCAGGGCGGTCTTGGGCCCATTCTCTTTAATGGGAGAGTCTTTCAAGAATTGGTTTATTTCTTCTTCATTTGTTTTATCTTTGGTCATATTTGTCATAGTAGCATGGTTTAATGTAGTTTGCAAGGACTAATACTAAATACGCTCAGTAAATATCTACTTCCATTCTTGGGCTCTCTTTGTCATATCTCTTAGTCACAATCAAGCTCATTACCATTAAATCATCTTCATAAGCCCCAGCCTTAGTAAACAGGTCCAGGACTGACTTTATCCGACCATCAATGTCCCGCCTTCTTTTGTCCCCGTCATAAAAGCAAATATTAACCGTAATGTTTTCTTTGGTTATTTTTTTGACCTTGCCCTTTAGCCTGTATAGACAATCTGCCTCCCACCCCGTAACCTTAGAATCCTTATACCATCGACCCTGGTTGGTATGGTAGGCGTGATTGGTCCCAGTGGGGGGCAGGGGCAGGGTATATTTCATTTGCAAACCCTCACAATCTTGCCGCCAATAACTTCTTTATTGTCTCCATAGCGTTCATCTAGCCAGCGCTTAGTTTCCAAGTGGTCGTAATCGTGGAATAAAATAACTCCATCATCGGAAACATTTTTCTCCCATAAAAGAGTATTCTTTTTAACCGATTCGTAATCATGATGAGCATCAATATATAGAAGTTTTACGTCTGGTAAAAACAGTTCTGAAAATTCATCCGCATCCCCATGAATCCAAAATCCTCTTTTTCCCAGCCCCACCATCCCTTCATCCTGCATAAATTTGCCTCGGGGATCGGGGTCATTAATGTCTATAAAAATCTTGTAGACCCCCTCTTTGGCATACTCATGGGCTACCCTGGCAGACCTGCCCTCATCAGTCCCAATTTCCACATAAATATCCCCAGACCTTAACTTCTCTATCTCCTCTTTTAACACTCCCATTTCCAGTTTGCCAAAAACTCCCTGGATCTTACCGTTGATATATGGATCCAATTCGTCAATAGTCATATTTAAATTCTATTTAAATTTACAAAATTGCCCATTAATTTAACAGCCGCTTCATTAAAAGCACGAGCAGCATCAATCTTATTGTCATATCGTCCAAGATTTACCCATCTCTTCCCTGTCTGAATATAGGCTTTCCACTTCTTATTTACCTTGTCAAAACATACCCCCCTATAACCACTTTTATTTCTTATATCGAGTTTACGATTAAAGTAATTTTCTTGCCTTGTACAAATCCTTAAATTGAGTCCTCTATTATCCAATTTGTCTCTATTAATATGATCAGTAACCATTTCTCTAGGAGTTCCAGCAATAATTCTATGCATAAAAATCTTTCGACATATTCCCTTTATGCAAGTACCATTACATTCGGGAGAATGTTTTGTTGTGGTAGCATAACCGTCTGTATCAAAATGCCACTTATATTTAGACAATTCCTCAAGCCATACCCTATCAACTAGAGCAAATCTTCCCAATCCCCGTTTTCCTCTTAAAAATATCTTTGTCATTTTATAAATACTTTCCTTCCCAATCTGGTGTAAATACTCGACCTTCTTCTACTGTCGGAAGGTGGAAATTTGCCTCCCATATCCCCTGATCGGTTCTGGAGAAGCCCCACTTGTGTTCAAAATAGGCAAAGTTGTGACTCCAATGAACTTGGTTCTCGGGATTAAAAGTTCCTGATGTTTGACTAAAGTGGTAAACAATAGAGTTTGTATTTTGTATTGGCTGGATTCCTGCTAATCTGATTTTGTATTCCAAATCCGAGTCAGAATTGCTTCCCCAGGGGTCATAATTAACATCATAACCGCCGACTGTCTCCCAAAGACTTCTCTTGATTAAAAAGGGTAGGTTAAATCCAGTCCTTATTTCTGGTGCTTGTCTTGAGTGATTTCGATCAAATTCTAAAAACTTCTTCTTATCAAAATCCCCTCCCGCCCCACCACAAAAGTATACTTCAAAAGTTGGGGCACCAGGACGAGGCTCAATTAGTTTTGGTGAAACACAAGAAAAAGGACCAGTAAAAGGCTCATTAACAACTAATCGGTAAAACCAATCAGGAGGATAAACCATATCATCATTAGTTACCAGCACCCAAGGAGTTTCACTAGCCGCCACTCCGGCATTTACAGCCTTGCACTGGCCCTGTTCGGGGATATTAATATCCCCCTCCCAATCGGTCTTGCCCCCGTTTGTCACCGTTATAATCTTGATCTCTTTTGGCTTCGTTTCAAGTAAAGACTTTAGACATTGGTCCAGAGCATACTCAGTCTCAGGGGTTCCCCCCATGTGCGGAATAACGATAGTCACTTCTGCTGGATCAATCATATTTTTTTAAGTAAATAAAGAAAATTATATTTTCCGTCTTCATTAATTTCCGGTCCCTCTGCTACATGGTCAATAACTAAGCCATTTTTCGCAAACTCATCCTCAAGAGATTTTTTAGAATACTCTTGAAGATGGGTATCTTCCCAAGGCTCTTCCCCCTCTTGCTTTCCGTACATATTCCGATTGTTAAGGTGGGTTCCCTCAAGAATAAAAGACCGCCAAAGAACAATACAAACATACTTCCCTGCCACCCTAGCCGCTTCTCTAATTGCCGCCTGATAATCATCTAAATGGTCAAGGGAGTGCATGAGAAGAACACAGTCCCAGCTATTGTCTGGTTCTGTTAGACGACGGGCATCCTCAACTTCCCAGTCTCCCAACGGGAAGTTCTTTTTAGCGACTTCGATCATGGCCGGAGAATAATCTGTCCCCTTATAAACAAAGGGCCAACGCAAAGAAGTACCCTGAGATTGGTCGTGCTCACTTTCATCTGTCTTGATAATTAATTCATAAATTGGACCAGTACCACAACCTACATCCAAAATCGACTCGACACCCTCAACCAAAAGAAGATCTAACAAATAATCACGATGCTTTTGATGGCCCATTTGATAACTTCCCTCAAAAGTATCCCAATATGTCTTCATTTCCAAATCAAATTTTGGATGTTTCATGCTAATTTTTAATTACAATATAACCCCTGGACCTGTTGTCTACTGCCATATCCGAAGTATAAGATTCTCCCTCATAATCTGCCACCAGAGTTTCGTGCCTTTTTTCCCCAGGACGAAGACCAACCATCTTAATCGGACCCCCGTTCGCAAACTCTACTGCCATGTCATAAATTCTTTTGGCAGGCATTTTGGAGGCAATAACTTCACCCGCCTTAGCATGAGCCAGAGTATAAAAAATTAGATCAATAGCCTCATTAACACTGAAAAAGAACCTTGTCATTTCTCTGTCTGTTACCGTAAGAGGCTTTTTAGCCGCCTTTTGTTTCTCCCAAATTTTCAGAACTGAGCCTGTCGTTCCCAAAACATTCCCATACCGCGCACAACAGAAAATAGTTTTTGAATGTTTTGAGGCTTCTCTAAAAAGTTTCTCCATAATGTGCTTGGTACAACCATAGACGTTTCGGGCGTAAGCAACCTTATCAGTGGATATCCCAAGACAAATCTTAACTTTGGGTTCATATTTAACTGCGTCAATAATATTAATCGTCCCAATAATATTAGACACAACACACTGTCTGGGTTGTTCTTCCGCTAAATTAAGAAATTTAAAGGCGGCGGCATGAATAACAACATCAACCCCCGAAACTGCGTCGCGCACAAGAGGAAAATAAGAAACGTCCCCTAAAATAAACTTGACCTTGGGATATTCATCTTTAAGAGGAATTTGGCCGGTTTCACTTCGGGAAAAAACCCTAATCTCTTTGGCCCCCTTAATTCTTCTAAGCAAGCCCTGCCCCAAAGACCCGGTTCCCCCGGTAATAAGAACAGTTTTACCTTTAAAATTGTAGGTCATATTAGTTTTTCCTTAACCCGATAATCATGGTTTAATTTTCTCTCAAACTCTACCATGTCCTGATAATGCGTTGCCAGAGTAATGTGCGTTACCGCGACTTTGTTTGTCGGCTGATAACTAACTCCCATTTTCCCCATTAACGTGTAGAAATCCCCATCGACCAAAGCCTCCAGTTTTTCGTTATATCCCCCCGTTTTAGCAAACGCCTGGGCGGTAATCATCAACATACAAGCATCTTCGGCCCCCTTACCCAAACCATCTTCCCGAGACATCTGCATTGCCTCTTTCATAAACTTCCTGTCTCTGGGGAATTGGTCGGGAATAATGCAGTCAACAAGATTTCTCTTTAAATAATACCGCAGCTTGGGAAGCCACCCCTCCCAAACAAAGCAGTCGTTTTGAATAAAAGCCAAATACTCTCCATTGGCCTCTTTTGCTGCCAGATTCATTTTCGTAGCGTAGTTAGTTCTTGCCTCTAAAACAATGTGCTTGTCTATTTTCAAAACATGATAGTCATCACGGACCGGCTCCAGGGGAACATCCTCAATTAAAATTAACTCGTAGTCTTCGGGGTCAGTATATTTAGTTATATTGGCTAGACAAGCCATCGTAATATGAGCCGAAACCCTGGTTCCATTATAAGCGGTAACAATAACGGTAGTTAATCCTTTAATCATTTTGGCAGCCAGGTTTCTGGATCGTAATTATCTTGATTGTCAAAACTTAAAACATACTCCGCAAGCTCGGGATTGTGACCCTGCATCTGGGGCGTAAAGTCTGCGGGATAACCCCAATTACCACCCATACCCCGACCAAACGGGTGATAACAGCGAAGCCTAGTCGTCCGGCCCACCTTATAGCCCGCCGTTTGCAGCCGACTGCAAATTGTCCGTTCTTCGTGGTTTCTTCCCGTTCGGACGATCTTCTCCCAGCCCCCAGCTTTCCAGACAGCCTCACGTCGCATAATCCGCATCACAGCTCCGCACATATTTACTTCTTTAACATCCTCGGGGTCATTGGGTTCAAAACCGGCCGCCCCAATGAGAATGTGGGTGTGCATAGAAATAGCCCCATAATCGGGACGGTCGTCCATAAACTTGATCATCCTTGCCAACCAGTCAGGTTGAGGAGTAGTTACTTTTTCATTCATCAGCCCACTTCCCCCATGCTCTAAAACTCGATCCTGCAATTGGGGGACATAAATATCATTATCAGTAGTAATAAAATATTCTGACGCAGCAAGACCTAAAGCAATTCCCCATGCCGCATGGATTCCTACGTTATGGCTAGGATCAACAACTAAAAAGAAGTCATCGGCATATTTAATTAATGCCTCTTCATTCCCCCCCTGGTGAATTAAAAAAAGTCGATAAGGAGTAGTCGTTCGCTCTTTTAAATAACGAATAGTCTCTATCGTAAATTGAGGTCTCAAATACGCCGTGATAAAAAGATCAATAGGTTGCATAACTTAAAACTGCCTTTCTTTCTTGTCTCCATTTTTTAGCAGACTCACTCATTTTTTTAAGCGTTTCTTGACTATATACTCTTCCAACACAATGTTTATTCCCCAGCTTAGAAACTCGACATTTTTCTCTAGTCTCAGCCTTTTGAACTCTTTTGTGGCCAAAAGCTCTTAATCTTTCTATAACATCAGGATCTGCCATATGATGCTTTAAATGGTCACTATGACTAGGAAACAACATCAAATTGCCAATAAAGTTATTTAACTTATCTCCATTAATATGGTGCACTCTTTCTTCTTTACTCAAATACCTCTCCATATACTCCTCCATTTTTAGTCTATGTTCCAATACCCAACCCCCACGCTGACAAAATGGATGGCCTGGCTTATAAATTAAGACATATCCTCTTTTTGTTATTTTCATATTTTACCTTGGATGTACCCAATACAAATATTTATCTAACATTGGTTTACAGTGATACTTTCTCGTATATTTATAAAAAAGGAGGTAGTCCTGCCCCCAGGGGTTCCCCAGTTCCTTTGGTAAACCAGCGGGATGATCCGAATGTTTTGTCATAAAAAACTCTTGTATTTCCGGATAAGTTGCCTGCGCCCAAGCAGAAAAATCATATGGGCTTCCCATAAACAAGGATCCTGGTCGATACCAGGGGACGTTTACCTCCACCCCAGAATCAGGGAAACCACCGAGATCGCCATATATGCTCCGGTGCCAAATAAAAGTCCCATTAACAATATTTCCACCACCGAATACCGCATGACCAACGGGCGCCTCTGGAGGACAAAAAGCGTCCCTAGTCGCCTCTGTGCCGTCTTTATGAATATACTTGCATCCAAAATTAAACATCTTATATTCGGGAGAGCCATGGATGAAGTTGACGCACTCCTGTAAATATGTCGGGCGGTATTCATCGTCGCTATCGAGGCAAGAGAACCAATCTCCGGTCGCCTCACGGAAACCGTAATTATATGCCACCACCCGCTCTTGGTGAGTTTGATTAAGCAGTTTGATCCAATCGTAGTGCGGTATGTCCACTTCGAGAGTGGAGCCATCGTTGATAATAATGAGTTCATAGTTTTTATAAGTCTGGTTCTTAATACTCTCAATCGCCCTAAGAAGCCATTTAGCTCGATCCTCATTCCAGATATGGACCGGGGTAAAAATCGAGAACTTAGGCTTTTTCATTCTTAAATTTCACTACATTTTCCAAAACAATATTCTCTCCAAAATCGAGTTGATAAAAGAGTTCCTTAGTTATCATCGCTACATCCCCCAAACCCAGACCCAACGCCTCTAAGACCTCCGGGGAAGTGACCCAATGGGCGGTTTTGTTCTTTATTAAGAAGACCTTATCACCTGTTTCACTGGTTCGAGACAGCGTGGGAAGATTGTCAAGGGTATAAGAAGCTGGGGGCACTTCTACGCTGGGCACATCTTCACCCCAAACCTCGGGCTTCTCTGGGATACTCTTTGGCTTGGCCGCCCCCTCATAAATCTTGTTTTTCAACTTCTCCCGACCCTCATCCATGACCTTGGGAATTTCAAGCATATTAGAACTTGTCGCCCCAATAACATGGAAAGTATTAACCCGCTTGGTCGAACCATAGGTCAGACCCAAGTTGTCCATTCTCTTTAAAAGATCAAGGTCTTCGTTATAGGCAAAAAACTGTTCGTCAAAGAGTCCCCCCAGAGCATTAAAGACATTTTTCTGGGTCAGAACGCAAGAGAAGTCTCTAAAGGTAGAGATCGACTCCTCATAGGGCTTATTTAGCCATTCTTCCCGCTTCTTAGCCGCTTCTACGGCCCGGGAAAAGGGCTCACCATACATGGGAGTGGCCATCATTAAATCCCGATACTTTAAACCCTCTAATAGATCTTCTAACCAGTGGTCAAAGACCAGAGCGTCATTATTAAGAAAACAAACAAACTCCCCACTGCTGACCCTAATTCCCTGATTCCAGGCACAAGAAACGCCAAGATTTTTCTCATTTTTAACAAACTTGTCAACCCGATAATCAGCCTCTTTGCCCAGCCTTATGGGCGAACCGTTGTCGACCAAAATAATCTCGTAAGGCGTCTTTGTCTTATCCGTGTGTTCTTTAATTGACCCCAGACAATGACCGGTAAAATGAAGCAGGGGATAATTGACGTTGTAAACCGCCACAATAATACTGGTTAAACCAACCACAAAAGGAGGATTTTGCGCCATGTCGCCAGTCACCACCGTATCGTGGGTTTCTTCTTTTGCCGCTACTTTCCAGTCCCAGGTATCAATCATGTTTGGGAAAATCTATAAGTAACTTCTCATTAATCCTCTGAACCTCTTTAATAAGTTCACTGTTACTAGCGGTGGCAAAAGCGGCGAGGTCTTTACTAAGACACTTGCCCCCCGCCCCCCGGCCCTTTTTGTGCCAAATGGTGAAGTGGTTTTTGGAGCCCCAGGGGGG
>ERZ1292632.1557-Hain-H43-01um-R2-1557-length-21861-cov-8_pt1 | contig 21861 bp, 22 predicted proteins | sample MGYA00564407_ERZ1292632 | MGnify/ENA primary metagenome ERZ1292632 (study PRJEB36523, sample SAMEA6512637) | groundwater metagenome | collected 2019-01-08 | study: AquaDiva: Metagenomics assemblies of 32 groundwater samples | reverse complement strand
GTGGGCGTACTATGCGCATGCCGCCAAACTGTCACCAAGGTACTCATCTCGTACATTTTATTGCGTTTATCTCACACCGATGATAGGATGCCGCAACGAACATATGGCACGCACATGTGACATAACAGGAAAGAAATCGCAGGTCGGCGGCGGGTACTCCAACCGCGTCCGTGCGACCAAATTCAATCCGACGGGCAAGCGCCGCCGCCAGGTCAACCTCCAGACGAAGACCCTTTTCATTCCCGAGCTCGGCAAGAAGGTAACCGTCCGCGTGTCTGCAAAAGGTCTCAAGACAATGAAGAAGCGCGGCGCATTTTTGACGCTCAAGAAAGCCGGCCTCGTCTAATCCCTCCTTACGGTTTGTCCGTCCGACACGAAAGTAATCGTGCCGTCTTTGCATGTGTCTAGTGTGGGGATGTCGAATTGCGCAAAGCGCGTGACGACCTCCGCTGCGGGGTGCCCATATTTGTTATCGCAGCCGCGCGAGAATACTCCGTATTCGGGGGCGACGTACCCGAGAAAGATCGGCGATGAGGAAGTCTTCGAGCCATGGTGCCCCGCTTTCAGGACATTCGCTTTGAGGGTCGAGGTGCCGAGTGCGACGAGGTAATTCTCTACCGATTGCGGTGCGTCGCACGGAAGCATGAACGCGGTCGCGCCGTAGACGAGTCGTGCGACGATGCAGCCGTCGTTAGTGTCCACGTGCGGCACGAGCCGGTCGGGAGAAAGGATTTGGAGGTACGCCCCTCCTCCGAGGTCAACGACCTGCCCTCGCATCGCGACCATATCCCGCGCGCGCTCCTCCGTCACCTCCTTATTGAAAGCCGCAAATGTTTTCGTATCTCCTTCGACACTCGAATGAATAATAGTTCCGATTCTGTATCGCGCGAGGACATCAATAAGCCCACCGATATGGTCGGCATCGGGATGAGTCGGGACGACGACATCTATTGAGCGGTCGTACCACGGCACCACCCCCGCAAGTTCACGCAGCACGCTCGTATTCGCCCCACCATCGATGAGTACCTGTCTACCGCTTGGGGCTTGGATGAAAACGGAATCGCCCTGGCCGACATCGAGGAAAGAAACGGTGAGAAGCCCGCGCGCATCTTCGCGCACTGCCGCATACCAAATGCAAAGCGAGAGCACCAGCAGCACAAGCATCGCGATGCCCTTCACCCGCACGCTTTTCCGCATCCGCGAATTATAGCGTCATCATTTCTTCACGCGATGCGGTGCTATGATAGTTGCATTGTTGGTATTTATTAGAACCTAGTCCCTGTAACCTAGCCCCTAACCCATATGTACGAAGCAAAAAAGTTCGATCTCCCCAAGCTCGACGGGATTTCCGAAGAATCTGTCAAGCAGCATCTCGCGCTTTACGAAGGTTACGTCAAGAATTTCAATGCCATTGCCGCGAAATTGGTTGAGTACGCAAAAGAAGGCACGGAGAAAAATGCGCTCGCGCTCGGAGAGCTTATCCGCCGCAAGTCGTTCGAGTTCGACGGGATGCGGCTGCACGAATACTATTTCTCGCAATTCGAGGGTGGCGCGAAGGCGCTCGACGAACAATCGACGCTCGGAAAAGCGTTCGAGAAGGAGTACCACGGATATTTCGTCGAATACTTCAAAGCCATCGGCAACATGCGCGGCCCAGGCTGGGCGATGCTCTACTGGGACCCTGCGGGCAAGGAATTTCAGGCGGGATTCGTCGGCGAACAGCACCAAGGGCACTTCGCGACGCTGCCTATCATCCTGGCGCTCGACGTGTGGGAACACGCGTTTCTCCTCGACTACGGCGCGACGGGCAAAGGCAAATATCTCGACGCCTTCTTCAAGAATCTCAATTGGGGTGTGGTAGAAAAGCGGTTCGCTGCGGTCGCTTGACCACTTTCGCGGTCGGCGTACTGTGAAGAAACTCCCGAGATAGGAGCACGTTCAACCCAAGGAGGAATGCAATGAATAACTCTCGCGTACGCATCGTCGGGCGCGACCTCCCGACTGTGCCGGATGTTCGCCTCGGCGATGACGGCCGTGTCGTCATCACAATGACACATGTCGTTGCCGAACACGTCTGGTCGCCGAAGGAAATGGACGAGGTTGGTGGCGCACCGCCAGCGGAGTACTCCAGCATCGTCGATCCCAAGGCCGAAGTCGTGCCGATTGGATGACATGAGCAGTCGGCAAGTCGAGAAACAATGGGCCGGCGGCGACGCTGGCCCGTTTTTTACCTGTGTGGAGAAGGGGGTTGCGCCCCTTATTGCGTGGTACCATTACGGGATTAGGATAATTACATATTAATTATGAAGACTGACAGAGCGATTTTGATAGCGTTTTTGGGCAATTATTTGGTAAATACGGTGCTTGCGGCTTTGGTCGCGCTTGTCCCCGCCTCGGCGGAGGGTGGCATCTTCACTGCCCAATACATCTCCTTCATCGTCCTCTCGGCCATCTTGGTAGCTGTGCTCGCCCGGTGGTATGGAGTGCGCGATGTGAGGGGCGGCGCCACCTTCGGTGTCGTGGGCTTCCTCGTCGCCATCGCGACCGCATTCGTGACGGGTGTCGCGGGGGTTTTGGCGCAGACGGGCTCGCTCTCGGCGGTCGCCGGAGTGCTCCCGAATTTCTGGCCGTTCCTCTGGAACTGGTCCACGCTCGTCCTCCTCGGCTACTGGGTGATTCCAGCCGCGGCAATGGGCTGGTACTCGCAACCGAAGGGCGGAGGAATGTAAGGATTTAATTCTTGAACACGAAAAGCGCGGCCACATGGCCGCGCTTTTTCTATGCGTTACCTTTTTTGTTTTGTACGAGCCACCAACCGGCGAAGATGAGTATATAGGCTCCGACCATCCACCACGCACTGAATGCGCTCACCCTTACTGCGGCAAAGGGAAGCGCCGCAAAGAATTTCGCGACGCCGACGATGTATGCAAGCAGTACATACGCGGGGAAGGCTACAAACGTCCCCCACGAACCGAAAAGAATTCCCGCGACAGCCGCAATGACGGAGAGTCCCATCGCCCATGGAACCGCAACGAGCGCGAGAAGATTCGCGGGCAGTGCGACGAGCGAAAGGATACCGTTTTGGTACAGAAGAAGCGGCAACACCGTCATTTGTGTGCCGAGGGTCGAGGCCGCTATCTCACGCAACGCGAACTTTTCGGGTATCCAGAGCAACCATTCAAAGAAAATTGGCGAGAAGAGCACGAGTCCGAGCGTTGCAAGGACGGAAAGTTGAAATCCCGGGTCGAAAGCGAGAAGCAGCGGATTCCACAACACCATCGCGAGTGCGACCACGCCGAGCGCGCGAAGTGCGAGGTACACACGCCCCGTCATGCGCGCGATGAGCGGCAAGAGTGCCATGGCGCCTGCCCGTGTAGCGCTCGGTGCCCCGCCCGCCATGAGCACGATAAAGACGACGATGAACGCGCTTGAGACGACCTGTACCGTACGCGACATTCCCGCAAGCAATTTCCCGATTACGTTCATCACGATGGTGATGTTGTACCCCGAGAGCACGATGATGTGTATGAGCCCGACAGTAATGAACAAGTCTGAATACTGTTTCCCTACCCCGCGTTTATCTCCCACTGTAATTCCGCCCGCGAGTCCCGATGCAGGCTCGGGTAGTGTCGCTTGCAAGCCGTGTAAATACAGTTGCTTCGTCCAAATAGCCGCGGCCTTCAGGTAATTCTTTTTTCCTTCGCCGATTTTCTCGGCCTGTGCAAACGAGAGCGTGTACAGAATCCCGTCTTTCGCGAGATACATCGGGTAATCAAATTGTCTCCCGAGAGTGGTATCGAACTTCTCGGGTAATTCGAACGTGCCCTTGGCGCGGACGATGTCACCGTACTTCACGCCCGTGTGCGGGGGTGCCTGCACTAGTATTCCGACACTATCGGTCTGTATGTGTATGCGAACGCCGCCTTCGCGGACGTCGGGCTCGTCCACTACAAGCCCTTCGATAGTGAGCGTCTCTCCGAGATGCGCGGTGAGTTCCGCATCACCTCTTAGCGTCGCCGTGTCCATGCGAAGAATCCCGGCGGCACAGGCGATGAGCGCAACGGACAAAACAATAAGCTGTTGTCGCTTCGCCCTTTCAAAGTACGTAAAGGCGAATGCGACGAGCGAAAGTAGAAACAGAAAGGCCGTGAACGGCCACGGCAAAAGAACGAGAGAGCGTATAAAAACACCCGTCAAAAATCCTCCGACTATTGCCCAGAGAATTTTCGACGGCATGGAAGCTACACCGCCTCGTCTATCGCCTCATTGACTAGCCTGTCCGCTTCCGCATTGTCCTCGCGCGGCACGTGGACGAAATGGAATTTGGGAAAGTCCGCAAGGAGCGCGCGCACTTTCGCGACCTGCGGTTTGAGCGTCGGCTCTTTTATCTTCCAGTTGCCGAGTATCTGCTCGACGACGAGCTTGGAATCCATCCGTACCTCAATCTCGCGCCCCGCGAGCCCAAGCCGCTTCGCCTCGGACAGCGCGAGTACGACGGCTTCGTACTCCGCCCAATTGTTGGTCTGCGGACTGCCTAGATATCTTTTAAACTCTACTGTCTTCTTGCCGTCAAGAATCACAACGCCGGCACCGGCAGGTCCCGGGTTGCCGCGGGCGCCACCATCCGTGTAGATAAACACCTTTTGTCCCGACATGATTAGGCGGTCTGTGTCCCCGCACCGGCAGAGAGTGTGCGGTACGCGTGTACCATTGCAAGCGAGGATACCGGGATTGATACGAGAAGCCCCACGAGAAGAAGTACCGCGCCGAGGATGTTGATGAGCACGATGAGACCGAGCAAGCCGAGAAGCTGCCACTTGTACCCGTAGGTAATACGCGCGCTTTCTTTCAGAGCCGCAAACGGTGCGAGCTTGCGCTCTATGATGAGGTACGGGACGAAGAGGTAACGCAATGCCCAGATGATTCCCGGCACGATGACGAGGATGAACCCGACAATAACGATGATGCCGACAAGAATAGAACCTCCCACGAACTTCCAAAAGGGGTGCGGTGCCCACAGGTCGCCGAATGTCGCCGATTCAGCGCTGTCGTGCGCCTTCAGAACGAGGTGTATCGAACCCATTTTTGCCAACACTTGAATGACGGCAAGGACGGCGGCCACGACGACGAAGAGCGCGACCGCTCCGGACGTCACATCGGCGGAGTCGTTTGTCCGGAAGCTTCCGCCACTTGAGAGAATACTGATGATAAGGAAAACACCGATAAAAAACCACGGCCGTTTGGTAAATGTCTCCCACCCGAATCGAATCATTGCGCCCGGTGAAAATGTATTCATGCGGAAACTATAGCACTCCGATTTATGCGACTGAAACGATATCCACTATTCGTAAGGCAAGGCCGCCCCGGTATGAATCGCGCTCTATCGTTGCAAGCAGATTCGCGAACTGCCCCGGCGCGGGCTCGAGCGAGAAATCGGCGGGCGATTTGAAGAATTCAAACGCCCGTGCGGAGACACCGCTCTCCCGGCATTCGAGCATCACCTCGACGTGATTGTTTTCCTTCCCGAACCGCTTTACGCCCACGATAGTGGTATTGCAGAAGAGAAAAAGTGGTTTCGGATTGCCGACGCCGAAGGGTGCGAGCCGGGAAACCTCTTTGAAGAGCACTCCGCTGATGTCAGGGAGCGTGACGGACACGTCGTGTTCGGGTACCGCGATGTCCGGGCGGAGCGGCAGAGCCTCGACAGCACGGGCGAGCGCTTCGGGTAAGCGGTGCACGTGCTCGTGTGAAACGGTAAATCCTCCCGAAGCAGCATGACCTCCGGATTCTTCGAACACATCTCCCGCATTCCGGAAAAGGTCAACGAGAGAGACATCGCCGTCGGAGCGGCATGAGCCTTTGAGCTTGCCGTTCGCGTCGCGTCCCCACATGCATACAATCCCGCCCCTATCTCCCATGATGGAATTCGCAGCGAGCCCCAGAAGTGCCGGCTTCCATTCGGGATTGCCGAGAACGACGACGCGGTCACCGTCGGTGAAACGTTCTTTCACATGCGCCCGTGCCTGTTTTACGAGACTCGCGACGACGCCTTTTCTGCGCGCATTTAATTTCTCGAGTTGCGCTGCCGTCGCCTCGGCTTCCGCTACGTCGCGCGTAACGAGAAGCCGGAGTGCCAAGTCGGGCTCGTCCATGCGCGAAGCGGCATTGATACGCGGCGCGATGGAAAATCCGATATCGCTTTCGGAAAGTTCGTCCTGACGGAGGCGAAGTTTGCCGCAAAGTGCACGGATGCCGGGACGCGGCGATTTGCGCAATACCTGAAGGCCCCAATGCGTAAGCACGCGATTTTCTCCTATAAGCGGCACCATATCGGCGACGGTCGCGACGGCGACCATATCGAGGAGCCACTTTTCCCAACCGAAGGGTATCACTTCAAACCGTTTCAACCCCCGCCTGCACCCCTCGTGTACGGCCGCTTGTGCGAGCTTGAATGCGACCGCGGCGCCGCAGAGATGCGGGAAGGGGTATGGTGAACGCTTCGGATTTATCACCGCAATCGCTTCAGGGAGTTCTCCGGGAATCTCGTGGTGGTCCGTCACGATGACATCGATTCCTTTCTCCTTGGCGTATGCGACCGCATCAACTGCGGTCGTACCGACGTCGACGGTGATGATGAGTTTTACTCCCCGCTCCGCAAGCGTTGCAATTGCTTCCGTATGAAATCCGTATCCTTCCCTGTCTCGGTGCGGCAGGTAGACTTCGAAATTCGTATATCCGATCTTGTTGAAAAAGTCGGAGAGGAGCGCCGCGCCGGGGATGCCGTCGCAATCAAAATCCGCGTACACGGCGATACGTTCGCCCTGCTCTACGGCGAGCAAAAGTCGCTCGACGGCGATATCCATTCCCTGCAATAAAAACGGGTCATGAGTATGGGCAACGTAGTCGGGATTGAGAAATGCCTCTACTGCCGAGGCATCGGTAATCCCTCTTTTGGTGAGAAGTTTGGAAACAAGGTCATGCATAGCGGACAGGGCTCTATTGTATACTGTATGCATGAGTGCCGCTGATTGCCTCTTCTGCAAAATAGTGGCGAGGGAAGTCCCCGCGCAAATCGTGTATGAAGATGCCGATACGCTCGCATTTCTTGATATCAATCCCATAAATCCGGGACACACGCTCGTTATACCCAAAGTACATTCAGCCGACATCTTCGACATCGACGACGCACGTTGGACGGCCGTTATGAACACGTCGCGCACCGTTGCACATGCGCTTGAGAAGGCGCTCAAGACCGACGGCGTAAATATCGGGATGAACAACCGAGCAGGCGCGGGGCAAGTGATATTCCATGCCCACGTGCACGTCATGCCGCGGTTCAAAGACGACCCTCATTCGCTCTGGAGGGGACGCCCGTATGCGGAGGGCGAATTCGAGAAAATGGGAGACAAACTCCGCGCCGCGCTTTCGTAGAAGCGCCTACTGCCAACAGAGACTGACCGGTTCACCGATTGTTTCTTCGAGATGCGCGAGCGCTTCTTTGCTGCCGCCAATCCCATCTATGAGACCGCTTTCGAGGGCTTGTGCGCCGAGCATCGTGGAACCGTCAGCGAGCGCGTCCACCTTTTCGACCGGCAGACGCCGGTATGCGGCGATTCGGGCAACGAAGTCCTTCCGCAATATATCGAGATCGCGGCGTATCAATTCCCGCTCGGCATCGGTAATAGGCTTGTCGGGACTAAATGTGTCCTTGAACGGACCCGACGAGAGCTGCTCATACACGATGCCGTCTTTTTTATTCTTCTCGGACTGATTCAAGAATGAGTACGTCACCCCGATGGAGCCGACCGTGGAATTTTCAAGCGCCAGGATGCGGTCCGCGGCCGCAGCGACAAGATACCCGGCGGAAACTCCCCCGCCATGAATGACCGCGACCGACGGTTTACCAAATGCGCGAATCGCATTCGCGATTTCCTGACCCGCTTCGGAGCCGCCGCCGTATGAATCCACATCAATCACAAGCGCCTTGATGTCCGGATTCTCAGCTGCGGTCTTGAGTCCGTATTCCACATCGGTTGCCACCGTGTAATTGGGCGTAAGGACGGTGCCCGCGGCATCATTGAGCACGAGCGTATCGGAAACGGAAATATCGGCCCGTGTATTTACGATGTTGCCGTATACCTGAAGGTCGAGCACGTTGCACGAAGGAGAACTACTTGCGAGCAAACCCGCTGCAGTTTGCATGAGAAAGGGCGCGATTGCGGAGCCGATAGCCGAAGCGACGATAATCGCGCCCAAGAAAAGAATAGTCCGAGCGGAAAAATTGCCTTCCATCCGCACACAATAGCATCGTTTACAGGCGCCCCTCAGGATGATTCCGGTGTCTGTGGATGATTATCCGAGCGCGTCAATCGCGGGTAGTGTTCCTTTGAAAAGATACTCGAGCATCGCGCCCCCTCCCGTTGAGAGGAAGCCGAGTTTCTCTTCAGGTATGCCCGCTTTTTGCAAAAGCGCGATGGTGTCGCCGCCTCCGAGGACTTTCTTCGCGTCGCTTTTCGTTATGAGCTGCGCTATCGCGACCGTGTAGCTGGTATAGCCGTCTTCATAGAGTCCCGTCGGTCCGTTCCAGATGATGAAGCGCGCGGCGGCGATGACGGGTGCGAGCTTTGCCACCGTATCGGGCCCGATATCTACGATTTTGTCGCCTTCCTCAACTTCATCGGGCTTTTTTACTTTTGCCTGTTTGTCTTCCCGCTCGACCGTGACATCAATCGGGCCGATGAGTTTCGGGTTGGTAACGACTTCTTTTTCGGGCGCGTGCTCGGAGATGCGCGAGCGGCTGCCGACGGGATACCCTTGTACGCGCAGCACATCATTCGCTATCGCACCGACGACGGCCACATGGTCATAGATGGAGAGAAACGAGCGGATGAGTGGGTCTTTTGTCTCAAATTTTGCGCCGCCGATGATGGCGAGCGCCGGATGCTCAGGATGCAGCGCCTCCGAGAGATGGCTGACCTCGTCGCGCACGATAAAGCCTGCGTATGAAGGGAGCAGCTTCGGGATACCGACCATGGAGGCATGCGGACGGTGCGAATTCGAGAACGCGTCGTTGACATAGATATCACCGAGACCCGCGAGGGAGGCGGCAAAAGATGCGTCGTTGGCTTTTTCCAAATCGTAGTGCTGCCGCAAGTTTTCCAAAATAATTATTTCCCCGTCTTTCATTCCGCCTATCGTATTGTGGGCAAGCACGCCGAAAAGGTCGGGCACATAAAAAACGGGCAGATACTTTTTGAGCGCACGGGCGACAGGCTCGTTCGTGAGACCCGGGTCGCGGCCGATGTGAGAAATGATGACGACCCGCGCGCCCGCTTCGGAGAGATACTTAATGGTCGGGCATGATTTCTCGACGCGCAGGAGGTCTATGACCTCACCGTTTTTATCGAGCGACACATCCAGGCCGGCGCGCACAAGTACGCGCTTTCCTTTTAATTCACCTGCGGGGATTTCATCGATGCACTTCATGCCGCTACGAGAGTGAACTGATAAGAGCTGCGAAGCGGTACGCATCAATGCTCACATGTCCGACGATGAACCCCTGCACGCCGCTTTCTTGCAGCATCGGGAGCGCATTCGATTCGATCGTGGCGCCTCCGTATAATATTTTCACGTTCATACCCGCCTCGCCTTTCATACCGACTATTGTCTTGCGGATGAATATCGTCATCTCATGCATGTCGCGCGGGCTCATGGCTTTCTCTCCGCCTATCGCCCACACGGGCTCATACGCGACGAGCACTTTTGTGACTCTGCCCTGCTCGACATCTGAAAACGCCGCACGCAGCTGTTCCTTGACCACGTTGAAATGTTCACCGTTGTGCGAGCGTTCGCGTTCGCCGACGCAGAGAACGGGCGTGAGGCCGGAGACGAGCGCAGCGACGACGACTTTCCCCGCCGTTTCATTTGACTCACCTTTCGCGCGCTGTTCCGAATGACCCGCTATCACATACTGTGCCCCTGCATCTTTTGCTTGCAGCAAAGAAATATCTCCTGTGAACGCACCGCTTCCCTCGGCGCTTGCGCTTTGTATCGCGAATGCGATACGCTTCCCTTTGTATCTCGCGCGCAAGTCGCGCAAAAAGATGACGGGGGGAGCGACGATGAGTGTCACATTTTTTGCGGACTCCCCCGCCTTGCGGGTCGCATCAAAAAGCTTCTTCGCCTCGCGCATGGTCGGAGGATTCATCTTCCAATTCGCAACGACGATGGATTTCATTGCTGGAGTATACCAAAAAAATTGGCGCGCTCCTGCTTCAGAGCGCACCAATTGTCGAGCGATATTTCCGCTAACGGCGGACATGCCGCTTGTTGTGGCGTTTGACCGGCTGTGGGTGCTGCTGCACCCAGATCTTGCAGCGGTCACGCTTGTCATTGGCCTGGCACTTGAACGTGCCCTTGACCAGGTTTGTGACGAGGCCGTCGTCCTGCTGGAACAACGCGAGTGCCGCGCCGCCGCCGACAGGACCGCCGACCGCACAGCCTGCGTTCCAGAGCAGGAAGTCGTTGCGAGCCGCGTCACCGGTCAGCAGAATCGCATTGCCGATAAGGCAAGCGCCGACATGCACGGCAGCTTGCGTCCCGAACTTCCACCGGTTACCGCCGTGGTCAGCCGTATCGGCTGCCGCAGCCGGAGGGGGTGGAGGCGGGGGCGGAGGCAGAACCTGCGCCAACGCCGAAGAAACCGTCAGGCAAACCGCGAACGCGGCTGCCAGGACGGCAGAGAGCAATTTCGATTTCATCAGGATCCTCCTTGATGCCTTGACGCCCGAAGTCATTCGGGTCATCGGTATTAGACCAGAAATCCGATATTTTACAAGTTACTCCGACTATTGTTCGCGCCAGAGGACGAGCGAGTAGTCGGAGGAGATGGCGGGGGTAAAGGGCGGTGGCGAAAATGCGAGCACGCGGTCGTAGGTATTGTTTCTCGCGAGGAAGCCCGAGCTACATGTGCCGCCGCTGGTATAGCAGACGCCGCCGCGCAGATACGACACCATAGTGCCCGCGACGTTGAGCTGCGAGCGGAGGCTGTACTGATAGTACGCAGAAGAAGGGAGGTAGCCGCTCGCGGGGTAGTAGTAATCGCGGAAGTAGGCACCCGTCTGCGCGACGAAGATGCCGCGCAGAGAAAGCGTATCGGGTACGACGAGACCTATTTGCAACCCCCCCTCCGCGACGGCCGTGAGCCCCGTCGTTCCGTCGGTCGTCGCGTAGGCGATGTTGTTGTTGAATACGATATCGGGGACGTAGGCACCCGTGTCGGCGGCGAAAAGCGTCACCTTCCCCGATACGGTTCCTTCTATCCATGTCTTCGCCTCTGAATAAATGATGGAACAAGTCGACGGCAAGGATACGTTTGCCACCAAATACTCGGTCACTATCACGGGATAGTCGTACCGCCATCCGTCGACGCTGTTGTAGCTATAGACCGGCGTCCCAGAGCTCTCGCTATTGGTCGCGGTCACGCGATAGACGTCGACGGTGCCGTTCGATTTAAAAATGAGATGGAAACCTTTGTTGTCGGTGCCGCCGACCGAGGAGAATGAGCTCCCCTGCTGCACACCCGCGCGCGTGACCGACGTCGGGTTGAGCATGATGCCGCTCGTCTGCGCATATCCTTTGAGGGTACCGAAGTTGAGGGCCATTCCGGGGAAATCGATGTGCGCAGCGGGGTACTGCCAGAGAGAAGTCGCCGTGCTGTTGCCGAAGACGCCCGTTTTCCAGCCCGCCGCGGGATTCGGACTCACGCCGTTGCATCCGAGCGAGCCCGAAGTCCCGTCGCACCAGACTTGCGACACTTCAGAGCTTACGATGGAGTTCGTGCTTCCGTCCATGCGCATGCCGTTGTTCGCGTGATAGGGGCCCACGCCGACGTTGGTCGAACCGAACCACACAACGCTGTTGTAAATAAATGCATACTCGGCGACCGAACGTTTCATATAACGCGCGAGCAGTGTCCGCGGGAATCCCACGCTCGCGTCCGACCTGCCGACGGAGGCAAGGTCCATCCACTGCACTCTTCCGCACTGATATGCGGCCGTCGGTGTTATGGTCGCGGTGCCGACCGTGCCGCCTTCCGGGTCCGTCACAATGTACGAGGTCGGAAGCGCACCAAGCCCCGCGCCGGTCGTCATCACGGTGCCGCCCGCACTTGTATTGTGCGCGATAAGCCAGCGGAAATTCTCTAATCCCGCTTCGGCGATATGGAGCGCCTGCTCCCGCGCAAAAAGCGCGCGGCCGTATTTCGCCTGCTGAAATGCATAGCCCGTCACCGTGCCGAGAATGAGCATGAATACGCCCATGAATCCGACGACAAGGAGCGTGGTCATTCCGCGGGAGGAGTTGCGAACAGTGCGGTGTACACGGTTTCTTTTCATATTATCTTCCGACCAGATTCCGCATCGCGGCGGAAGAGCGGATAGTCACTGCGGTGGGCGGTCTGTTGGTATCAGAGTCGACGGCAATATTCGCCGTCACGAAGCGCACCGCCGAGACATTCGCATAATTGGTAATCGCAACGCCGCTTGCGTCATAGTAAGTAAACGCATTCAAACTCTGCGAGATATTCCTGACATCCTGAGCGATGACCGTCGCGACCTCGGTGCCGGTATATACGGGCGGGTCTCCCGTCGGGTTCAGTATTCCCTCATAGAGATTCGTCCCCTGCACGTAGTAGTGCACGCGCTCAATGGCGGAATCGCTATCGACGTCCGCGTAGAAGACGACATCATTGGCCGCAAGCGATACGACGGGGTATGCCCCGTTGCTCGCAAACGCCGCCTCGCGGATGACGCGGGTCATCGTATCAATGCCGTGCTGTGCCGCCGTGACAGCGCCCGCCTCCTGCATGGCGAAACTGCTCGTACGATAAAAGGCGAGGAGTGCCGAAGCGACGGCGGCCATCGCCATCGCAAACATTCCTATCCACACGACAGTTTCAAGGACGGAAAGACCGGAGCGGTGCGTGATGCGTTTCATACTATTGTTGCAATGTGACCGAGTGATTGGTCGTACCCGTCACGTCGACACCAGAGGAGTTGAATGTTTGATAGCCCGGCGCGGAAACGGTCAGCGAATAATTGCCGTTGGTGAGGCCGCTGAAGAATGTTTGCCCGCACGCATCGGATATTTTTGTCCCATCATATGAGCCGCCTTTGGTGAGCCGCACGGTAGCGCCGGAGACTAAAGAGCCGGTGCTGTTCTTCACGTCCACGAGCAAATTGTTGGTCGTGTCGGGCGCGAAGTAGATGCCTATCGCCGCAGTCGAATTGGGCGCTAGCACTATCGGCTGCGGAGAGCAGGCCGATGCGATGTCGTACCCCGTAACGGGCGCGACAGAAAGCGTATAAGAATCCCACTCCAGGTTTGGAATGGTAAGCACGCCCGAAGCATTGGTCGTGTGCGATGCGTCGTACTTGTAGACGGCACCCGCGGGGCCCGTGCCGATCGTCTTCGCTCCGCGGAGCGTGAAGGGCACCGCAACGGTCGAACCCCCGTCATAGGTAAGGCTCCAATCTTCGATTGAGGGCGAAGGAGCGCTCGGGTTAAGCGCTACGAGGTCAGCGGCGAGTATGAGGCTTGTATACACGCCGGCGGGAATTGACTTCAGGTCCACCGACGTCCCCGTAGTAAAGCCCGCGGCGTTCCCCGGGAGCGCCGAATCAGGGATAAGCGCGATGCTGCCGCCAGTAGGATAATAGACGTGATACGTGATGACTGTTTCCGCGGGCTGCGTATCGTTCCATGAGAAGGTGCCCCACCGGGAAAGCGCGGACGGCGTGATGGTCGTGGACAAAAGCTGTGCGGGTGCGGTCCAGGGCTGGCTCCCTGCGAAGCGGGCGCGATTACCGCTCACTTCGATGTTCGTTGAAGCGGAGCTCACCTTGCTCGAGTCGGAGAATGAGTCCGTCCAGGTGCCCGTCGTAAGCGAGTACGTCGTGACGGATATGCTCGAGACAAGGTCTATGGCAAATGTCCCCGTGGTTGTCTGATTCGGGGATACGACGAGATGTCCCGGGTTCGGATTTGTATTTTGCGCGGTGACACCGTACGTCTGTGCGCTCGAATAGCCGGACTTCGTGACGGTGATTTGGTACGCTCCCGTCGTCGTCGCGCCGATAAATGATGCTGTGCCTAGCGTGTTCGTAAAGGTGGTGAAATCGATGGATTGGCTCGGGGGCGTTGTCCCCGTATTCACGATGTGAATCTGAGCGCTCGAAACCGCCTGCAAAGATGCATTGACCACATTGAGTGTGAGCGTGCCGCCCGGAACCGCAGCCTCGATGCCGCTGCCGCCCGGGCTCATGCGCGAAAGCACGGTGATGTGCCGCTCCCCCGTACGTGCCGTCCAGTACACATCCGAGCGGAGTGCCTTGTAATCCGCCGTAATGCTATTGGTATCAGCAGCTCCCAAGCCGTCGCCCGGATCGTCCGCATACTGAATGAACGTGCGCCGCGTATAGGGAATGCCGTTCAGAGTGATGGTCTCGGTCTGCGGGATTATTCCCGTAGGAATCCCGCCGACGGTGCCGACCTGACTGTACGTGAGACTGCGGATGTATTCCATGCGTTCATTTGCGAGCGCGGTCGCGCCCGCGCGCGCCTTGTTGTTGAGCACGACGTCGACCGACAATTGGAATGCCGCAAAGACCCCCAGAAAGACGACGAGCATAATCGACACGCCGACGACGGTGTCTATTAGTGTCACGCCTGTCTGTACAGAAAGGCGTCTTGCCACCGCGGAACTATTTGTTTTCGTTTTCATTTTCCCGTCAGCTGCAAACTTTAGCTGCAAGTTGCTAGATGGTTTCCGAGAGCGAGTAGATGGGGCTTATCATCGAGATTGCGAAGAATCCGACTGCGGCGCCGATGAGCAGCATAAGGAACGGTTCGATGATGGTCGACATGTCTTTCGTTTTGCGGTCGACTTCGGTCTCATAAAAGACCGCGAGGCGTTTCAACATCTCGGCCGACTGGCCCGTCTCTTCGCCGACCGCCATCATTTCGCCGACGAATGCGGGGTACAGGTCTTCACGCCGCATAAATGCGGTCGAGAGCGGCTGGCCTGCGCCTACACCCGCGGACGCCTCCTTGATGACCTGTTTGAAATATGAATTTTGCACCACTTCACCGACGATATCGAGCGAGGTGATGACATCCACTCCGGAAGAGAGGAGTGATGCGAGTGTACGCGAGGTGCGTGCGGCATTCACTTCGCGCACCATCGCTCCGATGGCCGGCAAGTGCAGGAAGAAAAAATCCAGTCCCCGTTTTCCGGCACGGGTATGGGCGACAACGTAGATGAGGACGATACTCCCTATGACGATGCCGAGCGCTGCCGTCGTGTATTGCACAAGGAAGTCGCTGATGCCGATTACCACCTGCGTAGAAGCGGGCAAGTCCGCGTTCATTTCCTTGAATGTCTGCGCCAAGGTCGGAACGACCTGCGTCATCATGAGTGTGCCTATCCCCCCGATAGCTATCAAAATGATGCAGGGGTAGATAAGCGCCCCGCGTATCTTTTTCTTCAGGTCATACATCCGCTCCATCTGGTCGGACGTCACAGAAAGCGCCGACGAAAGGTCACCGCCTTCTTCGCCCGCGCGAACCATCGCGACGAAGAGCTTGGAGAACACGCGGGGAAACTTCGCAAGCGCCTGATGGAGCGTCTCTCCGCGCCGGACATCCGAGGACACCTGCGATATGACCTGGGACATTCTCAGATTCTTGGTCTGACGCTCGATGACAGCCAATGCGCGTGCGAGCGCGAGCCCCGCTCCGAGCATGGCGCCCAAATTGCGCGCAAAAAGTATCTTCTCATATTCCGAAATGCGTGAGAGCTTCGCGTTCCAATACGCAAGTGAGCGCCAACTCCCGCCGCCTGTCTCCTCGAGAGAAATTATCTTCCCTCCGCCTTCCTGGCGCACGATGTTGTAGAGCTCGAAGCGGTCGGCCGCATCGGCAACCCCTTTGTATACTTCCCCGTCGCTCTTTTCAGCGGTGTACGTGAACTTCATCCCCCTAAGTATAAAGGTAATTTCGAAGAATTTGGCCATACTTGCGTGCCATGGTGGGATAAACTATTCTGCTCTTACCGAAACTTCAGAGGACTAAGTGTCATGAGACCTGTTTCGTGTTCCTTCCATGCGGGACTCGGCTATTCACTCGTCGCGTCCAGCTTCTCGACCATCTCATTCTTCTCGGCATGGTTCGGCAACGTCCGCTTCCATGTCGCGGACATGGGTGGCTCCACGCGGGTGCAGATCCGCGTGACACGGCTCTTCGGACTGTTCCAATCGACAGCGGAAGTCATTGGACCAGTCGGTTCAAAGCATCGTCTGCCGAACGGTTCGACGTTGCGCATCGGGAAACAAACTCCCGGAACAAGCAACGATGTTCGCGTCACATTGCTCGAATTCGAGCGGGCACCGGCAATGTGGAGGAAGACGGTTCCCGTTCCCGCAGCCTGAGACCCGAAGACGAATCGACCGCTAAGAAAGCCAGACTCCGTGCTGGCTTTCTCTTTTTGTGCTGTGCGCTCTGCAGTGCCGTGACTCCCGAAGTAATGTGCCTCGTTCCAATACTTAAGCTTTTTTATTAAGTATCAAAATTTCGATATGTGCATTAGGGGTTCAGCCGGTTAATCGAGCTTGAACGGTTCGCGAGTCCCGAGCCATGCTGCAAGCTCTTTTGCGGCGGCTGGGTTATAGATGCAAAAACGGATGCGGCCGTGTTTCTTGGTCGCAATGAGCCCTGCCCGCTCAAGTATGTGCACGTGACGCATCGCATCGGGAAGCATGATGTTGAACGGCTCTGCAAGATGCGACACAGACATCGCGCCACCAGTGCGCAACCGCGCGAGCATCCGCCGGTGAAGCGCACTTCCGAGCGCGTCGAATATGAGACGCGCGTTCTTGCGGCTTTCTCCCTTCGTATAGACGCGCTTGCGCGCTTCGTGTTCGAGGGATTTTGTGTACGCGCTCACTGCTCTCTGTTCCCGTCTTTCCTTCTCCCTCCGGATTCGCCTCGAGTCCCAATACTTCATATTTTTTCTTAAGTATAGGAACTGTAGCAATAAAAGGCAAGCGGGCTCTCAGCCGCAATGCGGGTGGCGAACTATTCGGTGATGACACGGAGCACTTCTTCAATAGTCGTCATCCCTTGTGCCGCTTTAAATATTCCGTCCTCGCTCATCGTGAGCATGCCTTCGCTTCGCGCCTGTTTTTCTATGTCATCGCCCGTCGCATTTTTCATCACGAGTTCTTTGATAGTCGAGGTCATGGGCAATACTTCGTAGATACCCACGCGCCCTGAATACCCCGACGGCGTTTGTCCGCTCTCTTTCGGTTTGCAAAAAGAGACGTTTTTCCACGTCGCATTGGCGGGAAGAGCTTTTTCTTCTTTGAGCGCGCGCAAGACGGTGCCCGTATCAATGATGCGGTCGAGCTGCGCCTGTTCGTCGCGCGAAAGTTCGTATTTCTCTTTATCGGCTGCGAGCTTGCGCACGAGCCGTTGTCCGATGATGACGCGGAGTGTCGATACGAGGAGGAATGGTTCGACACCCATATCGAGCAAACGCGCCACGGCACCCGCCGCAGAATTTGTGTGCAGCGTCGAGAAGACCAGGTGTCCCGTGAGTGCGGCGTTGATGGCGAGTGATGCGGTCTCTTTGTCGCGGATCTCTCCCACCATCACGATGTCGGGGTCTTGGCGCACGAGGCTGCGGAGGCCATTGGCAAAGGTGAATCCTATCTCGGGCCGCACTTGCGTCTGATTGATGCGCGGCATCTGATATTCGATAGGGTCTTCGATGGTGGAGATGTTTACATCAGGCGTATTGACGATATCGAGCAGCGTGTAGAGCGTCGTGGATTTGCCCGCACCGGTCGGACCGCAAGCGAGCACCATGCCGGTCGTCTTGCGCATCGCTCCATGCATGCCTTCGAGCCCGCCGCCGTGGAATCCGATGCTCTCAAGCGTGAATCCCGAAATGGAATCGTGCAAAAGGCGCATGACGATTTTCTCACCGTAGTAGGTGGGCAGAACAGAAACGCGGAAGGATATTTTCTCGCCGGCACTCTCGGCGCCGAAGCGTCCGTCTTGCGGGAGGCGGTGTTCGTCGAGCCGCATATTCGCCAAAATCTTAATGCGCGCCGTGATGGCGGCGGCGGCGTGTTTCGGCAACTCCATCGCATCATGCAAAATACCGTCGATACGATAGCGGATGAGGAGCGACTCTTCGAGCGGCTCGATGTGGATGTCGGACGCGTTTTGCGCATTGGCGTGGCGGATGAGCGTGTCGACAATGCGTACGGCGGGGACGCCCTCAGCCATCTCTTTGAGGTCCGCTTCGTTCCCTTCGCCCGCGGCAGCGAGCTCGGCGGCGGTTTTCTCAAGCGCCGCGGTTTCGCGTCCGATGACATCGCCGAGATTGTCTTTGAGTCCCTGCTGATACTGCTTGAGCGCGGATTTGATGGAGTCGACATCGGTGAGCCGCGGCAAGACCTTGAGATGCGTCTTCTTTTTTATGAAATCTATTGCCGCGAGGTCGTCGGTGTCGAGCATCGCTACCTCAAGCTCTTCCGCGCTGTGATTGTAGGCGATGATGTTGTTGCGCCGCGCGACGGGCTCGGGAATCATCGAGAGCGTATCGTATTTGATGTTCGTGCCGACGAGGGAGACGAAGGGAATACCGAGAATGTAAGCATAGGTGCGGCGTAGCTCGTCTTCGCCGATGGCATTCTTCGCCTTCAAAATATCCCCCACCTGCTGCCCAGTCGATTTTGCCTCGGTTTCGGCCGCATCAAAATCCTTCGCCGAGACGAGCCCCGCATCGGCAAGAAATGATTTGAGATGTGTGTCGGAAATATACATTCACTCTATTATATCGCACTCCCGCAGTGATTTTTTGCATAACTGTGCGTTTCATTGACAATTCACGTATTTAAGGGCATAACGATGCGGGGGAAATGATAGAAGGAAGACTGAAATGTTGGACAAAATCCTACATGACGCAGGCATCAAACTGCCTGCAGTATCAATCCCACATGTGACTGTGCCCGACTGGGCATGGATTCTCTTGGTCGGCGTCCTCATCGGGGCGATTGCGTGGAGGGCGATTCATCATCACTTCCGCGCGCGCTTCGTCAGGACCCACCTTCGTCACCTGCTCAAGAGCGGCGTGATTACGGAGATTCATTTCGATGCCGACACCAACCAGGTGTTCGTCGTCGATAGTTCGGGTGAAACGCTGGTACCGGCCAAGCCCTACAAGGGTGATGCCGTGCCGGCCAAACACTTCGAAGGAATCACCGACCTCGAGATTATCAGCGGTGCATTGAAACTCAAGAAACTGGCCTACGTCGTCCGCTCAACATGGTCGACGAAGGACAACGGCCCTGAGCACTGGAGGGTGAAGCCGCTTCCGGCATCCGCAGTGATGACCGATGCGCCTCAGCCTCCGAAAAGGGCAAGAGAAGACCGTTCGAAGGCGGTAACTGCCGCCCCTCCGAGCGTAAGTAACCGGGATCAACGTCCCGAGCAACCGGCGTCGGAAGCCGTTCACTAGCATTCCGGCACCATAAAGGCAGACGACGGGTGTTGAACCCGCTGCGTCTACCCTTCCCCCGAGATTCGGCGGGTTCACACCAGATTTCCAGGAACGGACTGTCGCAGGCACTGGCCTCGCAGACTCCCCGTTTCGTAGAAGGCCGTGTGCACTCTCTACATGAGAGCCGCACCGGTGTCCACCCCCCTCGACAGGAATGTCGGGGGGATTTCGTTTTTGTGTCAACCATATGGAGGGGACGGCGCCAAGCACGTATATAATGTGCAACTGGTTCCCTAACAACGGAGAAAAGGCCATGAGCCAGCTCATCCTCGACTGGCTCCATCAAGAGCCCAGTCTCACGTTTCTAGTGGTAGTGATCTTTACGTTCGGCGTTGTGTTTGCCGTACTCGGCCGAGTCCTTGTCGGCAAGAACCCTGCCAAAATGATATTCCGTGCCAGCCTCGCGTTCGGCGAACACGGAAGTTTCGGCGGCGCGATCAAACTCGCCGCCTACGTTTCCGGGCAGGACCTACTCTGCTGGGGCTTTTTCGTCGGCGGGGCGACACGCTATCTTGAGAACGACTGGTTGGTCATCGCGGTCGCGATACCCGTATCAGTCGGTTTCGCTTTCCTGCCGCCCCACACGGAGCTGCCGGAAGAGTGCAGGACAAGGTCGCTTGTGGCCATCGGCATCGGCGGCTTCATCCTCGCGCTTCTTTTCCTGAAGAGCGGGGGGTGGCATCTTGCCGACCTGTGGTATGCGCTCGTATGCACGAGTGCCGCCCACTTGTGGGTGACGGGCTTGATAGCCTTTTCGTTCTGGCGTGCCTCACGCAACGGCGCGGCAACAACCGAAGATACACCCCTTCCGCCATAGCGGACGGGGTGTATTTACATTTGACACCGCGGATAAAATGCTTATACTTGCCTCATTCGTTCCGCCTCTGGCGGGCGCTTTTTTTAAACGGCTTACTAATATCTAATAACTATCAACTAATACCAACTTATATGGCTCTATTTGACCTCAAATCATTGAATTCCGCACTTGAAGAACTCCAGGCGGAGCGCGGCATTTCGCGCGAATCCGTCGTCGATGCGCTAGCGACCGCTTTGGCGGCCGCATACCGCCGCGAATACGGCAAACGCGGCCAAATAATCCGCGCCACCTTTAATCCCACGACTGGCGATATGGAATTCCGTCAGGCGAAAATCGTCGTCGACAAGACGCTCGTTCGCCAAGAAGGCGAAGAGTCGACGGGTGACGACGACCACCGCTCACGCTTCAATCCCGAGCAGCACATCATGATAGAAGACGCGCGCCGCATTAAAAAGGATTCGCAGCTCGACGAGGAAATTTCCTTCCCGCTCGAGACGCAGGAAGATTTCGGACGCATCGCAGCGCAGGCCGCGAAGCAGGTCATCATGCAGAAGGTCCGCGAAGCTGAGCGCACGAGCATCATTCAGGAATACGGGCAGCGCGAGGGCGACATCGTCGTCGGCCACGTGCAACGCTTTGAGCGTGGCAACCTCTTTGTCGACCTCGGTCGCGCGACCGCGATACTTCCCTACGACGAACAAATTCCCGGCGAACGCTACCGTCAGGGCGAGCGCGTGCGTGCGCTTCTCTTGCGCGTGGACGAAGGCGTGCGCGGCACATTCATCCGCCTTTCGCGTTCACACCCACGCTTCCTCACCAAATTGTTCGAGGCCGAGGTCCCTGAAATGGCGAGCGGCATCGTGGAGGTGAAAGGCATCGTCCGCGAGCCGGGCAGCCGCGCCAAGATTGCGGTATTTTCGAAAGACGACCACATCGACCCCGTCGGTGCGCTTGTCGGTCAGCGTGGCGTACGCGTCGCGGTCGTCACCTCCGAATTGGGCGGCGAGAAAATCGACGTCGTCGAATGGTCCGAAAAAGCGGAGGAGTTCGTCAAAGAATCATTGAAGCCCGCACAAGTCCTCGCGATTGAGCTCAACGAAGAAGAGAACCGCGCGGTCGTGCAAGTCGCCGAAGACCAGCAGTCGCTCGCTATCGGACGCGGCGGACAAAATGTACGCCTCGCGGCGCGTCTCACGGGCTGGAAGATAGATATCCGCTCAACGGGTGGTGAGCAAATCGCCGCAACAGACGGGACCGAAGCGCCGAAAACGCAGGACACACAAGTGGAAGACATCACACAAAAAGAAAGCGGGTTTGAAGAGACGAAAAAAGAAATGGGCGCCGACGACGAGGCGGTTGACACGGGTGACAAGAATATCGACCCCGTAGCCCAAGACCGCGACATCGCATCGGAGAA
>ERZ1292632.1553-Hain-H43-01um-R2-1553-length-21877-cov-9_pt1 | contig 21877 bp, 28 predicted proteins | sample MGYA00564407_ERZ1292632 | MGnify/ENA primary metagenome ERZ1292632 (study PRJEB36523, sample SAMEA6512637) | groundwater metagenome | collected 2019-01-08 | study: AquaDiva: Metagenomics assemblies of 32 groundwater samples | reverse complement strand
CGCGGCGCATTGTCCAAAATCCAAGCGAGCGCAGCGAGCGGATTTTGGACAACGTATCGCTATATCCGAAGTTCTGCGGAGCGAAGCGGAGCAGAATTTAGGCGGAGGCTTCCGTGAAGCCGCAGCCGGATATAGCGTGTTATATGATGTATGACTTTTTCTTTAATCGCGATAGCGATTTGCTAAAATATAATTATAAAAGTTTTGATTGAGTTGGTGATTCTCCGTTCCTATATTTTCCAGTATTTCCATTGTTATTTTTTCTGTCTGCAAATGTTTTTTCTACAATATGTTTAGATATTTCTTCGTCTGCTATTTTTTTGTAATTCAAATAATTTTTCAGTCTATTTTCCGCATCTTTTACATATTCTTTTGAAATATCTATACCAACATAATTTGATCCTAATAATTTTGCGGCTAAACAGGTTGTTCCGCTACCAACATATGGATCTAATACTACTCCTTTTTTATCATCTAAAATAGAATAAATTATTCTTGTAGGCAAAAGTAATGGAAAGGGTGCAGGGTGTCCATTCTTCCTTTCGGGTGGAAATCGCCAAATTGAAGTTAATAATGCGTGTTTAGATTTTAATTCTTTACCAATTTTATTATCGCCAATCGGTTTATAAAGCCAGTATATTCTTTCATCAATTTGCCAAAAACGCCAACCTCTAATATTCGCCGCGATCATTCTATCCCAAATTATTTCTTGCTTAATAGTCCACTTTGTTTTTTGAAGCCATTCCATGGGATGCAACATTTTTCCCCTTACCCATCTTGTTTTATGGTTATAGAAAAATGAGCCGCCTGGTTTTGTGACTCTAAATATTTCATCTAATACTTGAATCTGTTGCTCTTGATAAACTTCTTCCGAGACATTATCGCTTGCTATATTGTATTTTACATTTTTTACTAACCACCCTTTGTTTTTTTCGCCCTTATTGTATGGTGGTGAAGTAATTCCTAAATCAACAAAATCATCGTCAATCTTTTTTAAAATATCAAGAGCATCGCCTTGAATTATTTTGTTTATATATTTTTTCATTACTTGTGTTTAATTAAAAAAAGATAAAAATTTTTATTGAAATATTTTTTATTTTTCTCAATAGCCTGTTTATTCAAATAAACAATTTTTATTTTTGAATAATTCCCATAATGACTAAAATTAAAAGACGCCATTCTCGTATAAGTGCCAATGGTTCTTTTTCGGGGAAGCTGTTTTTTTAATTGTTTGTAAACAATACTAAAAGGAAATTCCAAAATGTATTGCAACTCGCCATCTATAAATCCACTAGAGAGAATATTTAAATTTTCCTTAGCGTCTTTTTTTAATCGTTCAATGGTGTAATCATTAAAACCGCCCTCGCCATTTAATTTTGGTTTAGTTTTCCTTTGCTCATAGCCGTCAGTTTGAATATTTTTTGGTTTTGCCTCGCAAGCAATCGGCTTCCCACCGATTGTAGAATTTTGTTTGAAACCATTATAACCTAATTTCTTTGGATTGTGCTGATAACCAGAGATAACAACAGTTATAAATTCCCTCAAACTAGAAGAATTTTTATCATTAATATATGCTGTTAGTAAATCCGTGAGAGATGAAATTAAATTATCTTTTGATTTATTTAGTAGCAATTCACTTAATTCTTTGTGTGGTTTTGTTGCATAGTATATAACAATTTGGGCTAAATCTTGGTTCATAATATTTTTGTAATTATTAAATTAAAACTTTTATAATTATATTTTAGCATTTTTTCGCGTTAGCGAAAAGAAAGAAAAAGCCATATTTCATATAACGTCCGCGTGTATGCGATGTTGCACAGCAATATGGGCGATAGCCGCATACACGCTGTTATACGCCGTAATAAAAAGCCGATTATTTAGACCGTGAATCTTGCCAAATAAGTTCGCAATTGTTTTTATCTAATGAAAAATCACTACATTTTCCATTTCCATTTCCAGTAAAGCCGCCATCGGGCGCACAGATAACTTTATTATTGTCGTCATATAAATAGTTATATTGGTCGCAACATGGTGACGATACATAGTAAACAATTTTATTTTGATAGGTACATTTTCTAATAGTGGAGGGTGGATTTTCCAGTGGGCTATTTTTTTTCGTATCAATTAATGTCTTGATCCATGTTGGCTCGGATTGATTTTTGGTTAGTAATTGGGTGGTACAACCCGCCAAAAATATGGCTAAACTGGCGACTGCGAAAATGAGTAATTTTTTCATAGCTTTTTGTTAAACAATTAATTAAGGCTTTTTATTATGGCGTATAATGCGCCGCGGCATATCCGAAGTGGCTGGAGGCGGGCACAGCCCGACGACAGACATTTTGGATATGCCGCTGTTGTCCGAAGTCCGCGAAGCGAAGCGAGCGGACGAGGGCAACAGCGGGAACCGCGGCGCATTGTCCAAAATCCAAGCGAGCGCAGCGAGCGGATTTTGGACAACGTTCCTGTGTATCTGAAGTTTTTGCCTCTTTTCCTTAGTGTTATTATAAAACAGCAAAGAGGCAAAAATTTGGGTGAAACAGGAAATATAATTACAAATATTACCTTATTTTAGCCATTTTTTAATTCAGCTATTGACAAAATATGTGCCGTATGCTATAATGATATATTACCATAAATTTGGTATATCCCATGCCACGAGGGAAAATCGTGGAAGAGAGTAGCACTGGGAAAAAAGGAGAGAATAATAATGAAGACTGAAGGTTGGAAAAAGTGGTATTATTGGTGGCTGGTAACGTTTACTACGGGTGTAATATTGGCCTTTGGAGCATCGCCGCTCGTTCACAATGTCTCGTGGCCCCAACAGCTCTTGGTCAACAAGCCGATCATCTTCGTACTTTTTGTGTTCGGAGTATTACTGATGTTTGGCAGTCTCTTTTTTTTCTGTAAGGCTCTTTGGTGTACCTGCCACAGAACCAAATCCTGAAAAGGGCCAAGCGGGCCAACTGCATCTACCGCCAATACACCGAAAGGTTGAGGCGGTCTTTTATTTTGTCTTAAAAAATGGCTAAAAATGAATCAGAAATATTTGTAATTATATTTTCTGTTGAACCAGATACACAGTGTTAGGCGAAGTCGTGAGTTTATGAACTATTTCGCCTAACGTATCCCTGCTATACGACGTTGCGCCGTCACCGTCGTGGTATAATCGCGCGGAGCGCACCACGAACGGGGACAAGCAATGTTCGTATAGCAGGTGTTGTGTGCTGTTGCGCTGATTTAGTTAATAAATTTGAAAGTTTCTAGTAGCTAATCAAAATTTGCTAAGTTTTTATTAGGCGTAATTGAATTTTTATTCAAGCTCGGCAACCATGTTAAAGTTAACGCTTTTAACATGCTCGATATTTATCAGTTTATCTTTAATTTCGTAAATTCGTTTATCGTCCGGGAATTCTGCCAATAAATTTGAGCTGCCGTCATTTCGCGATATAATTCTGCCTTTATAGTCACTAATTAGGTTTAAAATCTCATCTTGAAATTTATTTGGCGTTCTGAGATAACCGTTTTCAACGTGGATGGCCAACTGATTGCATGCCGCGTCAACAAATATCTCTTCGATTCTGTATGAGCATATTCCGGATCGTTTTGCAGGTAAATTTTGATTGGAATTTTGTGCGCCAATTCCATCCGAGGACTTAGGATTAGTCGCAGTAATCGTGATTGCCGCGATAACTGCTACCGCAACAACAATTCCGCTGACAATAATGATTTTTTTCATAATTTTGGTTAGATTATTTAGGTTAGTTAAAATCAGCACAATGGCACACAACGTTTCCGTATATGAGAAGTGCCGCCGTCCCAATCCGCACGGACGCTGGTCATCCCACGGTTAGTATAGGCCACATCGAGCTTGGCTGTCAGATGCGGCATTTGGGAGAGGGTAAAAGAAACACCTTATCAAATCTAAATTTTTTTCTTTTACCCGAACCTCATATACGGTGTTGTGCGATGTAGCAAAAATTTTTATTTAACATAGCCCATATCTTTTTCATACTGTTTGTGTTTGTCGGTCTTTCTCTTATAGATGTAAGCAACTCCATCTCGATGTTCCATTTCATTTTGGCCTTGAACCAAAACAGGTTCCCAAAAACCATCCGCTTTAATTTTTTCGACCCGATCGCACGCATCATTCCACTGCTCAGGAAATCTGGCATGGAAAGACCAGTCATATTCCCAGCCTTCTTTTTCCAGCTCTGCGATCGGCCTTTCAACGGATGCACAGGGCATGGATTTTAATATTTCCTGTTTTGGTTCTTTTTCCATATGGGTTATGTTAATTGGTTAATAAAATTTTTGCTATTTTGCACAACGTATCCGAGTATGCGAAGTTCGCTTTTCGGATTTATTGGTTAATTTTGTTAACTTGCTTAACCGTATTTTATCGCACCTTAGTCTGAATTACCGCCTAACGGAGAAAAGCGAATTTGGGTCGAGAAAGTTTTGCACTCCTTAATTAAAAAGTCTAATAACGCAAAACTTTTGAGCCGCATACTCGGTGTTGTGCGATGTTTGTCACAGGCCGTCCACGCATTATTTCAAAACTCTTTTAATATCATCAAAAAGCAAATTTGACGACTTCTTCAGATAGACTTCTTTTAGCTGATCGATAGTATCTATGTCCGAATGATACACATCCATTATTTTTTCAATATTACCTTGCATTAAAAATACCTTCGCTTGAATAGACTTTAACATTTTAATTTGCAAGGTAATATTCAGAAGATCAAAATTATGCGTGAAATGCGGATTTCCATTGCCAACACCATCAAGGACATAGATACGTTTTGACTTCTTCAATAAAGAAGAAAAAGTTTGCTCGAACTTTCTAAAGCCGATTCCGCTTATTTTGTAATCATCATATGCTATCTCTTCACAGCCGGAAAAAATGAACAACGTATTCTCCAAAAGCTCAGGACGATTAATTATTGTAAACATTGCTGTAGCTACACCAGACGCATTATCAACTGCGCCACCATTCCCGATACAATCATAGTGAGCAAAAACCAAATAATCAGGATTCTTTCTGTTGCCAACTAAAATATTCTGAGAATTGTAAGTAAGCTTTTGCACGACTACTTCGCCATGCACCTTTTTAGCTTTGAATATTTTTGATAAATCAGAATATTTTACGGCAACAGATGGGTGTTTATAAAAATCGGCGGTACAAATAACATCAGCAAATGGGCTGAAATTAATGTTGTATTTGGTTTTTGCTTCATCGATATCTGGAAAAGAGCTGACGATATTTTCTTTGCCGAGGATTTTCCCGCTAACTAAGCTTGTGTTTTTACATTCTACTTTCTCTCCATCAGCAAATAAGTCAGCTTTTTTCCAGTCGGGAATGGTGGCTTCGAACTGCTGAGAGTAATGGTCTATCCCATTATCACTAAGGGTTTTTATTAAAAAATCAGCGGTTAGTTGTTCATTTTTTCCGAGCCTCGGAGCAAAAGAGCAAACTTTTTCGGTGAATTTCATTAAGTCAAATTTGCTTTTCATAGAATTTAGTAAAATCTTTTTTAATTTCGTTTAGGCCTGTGACAAATTTCGCACAACGTTCCGGCATAAGCGATGTTTGCCAGCGGTATAATATGCCCGAAGGGCGACCGCTGGCAAATATGGGCGAAGCGACGAGGTACGAGGAGCGTAGCCGCTTATGCCGTGTTAGCTGATGTATTCCTTTTCTTTTGTTTTCCGATAGGAAAACTTGTTTCAAAAAATTTTCAAATTTCTTTTTTCGTTTTGGGCGAAGGGCAGAGGGGATAAAGGGGTGAATGCCCGAGCCCAAAACACATTATTATTCGTTATTTCCTCGCATTTCATCTGTTATCTGTTGCAGCCAGGAGTGGGCGATATTTTTAAAGAAAAGGATTCCTTTCTCTTGAGAGGGATATTTTTTTATAATTTCATCTACAATTCTGTCTTCTTCGTCGTAATATTGTTTAATTCTTACGAATTCTTCAGCTTTATATGATTGCAAATCGCCTTCATATTTTTGTGCAATGTTGAGATGATGTTTTCCGATGTTATCTCCTGAAATATTGATATACCCTTGTTCAAGATCTTCATTCAAATCAGAAAGATTATCTGCCAGCTTAATTGCAATTCCATATGATGTTGCAATTGATTCTCTGCATTCTTGATCTAAATCCGGACAAAGAAGATACAGAAATTGAAGACCAACAGATCTGCCAATTCCGAGATTTAATTCGTGCAACTCAACAGAACTCAAAATTCGTCCTTTACGACTAAGATTTTGCTTCTCGATTTCCCAATAATTATTAATCTCACTAACAACATTTGGGGCATAAAGAAAACCATCTCTATGTAATCTTGATAATGTCTGACCTAATTTGTAAATATTTCGTTCCCAGGGTTCTACAAATTTTGCTTCTTGTTCCCGAAACCCTTGGTTTAATAGAACTTTTGCCTTGTTTAAATGTTCACCATTGCCATTTGCATCTATTTCATCATCAACAATCGCAAGCGCGTGATTTACTAATGAAAAAGCAGTTTGTCTATCGCCCTGTAGGAATATGGCGATTTGGTCATAAGTATCTGTTCTGCCATATCTATCCATCTCTAATTTCCTTGTTTCGGAAAGATCGTCGCGTAAGCCACTTTCTGTTGTATTTGTCATATCTTTAATGGTTAGTAATCATTGTTTGACTGTTTGTTTTCCCCTCTAAAAATAAATAAAAAGAAATTTGAAAATTTTTTGAAACAATTGGGCGACAGCCCAAAAAAGAAAAGGAATATTTCAGCTAATGCGCCGCGGCATATCCGAAGTGGCTGGAGGCGGGCACAGCCCGACGACAGACATTTTGGATATGCCGCTGTTGTCCGAAGTCCGCGAAGCGAAGCGAGCGGACGAGGGCAACAGCGGGAACCGCGGCGCATTGTCCAAAATCCAAGCGAGCGCAGCGAGCGGATTTTGGACAACTGGTTTCTATGCGAATAAAATTCGTATAGTTATATAAATTTGATTGTTATCCGAATATGTATTATAATTGCTTTATGTAAAAATTATACTCTTTTTTGGCATTTTATGCAAAAATTTTTAGACAAGACTAAAATTGAGCTGAAATTAAGGAATTATAGTCCGAAAACAATAAACAGCTATTTGAGGTGTTTAAGCGATTATTTTAATTTTCTGAAAGATGGTTTTGAAAAAATGGACATTGATAAAATTAGAGAGTATCTTTTAAGCAAAAAAGAAAAAGGCTACGCGCCGCAGACGATAAATTTGTGCCTTAACGCCATTAAATTTTTCTATCGCGAGGTGTTGAAAAATTATCAACGGATAGATTTGAAATTCGCTAAAAGGAATAAAAGTTTGCCCACCGTGCTGACCAAGGAAGAAATTGTCAGAATTCTGGATAATATTTCAAATAAAAAGCATTATTTGATGGTCGCTTTGGCCTACGGCGCCGGCCTGCGGGTGAGTGAAGTGACAAATTTAAAAGTCGGCAATGTCTTTTTGGCTGAACTTACTATTTGCATCCGCCAAAGCAAGGGCAGAAAAGACCGTTTGACCGTTTTTCCGGAAAAATTGAAAGAGGACATTTATTTTTTGATTGCCAATCGGTCGCCGGCCAGCTATTTATTTGAAAGCAACCGCGGCGGTAAGTTGACGGAGCGGACGGCGCAGAAAGTTTTTGACGAGGCGTTGAAAAAATCGGGCGTGAAAAAGCCGGCGACATTCCACAGTTTGCGGCACAGCTTTGCCACCCATCTTTTGGAAAACGGCACGGACATCCGTTATGTCCAAGAGCTTTTGGGGCATCAGAATATCAGGACGACGCAGATTTACACGCACGTGACAAATCCGGCGATTAAGAATATAAAAAGCCCCTTTTGATTTTTATGAAAAATAACAAACTCGTCGTCATCCTCGGCCCGACCGCCACCGGCAAGACAAAGTTGGCGGTGAAATTGGCGGCCAAATACAACGGCGAAATTATCTCGGCTGATAGCCGGCAGGTGTACCGCGGAATGGATATCGGCACAGGCAAGGATTTGAAAGATTATTATGTAGAGACCCCCGCATTTGCGGGGCATGCGTCTCAAATGGACGCCGGAGACGCATACAATGCGTCTCTACAACGGGACGCCTGTAAATCTACAAATGTAGAGACGCGATTTATCGCGTCTAAAATCCCACATCATCTCATTGACATTATTGGCCCCAACACTAAATTTAATGTCGCTAAATACCAAAAATTGGCCTATGAGGCGATTGAGGGTATTTTGCGCCGCGGTCGGACGCCGTTTTTGGTCGGTGGCACGGGATTGTATATTGATTCAATTATCAAGGGTTATCAATTTCCAAATAAAAAACCAGTTACCAGTTACCAGTTACCAGTTATTAAAATCCGCAAAAAAATAGAAAAGCTGTCTTTATCGCAGTTGCTTTCTCAACTTAAGAAAATAGACCCCGCCACTTATAAAATTATAGACACTAAAAATAGAAGACGAGTCCAGCGCGCTTTGGAAATTTATTACGAAACCGGCCGGCCGAAATCCGAACAATCGAGTCAAACTAAACCGCCTTACGATATTCTAATTTTAGGCGTTAAAATGCCTTTACAAAAAATTTACCAAAAAATAGATAGTCGTTTAGAAGAAAGAATTAAAGAGGGGATGATTGATGAGGTAAAAAAGTTGAAAAAAAAAGGCGTCAGCTGGAAACGACTGGAAGAATTCGGCCTTGAATATCGCTGGGTCGCCCGTTATCTTCAGAATAAAATCAGTTATGAAGAATTGGTCTCCGGTCTCAAAAACGACATTCACCACTTCGCCAAACGGCAGATGACTTGGTTTAAAAGGAATGAAGAAATAAAATGGATAGGCGACATAAGAGAGGCAAAAAGAGAAATAAGAAAATTTTTGAAATTTTAAAAATTTAGTTTAGAATTAAAGGTTTATAAAAATAAAAATCCAAAACTTTTGACTTTTGACTTTTGACTTTCAACTTAAAAAGGCGTCCTTTCCTCATTTTGGACGCCTTTGTTCTTCAGGCCGTGGTGTGCTTTCTTTCTCGATTTAAAAGTCTTGGGAAAACAACTATTTTTCTGTCTTCCCTTGGCTTTTTCTCAAAAAGTCCGAACCAATTCTGGGCGGTGAGCTCGTCTTGACAGTCGGGTGATACCTGAAACCAGATTATCCCCTTTGTCTCCGGAGCAAAGCCGCCGAATCCCAGGAGTGCTTGCGCCAAAACTTCTTTGGCGATATTCCAGTTTTTTTCACTCCTGTCTTCTCTGAACGCTGAAATCGTTTTCTCCACGTCAATAATTGTCGCCATAGTGTCCCTCCCCCCGGTTTGCGTAAAAGTGCCATCCGTCTCCTTCACCCCGTTAAATAAAAATCCTTATCAGGATTTTTGGCAGCGAAGCTGTCTATTTAATGGGGCGATTTTATTATATCAAAAAGCCGCCAGAAAATCAGGCGGCTTCTTTATTTTCATTTTCTTCGAAGTATTCCACGATGCTTTTGGCGAGTTTGAGGGTTTTTTCGTCCGGCGTCGGATTGCCCAGATACGCTTCGGCTCCCGCTCTCAATCCTTCCAGCTGGTGGAAGGTCAAATTTTCAGCGCTTTTTATGATTTCGCTTTGAGCAATGCCAATTAGCCGATCAAGCGATTTTTGCTCTTCCTCGGTGAGCTGGCCGAGCTCTCTTTCTCGCTGGCTTTCCATTAGTGTTCCTTCCATAATTTTTATTTATCAAATTAATTATTAGTATATTAGTATTATTCGTATGTCATTCGTATATTGGTATTGCTTATTTTAAAATGATAATTTAGGCCCCTTAGGCGCGCTTGGCGTATTTGAACCGCCGGTTTTTGGCATCAGCTCTTCTTGAAACGACTCCATCATTCTATCATGCATGACTCGCGATAGATTCCTCTGCCTGATCATTTCTTTTTTCACGTAGGAATCCACCAAGCTCCGCGGATTTTTTTCATCAAAACCCATTGCTTTGCTGTCCACCAAGTGCTGGGTAATTTTTTTGATTTCTTTTACCTCGGTCGGTTCATTGTCAAAAAGCACATTACTGATTTGCCTTGATGTATAGCCGGCTTGGGTGAGAGTCTTTTGGATTTCTTCTCTGGCGGTCGGCGAAAAATCGTTTTTTGTGGCGTGTTTGTATAAATCAAAAAACTTGATTTTTTTCGGCTTAAAATCAATTAACTTTTTTTTCTTCCCTTTTTCTTCAAGGCCGTAAAGCATAAAATTATTCCGTTAACTTTTTTTTCAGTAGCTCGTTTATTATTCGCGGGTTGGCCTTGCCTTTGGCGGCTTCTCCGCCAGAGGCGGATCTGGAATTAATCTATTTTTCTAGTTTTCTTTTTAATAATTCATTGATAATTTTAGGATTGGCTTTCCCCTTAGCTGCCGACATTGCTTGGCCGATGAGGAATTTGAAAGCCGCTTCTTTGCCGCTCTGGTATTCTTTGACCGCTTTTTCGTTTTTGGCGATTACCTCATCGATGATTTTTTCCAGCTCGCCGGTGTCGTTCAATTGGCCCAGATTTTTTGTCTCCATAATATCCGACGGGTCGCCACCGGTTTTAAACATTTCTTGAAGCAGTTCTTGCGCCGTCAAGTTGTTGATATGCCCGTCGTAGACCAGGGTGATGAATTCGGCGAAATTTTCCGGCGTGATCTTGCAATTTTTAATCAGCGTTTTTTCTTCGTTTAAATGCTGGAAAAGCCGGTTGATCAGCCAATTGCCGACTACTTTGGAGAGTTTTTTGCCTTCTTTCGCCCAGATTTCTTCTTCCGTTCCCTCGGTTTCAGAGAGAGAATGAAGCCAAACGACTAATTCAGAAATCACTTGTTCGGCATAGGCCGCCAGTTTCTTGTCGGCGATGATGATTTTGGCGTCTTCCAAATTGAATTGATACTCCGAGATGAATCTGGCCAATTTTTTTTGGGGCAGTTCAGGCAGAGTTGCCTCCAAACTTTTAATAAGTTCATCGGCGATTTGAAGCGGCGGCAAATCCGGCTCGGGAAAATAACGGTAGTCGGCGGCCGTTTCTTTGACGCGTTGGGTAAAGGTTTTTTGTTTGGCCTCGTCCCAGCCCCGCGTTTCTTGGACTAGTCTTTCTTTATTTTTAATCGCTTCGGTCTGTCTTTTTATTTCATAATCCACCGCTCGCTCCAAAGCGCGGAAAGAATTGATGTTTTTAAGCTCGGTTTTGGGATTTAATTTGTAATCTAAAAGCGGGACGACCTCGCCCTTGTCAATCACGAATTTTTTCGCTTCCTGCATGGAGATATTGGCCTCGCATCTCATCTGGCCTTTTTCCATATCCGCTTCTGATACTTCCAAGTAGCGCAAGATTTGCTGATACATTTGGCAAAATTCTTTGGCTTCTTTGGCCGATTCAATTGTTGGTTCGGTGACGAGTTCAATCAAAGGCGTGCCGGCGCGCGACAAATCCACCAGCGCGCCGTCTTTGGCGTGAATGAGTTTGCCCGTATCTTCTTCCAAATGAATACGGATGATGCCGATTTCTTTTCCTGCCCCGCCGGAGGCCTTGGGGTTGCCTACTTTTAATTTTCCGCCGAAAGTAAGCGGCTGGTCGTATTGGGAAATCTGGTAGCCCTTAGGCAAGTCGGGATAGAAATAATTTTTGCGGTCAAATTTTGTTTCTTTGGCGATTTGCGAGTCCAATGCCAGGCCGACCAAAATCGTCCATTCAATCGCTTGGCGGTTGATGACCGGCAACATTCCCGGGTGGCCCATGCAGACCGGGCAGACATTTTGATTCGGTTTGTCTTTGAGCTCATAGCCGTTCTCGCAGGCGCAGAACATTTTGGTTTTAGTGTTGAGCTCGGCGTGGATTTCCAGGCCGATGACGGGCACAAGCTTCATATAATTAAGAATTATCAATTAAGAATTAAGAATGAATTTTCTGTAATTATTCTACAATTTTTTGCTATAATAATCAACTCTTGACATCTGGCGAGATTTATGATAGATTGGGAATTGGATTGACGGACATTAACAATCAAAAAAGAAAACAACAGGAAAGGAAGTCAAAATGAAGATGACTAATAAAGTCGCACGTAAGATGGCGTTGATTGAAGAAAAATGCAATCTATTGACTTGCATTATCGAGTGGATGATGATGGAAAGCAAATGCAAGGTGAAGCCATATAGAGAAAATAATATGTTGTTTTTGTTCGAATTACATGAGCGAGTCAATTCTGCTGTTAAGATGGTTGAGCTGACTGCGATTGGCGAAGAGCTGACCAAGTTCAAGCACGAACATCCTGAATTGGAGAATTAATTGTACATTACGCCCTGCTGTTCGGTGGGGCGTTTTTTTGCGATTTAAAATCCCCGCCGAGCCGGTTGGCTGGCGGGGGATAGTTGTTGTTTATTTGACAAACTTGGCGCTTTTGCCGTCGTCGCTGATGGCAAAGTCGTCAAAGCAGTCGGGGAAAAGAGATTGGAACTCTCGTAGCAAGTCCATGGCCATTTGGCGGATTTCCCATTGGGCGTGGACATCGCAACGCATCTTGAGTATCCAACGCCATTCCTTCAAATTGGCCGACATGACGATTTCCGAACAAACGGCGTTGGGCAGGAGAAATCTTGCGTCTTCGTTTTTGACCAATCGGCGGCCGTCCGAAGTTTGAAATTCTTGAGCTTTTCTGTACCAGCCGTCAATCTCTTTCATCTTAGAGATAAACCAATCGGCAAGACCCGCTTCTTCAAATGACGGCGGGACGACGAAATAGCCATTTTCGAAAAATCCGGATTCATCGCAATACCTTTGCGATTCCTGCGAAATGGCGGTGATGCGATGACGCACGAGTTGGTGAGTGAAGGCGCGCGAACAACCGGTGAATCTGGCCATGGCCCAGAAATGAGCCAATTTTTCTTCGCGGGTAAAATCGATTTCCGGGCTGATTTTTATCTGGTTTCTATTCCCGTAATAGCGGTTCGGATTCGGATTTAAATCGAGATCCGTGAAAAGAGCAGGTGTTTTCAGAAGCAGTGTTGCCAGGTCGCCGTCCATGCCGATTTTAGCGGACATGCTTGTTTTTCCTTGCGCTCGGAAGTAGTCGCGGAACATTCTGGCGTTGCCGCTTAGGATAAATCGATCCGCTTTTTCCGTGAGAGAGAACAATCCATTTTTTGTTAAAATATTCAGGAAATAATCGCAGTAATTTTGTTCCTGACTACTGCCACATTTGCCAAACATGACAACAAACCACGAATGTTCAATGACGCTCTCATGTCCGCTCCGTAAAATGGTTTGGATGAATTTTTCCGCCGAACCGGGCGTGATTTTGTCGGCCGATTTGTAGCAGGTTCGGCCGGCGAGTTCAATCATCTCCAATACTTCCGGGTGAGTTTGGCCTTTAGTAAAGGCCAGAATTTCTGCTTTGCCTTTCATCAGTCGTCCTCCTTTGTTGGTTTTTACAATTGTTTAGTCGGTCCAGGCCAAACAACTCTTTCAACGGTTTTCCATATCAGATTATGTATTCTCTCTTCAGGCAAGATTGATTTTTGGTTGGGACAGCATTCAATTTTTACCCAGCCGAATTTTTCGCACGCCCAAAGCGCCGTTTTTTCCACTTTTCTGGCATACCGTAAATTGGCCTCATGGCCGTCTTTGACGCGTCCTTGTTTTTCCATCAGTATTTGCGCCACTTCCGGATAGACATGGAGATAGAAAACCAAGTCCGGACGCGGCACTTTGAGAAAATCAAATTCCAATCGGTCGAGAAATTCCACCAGCGCCAGCCGTTTTTTTGGCGGCAGCTTGGCTCCTTGATGGATGATATTGGCGGTATGAAAGCGGTCGGAAACGACGATTCTCCCTTCATAAAGCCATCGGCGTATTTTTGCCGCTGATTCAAACCGGTCAAAGCAATAAAGAGGCGCCGCCGAATACGGGCTAACCGACAGCGGATCGCCGAATCGCCCATCCAGATAATCGCGGATAAGCTTGCCGAAGAAATTTAACCGATATTGCGGGAAATCAATTGTCCTAACCGAACGATTGAAGAACTTCAGCATTTTGGCTAAGATTCTCGCTTGGGTCTTTTTACCTGAACCATCGCCGCCTTCAATGACTATCAGTTGTGGCATTACCTTATCCTCCTGTTTGTTTCCCAAATTGAAAAAGAGCCATTTAAAAGTAATGGCATCTTAGTAAATAATGTTCGGAAAGTCAAGGCCGAGGGTAAAGCTACAATAAGGGGTAGAATTTTTAATTTTGTAATTTTTAATTTTATAAATAATGACCTAATTTTTAATTTTTAAAACGGCTACTAGCGAATTTTCATTAAAAATTAAGACATTAAAAATTATTTAAAAATTCAAAAATTAAAAATTATAAAATTTATTTTTTTATTTTTTTAATCAATTTTTCCACCTGCTCGTACAGTTCTCCAAAACTCCCATTATTATCAATCCTGAATTTCGCCTTCTTGGCCACGCCCCGGATGGTTTTTTCGGTCGGGAGATTGGCGTCTTGCAGAAACTGTTTCCAAGTTTTGGTTTTGTCATCGGCGTTTTGGCTTCTTTTTTTCAGGCGCTCGTATCTGATTTTTTGGTCGGCGTCAATGCGGACCAGATAAAAGCCGGGAATTTTTTTAAGATAGGTGATATCGCCTTCCAACCGAACATTAGGCAGGACAAACATTTTTCCGCCAGAGGCGGATCCGCCTTTGGCGGATTTTTTTCCTAATATTTCCTTGCCGATAATTTTAGCCAAAATGTCTTGGCCGAATCTCGCTCTCAAATCATAACCGAGCCAAACCATATTTTCTCTGGTCTGGGGCAGATACATTCGATCTAAGATATCCCGTAGCGGTTTAGAAAAACTCACCACTTCAGCGCCGTATTTTTTTTTGAGATAAGCCGCCATCGTGTCCTTGCCGGAAGCGATTTCGCCGACTAGGCCTATTATCAATTTTTTCGGCTTGATTTTAGACATTATATTAAAACTTATTTTAGTTTTTTGAAAATTTTTAATTTTGTAATTTTTAATTTTATAAATAATGACCTAATTTTTAATTTTTAAAACGGCTACTAGCGAATTTTCATTAAAAATTAAAGCATTAAAAATTATTTAAAAATTTAAAAATTAAAAATTATAAAATTTATTCACTGTTTTTCATATTGCTCCACGCTGTTATCTAAAATTTCCAACCTCACTCCGGCTTTGTCAAAAATTTCCTTGGAGAGCCGGCTCGCGTGATAGTCTTTTTCGGCGACGACTCTTTTTATGCCGACATTGATGATCATCTTGGCGCAGGCGTAGCAAGGCGTCATTTTGCAATACAAAGTCGCGCCTTCCAAAGGAATGCCAAGTTTGGCCGATTGGCAGATGGCGTTTTGTTCGGCGTGGGCGGTTCTGATGCAATGTTGGGAGACGCTCCCGTCCGGATTGATGACGCGGTGGAATTCGTGGCCGATTTCATCGCAGTGGGGGACGCCGACCGGCGAGCCGACATAGCCGGTCGTGAGAATTTGCCGGTCTTTGACGATGACGCAGCCCGACCGGCCGCGGTCGCAAGTCGCCCGCCTGGCCACCTGCCGGCAGATTTCCATAAAATATTCGTCCCAGGTGGGACGGATATAGGGCGGGGGATTTTGGTTGTTTTGCTCGTCTGGCATAATGAAAGTATTTTAACAAATAGGAATAAAAATCACAAATTTAAAATCACAAATTCCAAATTTAAAATCCCGCCTTGCGGCGGGACTTTTGACTTTATGGACTTTATGACTTTATAAACTAACGCGTATCCCCGGCCCCATGGAGCTGGCGATGGTGATATTTTTAATATACGCGCCTTTGGCCGAAGACGGCTTGGCTCTGGTGACGCCTTCAAGAATAGTTTGAAAATTTTCCACCAATTTTTGAGTTTCAAAAGAAGTTTTGCCGATAATGGTATGGATGATTCCCGAATCGTCATTTTTAAAATTGATCTTTCCTTTTTTTAACTTGGCGACGACATCGCCGACATTGGCGCTGACGGTGCCGTCTTTCGGATTGGGCATTAGCCCCTTGGGCCCGAGGATTTTAGCGACCGGCGCCAAGAGCTTCATGCCGTCCGGCGTCGCGACCAAGATGTCAAAATTGATTTTACCGCCTTTGATTTCTTCAACCAAGTCCTTTTCGCCGACTAAATCGGCGCCGGCGGCCTTGGCTGATTTTTGCTGGTCGCCGTCGGCGGCGATGACCGCCACGCGCACGGTTTTGCCCGTGCCATGGGGCAGGGCGACGGAGCTTCTCACTTGCTGGTCGCTTTTTTTAGTATCAATGCCCAAGCGGAAATGGGCCTCAATGGTCGCGTCAAATTTGACGGTTGAAGTTTTTTTCGCCAGTTCAATCGCTTCCGCGATTGGATAGGATTTTTTCGGGTCAACTGATTTTTTCGCTGCCACAAATCTCTTGGATTTCGGCTGGTCTACTTTTTTCATAGTTTTTATATTTTGTGTGGTGCAAGCGAATCCGTGACTAGCGGACTCTCCCACTTATTAGTTATAAAGTTGAAAGTTTTTAAAGTTATAAAGTTTATAAAGTATTTATTAAAACAAAATACCTTTAGAGAGTAGGGAATAATTTTTGAGAATTATTCCCGAGTGATGGATATTAAATCAGAGCTTTTGGATATCGTACCATTCCGGGTTCTACGACTTTGCCGTCGACTTCCTTGTCGATTTTTATGGCGCCGCACACGCAGCACCATCTGATTACCTTTTCTTCCCCCGTATCAAACTTTCCTCTTTTGGTTACTTCCTCAAAGTTATGATTATTCTGGTAGCATCTCCTAAGCTTTTTAAAATCCACATCCATAATTCATCCTCCTTGTTTTTTCCGACTCTCTAAAGGTATTTTGTAAAGTACTTTATAACTTTATAACTTTTAACTTTCAACTTCGACTCCCATCTGTCTCGCCGTGCCTTCAATGATCCGGCAAGCCGCGGCCAAATTTTTGGTATTTAAATCAGGCATTTTGATGGTGGCGATTTCCTCCACTTGTTTTTTGGTGATTTTTCCCACTTTTTCTTTTAATGGCTTACCCGAACCCTTGGGAATACCCGCCGCTTTTTTGATGAGCTCGGCGGCTGGAGGCGTCTTTAAAATGAAAGTATAGGTGCGGTCTTCATAAACCGTAATTTCCACCGGCGTGATATCGCCGCCCCGGTCTTTGGTCTTTTCATTGAATTTCTGGCAGAATTCGGCGATATTCAAGCCGTGCTGGCCCAAGGCCGGACCAACTGGCGGCGCCGGATTGGCCGCTCCGGCCGGGATTTGTAATTTAATGATTGTTTTTATTTTTTTGGCCATAAATTTAATTATTTTAAAATTTTATGTTTGAATATTTTAATTTATTTTTGTGAATAAATCACGGGTAGTTTTTAAAATTCCAAATTCAAAATCTCAAATTCCAAATTTTTATCATAAAACCCATAACCTGAAACAAAAAATTTAATTGAATTTATAATAAAAAGTAAAAAATGTTCCATATTCCACGTTCCATAATTTTTGGGATTTGTAATTTTGGATTTGGTGCTTATAGTTATATTTTTTTTATCTGCAAAAAATCCAGCTCCACCGGCGTCTCACGGCCGAACATGGAAATCAGCACTTTCACTTTGCCGCGGCTCTCATCTATTTCAATCACTTTGCCTTCCATATTTTTGAACGGGCCGTCCGTGATGCGCACCGGGTCGTTTTTGCCGACGTCAATCTGGTATTCCGGCTCATCCACGCCCATCCGTTTTTGGAGGGATTTGATTTCTTCGTCGGAAATCGGCGTCGGGGTCGTGCCCGAACCGACGAAACCGGTGACATGCGGCGTATTTCTCACCACATACCACGAATCGTCGTTGACGATCATCTCCACCAAGACATAGCCGGGATAGATTTTTTCTTCCACGATTTTGCGCTTCCCGTTCTTGATGCGGATTTTTTTCTCTTTGGGAATCAGAATCCCGAAAATTTTGTCCTCCATATCCATGGACTCAATCCTCTGCTTTAGGTTGTGGGCAACGGTCTCCTCCAAACCGGAATAGGTATGAATGACATACCACCGCTTGCCTAAATTTAGAGTTTGTTTGGCCATACGATTATTCAGCTCGTAACTTATTAGTTTTTTATTTTTTAAGTTTTAGTCAAATTATTTTTTAATAAGCCAAGTTTTAGTCGAAAGTCTAAAGTCCAAAGTCTAAAGTTTTGGTTTATATTTTTTATTTATAAAATAAATAGACTTTTAACTTTTGACTTTTAACTTTTGACTGGGTTTATTTGATAAGGATTCTTTCCAATCCCAAAGTCAGGATGTAGTCAATCAGGCCCAAGAAGGCGGCGACACCCAAAGAAACCGTGATTACCAAAATCGTGTGCTGGCGAATCTCTTTTTTGTTCGGCCAAGCGACCTTTTTCATTTCATTTTTTGAATCTTTCAAGTATTGGGTGAGTTGATTGAGTTGAGGCATATTTTTGAATCTTAAAACCCCCTCGCGGGGGATAAGTTATTTCTGGCTGTATTATACCTGATTTAAAAATAAATTGCAAGCACATTCTATATTTCCCCTCCTTGTTTTAAGGAGGGTCGCGAAGCGACGGGCAGAAGCGAGACAAGCCCAAAGGGCGCAGACGAGAGTCGCCAAATGCGAGCTGGCGGAGCATTTGGCGCTGCCCAGGACAATAAAGGGGGAGGTCTTTAAATGGGGATTGACAAGTCCATTTTTGTCTGATATAATGGAAAAGCTGAAGATGACCAGAATCGAAGGAAACCGCGGATTTTTTGGCTTTCTTGCTTTTAGCGAGGTTGAACTTGGCGTTTCGGCCCTAAATCGCTAATTGCGGGATTAAAGTCAAAAGAGAGGAATTCGCGGCGCGGCAAGAATCGGCTTGAGGGATGGCGAAAATCTATTCGGGAGAAAGTGGGAAAAATATTATATATCATCCCCAGTTCCCTTTTGGCAGGTTTTCTCGCTCTCGGGAAACGGCTTTCGGCCAGACTGCCATAGCTATGGCCCTTTTGCTTTTCTTGCTGGTCATTTTTTTTCAAGCTTCCTTCGGCCCACTTTCTCGGGGATAGGAGAGAGCGGCTATTCGCTTTGTGCGAGTAGTCGGCAGTATCTTTTGGCGGGTCGGGTTTTCGGTTTTTTCCCGGCCAGCCAAAAGCGAGTATCCGTTCATTTGGCGGCCTAAATTAGGCAGGTCAGGCGGTCAAAATCGCTAACCAAACGCCTTTTGACGGGTTTTGGGCAGTTTGCTACTAAGTAGCGGGCTGCCCTTTTTTATAAATTTAATTTAAATTATAAAATCCTCTTTTTGTCATTCCCGCGCAGGCGGGAATCCAGAGTGATAAAGAATGATTGATTCAAATTAGCCTGGATCCCCGCCTTCGCGGGGATGACGGATACTGCTTGCCAAAAACCGCCTTTTTATTCTATAATCAATTTGTTTGTATTTTTGATTAAAACTCAATATAATTATTTATTTTCCCAATTTTAGCCAATATTTTCAGGAATTGCCATAAATCGGCATTTAAGACCTCCCCTTTTATCCCCTCCTTAAAACAAGGAGGGGAAAGTAGAAGGTATTTTTTAATAAAATTGGTGTAACAAACCTAACTTTTTTCCGTCTAAATAATGAACAACAGATTAACCCAAAAGATCCTTTTCCTTAAAATCAGAAATCAGGATCCGGAGGCCTATTCCCAGTTTTACGATTTGTATGTCAGCCGAATATATCGGTTCGTTTTTTTTAAAGTCAATTCAGTTCAAGACGCCCAAGACCTGACTTCCGAAACATTTCTGAAATTCTGGCAGTATATCCGCGAAGGCCGGCTGATCAAAAATCCGAACGCTTTCATCTATATGGTGGCCAGAAACGCGGTGGTTGATTTCTACCGTAGCCGGACTCGGGAAAACTGCTCCTTGGAAAGCCCGGAAGCCAATCACCTCTTAGATGAAAAAGCCGACCTCTTGAAACAGCAAATCGCCGATTCGGAAATTAAAGATCTTTTATCCGGACTTAACAATTTAAAAGACGAATATAAAGAAATAATCGTGCTCCGGTTTTTAGACGAACTTTCCATCTCGGAAATCGCGGCGGTTCTCAAAAAGCCGAAAGGCGCGGCGCGCGTCTTGCTCCATCGGGCGCTTAAAGCCCTTAAAGAAAGTATCAATGGATAACAGCCAACTCATCAAAAATTTAAAAGCGCTCAAAGGACTTGAGGCCGCCGGTCGGCCGCAAGAGAGTTGGGTTTTGAAAAATAAAGAGATTTTAAGGTCGCAGATCGCGCCGCTATGCTTGCGGGAAGACCGGGAAGAAGTCTTTGAAGGCAACGCGGTTTATTATTGGCAGTATTTTTCCGGCATTTTCCGAAATCGGGTGCTTAAGCCCGCGATGGCGGTCGCTTTGGTGATTATGGCGATGATCGGCTATTCCGCGACGATTACCGTGGCTGATTCCAGCATCCCGGGCGACGCGCTTTATTCGGTCAAGACCGCCAGCGAAAAAGTGCAAATGGCGTTCACTTTTTCCGATGATAAAAAAGTCCAGTTGCAGATGGGTTTTGTTTCCCGCCGGATGGATGAGCTCCAGCAAGTGGTGAGATTGCCGGAGAGCGACCAGAAAAAGGCGCAAAAAATCGCGACGGCGGCAAAAAACGTGACTAGCAGTGTCCAATCAGTCAAAGATAATTTGAATAAAATTAACGCCGCTTTTTCGCCGACGCCAAGCGCGGTGGAAGCGGCCAAAGAAGTTGATTCTAAAACCCTGGCGATTAAGCAGGAAATCAACGCGATCAACCAAAATTTGTCAAGCGGCATCAAAGAAGCGGTCAGTGTTGACATCAACCAAGCGATGAATTCTACTGATGAGACCGGCGCCAGCGCTTTGAGCGTGATTGCCAAGACCAGCGGCTCGGGGATAATCTCCGATGCGGAATTGGCCAATCTCGTCGCCGAAAGAATCAAAACGACGGAACAGCAAATCGTTTTTGTGGCCGGCGAATTGAACCAGATGGCGGCCTCTTCCACTGTTTTAGTGGCGACCTCGACGGCTTCGGTCAATGCTTCTTCAACTTTGCAAAATCTGATTGCCGAAATTGGTCGCGCTCAACAGATATTGGAAACCGCCAAAGATTTTCTAGACCAGAAAGATTTTAATTCGGCGATTCAAAAAATTCAAGAAAGCGGCACGATCGCCAATCAAGTAAAGGAAAAATTAAATCTGATGATAATGATGAATTCTCCGATTATTCAGCCGGAAGTGAACGAAACCAGTACGATTCCTTTAATTAAATAAAATTAACTATTTTAGATAGTTAATTGAGATAGTGGCAAAACTATCTCAATAAGCTCTTTTGAATTTTGGGGGAAGAGATGGTTGTAAAACTATTTTGACTATAAATTTTGGCTTTTTCCGGCGAGACGAGGAGGGCCAGCAAAAAAATTTGAGCCGTAGCCGTAGCTACGGTGAAAATCTTTTTGCGCCAGCCCGACAAAGTCGTAGCCGAAAAAGACAGATTTAGAGAAAATATAGTTTTACAACCATCTCCTAATAAAGCGCGGGTTCTCATTAGGCCAATAAGTAAAGGTCGATTCGCTTAGCGGAGCTTATTGGTTAATGGGTTTAGTAGGTTATTTTTAGAGACAGAAGAACTATAACTCGTCGTTTTATCCCGAATTTTCAACAGCGCTTTATTAATAAATAAAAAATAAAGGTTAATTATGAAAAAATTACTAACTTACGGAGTAGTCATGGCGACCATTGTCTGGTCTTTGGGGCTTTCCGCCGTGGTGCCTTTGGCAACCGCGGCTTATACGCCGACTGCCGGCGACCTCATCAAGACCGCGACCAGTGCCG
>ERZ1292632.1551-Hain-H43-01um-R2-1551-length-21914-cov-6_pt1 | contig 21914 bp, 32 predicted proteins | sample MGYA00564407_ERZ1292632 | MGnify/ENA primary metagenome ERZ1292632 (study PRJEB36523, sample SAMEA6512637) | groundwater metagenome | collected 2019-01-08 | study: AquaDiva: Metagenomics assemblies of 32 groundwater samples | reverse complement strand
TGTTCAGTAGTCATATTTCTAAATAGAAAAATTCCCATAATTAAATTGTTGTTTGTGTTATTTCAAACTGTGACAGTTTATCCTTATATTTCTGATGCAATCTAACAGACAATGTTCTAAAATTTGACAATTTGTGCTCAAGAGCAATCTCTCTATTGTCTAGTATACTTCTTTTTTCATCAAGCTCTGTGTGGGTGGCAGTTGTTTCCTTGATAACTTCATCTCTTTTTTCTTCAAGAGAGTGTAGTTCAGCTCTCAATTCTTCAATTTTATTATTCTTTTCAGTAGCATTTCTATCAAGATTTAACATGTCCTTTTCAAGCATTTCTATTGAATCTGACAAATCTTTAAGAATCTTTTCTCTGTGTTTTTTCTCAATTTTGAATGATTCAACAGCAACTTTCTCATCATTTTTCAGAGATCCAATAGCAGAAGTCTTTGAAGCAATATGATTGTCAATGTGCTTTATTTCTTTCTCTTTTGCAGATACAACTTCAACTAATTCATTGCAATTCTTACGAGATTCAATCTCTGCATCTTTGCACTTTTGTTCTCGTGCAGCAAAACCAGCTTCTGCTTCAGCTCTTTGTTTTGCAATGCTCTCAAGGATTCCTTTCTCTCTGTTTATCTTTAACTCTATTTCGTGAAGTTCCTTGTTTGCATCATCCTTCGTCCTTGTTGATGGGACGACTCTCATATCATTCGCCTACAACACGGAATGCCACCCAGCCTGTTACTGCAGTAGATGCAGACAGATTGATTATGAATGCTGCTGCCTCTGTACATTCAAGTTGAGATTGTGCAGTTGTCCTATCATAGACATATGCTTGATTATCATCAAAAGCATATTCAAATCTTTGCATAGGAGTTGCGTTTGCAGATGAAGATGCACCTGCAAGTTTAACAATCACAGTATTTGCACCACCAGTTGGCATTATCTCAAGATGGTCTATCTCAATATGCCCCTTTGTAGGTGCAGATACAATGGTATTGTCTCCAGAAGTTGCAGTATTTATCTCTGCTTGTCCTCTGCGATCTGTTAACATAATTTATTTATTTTATTTTGTTCTCTCTCTATCGCTGTCCACCACCATTGGACAGAGTAGAGAGAAAACTCTAATAACTTACTACGCTACAACTAAGTATCTCCAACTTGGTGTTGCTGCATAAGTTCCAGCAGTTACAACAGTGATTGTGAATGTTGTAGCTGTTATAGCACTTACGAAGTAGCCACTATTTGGCATAGCTGCTGCTGCATTCGCTGGAGTCAATATAACTGCTTTTGGAGCAGTTGTATATGTCTTGTTGAATGTAACATCAAGAACAGTTGCTCCTGTTGAAGTTCCAGTTGTGGTGATTATGCCACAGACATCAGAGCCTCCAGAAGTAATTGCAGCTGCAGTAATTCCTAATGCAGTTGTTACTGCAATAGTTGGAGCAACAGCACCCACTGTAGAATGAATGTGTCCATTAGCTCCAATGCCAAATACTTCTCCAGCTGCATCATGTGCTGACAGATATTTACCTGTCGTGAGTGTTGCAGCAGTAGCATCAAGAACCAATACAGTCCCACCAACAACTCCTGTTCCAGATACACTGGCAACAGTACCTGCTGTGGTTGTGTTAGCAGCTACATGGAACATACCAAGTGTTGCAGCAGCACTGGTATAAAGACCAGTGTGAACAAAACTTATAATTCCATTGGTAGCAACAGCACCTACACCTCCAGCTGTTACTCTAAGAAGAGAACCAGATGTCGTTGCAGCAGTTCCATTGGAAATGTGCATCCCAATGCCTGTAGTTAGAGCTGTGCCAGTAACATTGATGATTGTTCCTGCTGTAGTGGTATTTGCCTTTACTTCTACAAATCCACCATTAGTAGCTGAAGTGCTTGTGAAAGCACCTGTAGCTGTAAGAGATACAACTCCATTAGTAGCCAATGCACCAGCTGTACTAGAAGCAACTCTTACAAGAGAACCTGTTGTCATTCCTGTCGTTCCATCAATCTTTAGAGCAACACCATCAATCATGGCAGCAGTGGTAAGCTGTACAAGTACAGTCTCATCAGTTGCTGCTGTTATGAATTCATTCAGAACTCCTGAAGTTGTTGTAGCTCCAGTATGGTCAGAAAGGAATATTCTGCCAGCACCAGTAATTACAGTTCCAGCAGAATCAAGATGAACAAGAATGCCAGAGGTTTGAGTTATTCCTGTTGCATCCACATGAATTGCCTTTCCTGTAGTAATAGCATCAAGATCGCTCATATCAATTGCCTTTCCTGTAGTCATTGCAGCAGCACTAATATCAAGAGCAACACCAGCAGCAAGAAGAGATGATGCTGTAATTTTAACAATTACAGTTTCATCATTTGCTGCAGATGCAAACTCTGACAAGATAGCTGTCGTTCCTGTTGCACCAATGTGGTCAACACGAAGAAGCCTACCTGCTCCAGTGATTGCTGTTGCAGACGATGCTATTACAGCACCAATGCCAGAAGTAAGTCCATTGGCATCAATACGGAAGATACCTGCAGCTGTAGTTGCAGAGTTTGCAGTAAGAGTAAGCAAGCTACCAGTAGTCGTCATTGTTCCAGACGAAGTGATAAGCTGTGCAACTCCAGTTGTCAAACCATTCACTTGCACATATAATGCAGTTCCAGCTGTTGCTGAAGTTGCATTAATTGCAAGCAATGAGTTTGTAGTAGTACCAGTGTGAATACCAGAAGTGGTGATTGATACGCCAGCACCAGTAGTCGCAGCACCCATAGCTACTTCAAGGACTTTACCACCAGCAGTGATGTTGGCACCACCACCAGTGATACGAGCTGTTGAGCCACTACTCATTGCAGTTGCAGAAACATCTACAACTCCAACTGAAGTAGTAGCAGCATTCGCAATAACAGTGAATGCAGTACCAGTTGTCAATCCTGACTGTGTAACATTGGCAAAAGAGTTTGCTCCTGTGCCAGTGAATACTCCAGAACCAGTAACAATGAATGCATTATTTGCAGTAATTGAGTTGTTTGTTATTGCCATCACATCAGTTGATACTGTAGATGTCAAAACAACTTCTGCAAATGTTGCAACTCCTGCTTTTGTAATTGACCAAGCACCAGATGTCCCACTAATATCATTTCCAGAACCACTGTTAGTAATCTGAAGTGCATCTCCAGATCCATCAGAAGTTTGAGTAATTGTGAGTACATCATTGGCATTTGCCATTGCTCCTGCAATAGTCAAACCACTGCCACCTGCAATATTTATCGTATTGTCAGCAGCATATTGTGCTTCCCAGGAAGCTCCACCAGAGCCACCTGCTGCTCCGAGAGCAGTAATTGTTGAACCATTGTCCCAGTAGAGCACACCTCCGTCTACATAGATGACATATTCACCTGTTGTAGTTGTTGGAGCTGTATCTACGTCTTCAAGCCTAAGAGCACCATTAGCAGCTAGAAGATTTATTCCTCTGAAGTTGCTAAACTGTCTTCCATTATAGTACATATTTTTATTTTTTTGTTACTTATGGACAGTATTTCAGTCCAAGGTTAATAATAAGTACCACTAGGCTGCGTTTGTGTTCTTTGAACCACACATGTTACGAGGATCGTTGAATCCGATGTCAAACATAAGAGTTGTCTTATATTGTATCTCACCTGTTTTGAATACAACATTCGGACCTTCCATCATGATTGGCTGTGACTCTTTATATTGAAGACCATATTCATCACCTTTCATGCTTGTATCAAGACCAAACCAATAACTGGTATTGGTAGTAATCCAAGGAACAGCGATGATGTTGAAATCGTCAATAGCAGCAGCATCATTATCAGCAGATCCAGGCATCGTACCTCGTCCTGGGACACGAATTGTCTTTTGGATTTCACGAAGTCTAAAGTTGACAGCTGATTTTGCACGACAAATGATAGTGTCATAATTGACATCCATCAGATTGCCTTTAGGATCTCTCACTAGAGAACCAGTTCTTGCAACAGCTTTTAATGCATCATAGTCAGCATCCATGTTTACAGTGGTGCCATCAGTGATGCGATTATTCCAGTTTGTGCCTCCATCTTCACGAGTGTGTGCATTTGATACTAGAGCAACAGTATCACCACCAGAAATGGTAGCAGAATAGTTGCCAGAATCATCAGACACAGTGTATGAAGTTGAATAAGCATTGTCCAGACGATCTGCACAGAGAACTTCACGCTTTCGTTCGCACGCAGCAATAAGAGACTTGACAACACGTGTCAAATCTCGTTTCTTGATGCCAAACTTCCACATCTTTTTAGTGATTGGAAGCATCTTTCCGAACTCAACCTGTGTATATGTCTTGTCATATCCTTGCACAGGAACTTCAGATGTGACAACCGCATTCTCCGAGATGCGAGCAGCTTCACCAAGACCTGAAAGAGATGAATCTTTCAGATAATAGTCTGTTACTCCACTCACAACATTAAAATATTGTGAATAGAATGGCTTTTTCTCAAGAGTAGACTCTTTTAGATAGATGTCCTGAATAGCGACATCTGTCAGGTCAACTGCTTGAGAGAGAGTTAGTGGTGCGCTCATACTATGTTACGGTGCTTACGACACCATTACCTACTAATACATTCCCCCATATCTGATATTCTGCTGCTGTACCTGCTGTGTTTGCTCCAACAACTCCTCTCTGAACAAATGCAACAGTTGTCGTTGTGACATCAGTTCCAGAATTATTGACAGTATTTTTATCTGTCAATGCCATTCTATCACCATTGTCAGCAGCAGCACCAGCATTAGCACCTTGTGCTTGCACATCTTCACTTCCATCCAATTCAATCGCAATAACTTCAGTATCTGAAGAAGTAGCAGATGCTACAGCCAGAGCTTTGCGAGTGTAGGAGACAGATGCAGATGTACACACAGTCCAATTTGCATCTCCAACAGGAAGCTGGAGCAAATCTCCAACTAGAACAGTTTGAGAAGAAATTGGAATACTGTGAGCACCTTTGTCTGCATTATCTCTAATGAGACGAAAACCTGCTCCGAAATACATATGTTCTGTTAATTAAGTGGTGAGTCTTTTAATATCTTCATCACTCCATCCACCATCTTTCAATGCTGTGATTTGAACATCAGTAAATGTTCTTGCAGTTCCACTAACTGTTTTGCTAGTTGAACCACCACCACTACTTCCTCCACTCGGACCACCACCAGTCTGTTGCTTCTTTATGCGAGCAGCAGCAGCTTTTTGTTCATCTGATATTTCAATTTTCTTATCTGATGCTTTCTTGAATCTTGTAGGATAGAGTTTACTTACTTCACTGTGTGCTCGCTCAAAGAGTTTTGGAATTAACCTTGAATCTTTTGGAGCAGAATAAAGTGATAACTCTGTCTTCAGAGCATTATAGAGAAGATCGTTATCATCGTTCTCTGGTTTATACTCTGGATGTGATTCATAGAATGCATCCTCTGCAGTTTTATGTGCAGATTGATAAGTCATTTGACTCAATTCAGACTTTGGAACTAGACCTTTTGCTTTTGTAAAGCGATCTAGAACTTTTAATGTCTCTGGGTCAATATCAGACAAATCATCGGCGGATTCTTCTGGAGGAATTGCACTGTCAATGGACTGTGTTAGGTCTCTTTTCTCTCTACGCTCACCACGTCTTTGAGAAATTCGCTGTCTTGCTGCTTTGATTTGTTCGTCCAGACTTACTAGATCTTCACTAAGAGCTTTTTCTGTTCCTAGCAGACCTTGCAACTCTTTACGCTTCTCCTCAACAGTAGCTTCAACAGTGGCGGATTCTTTTGAAGAATCATCTTCATCTGAATCTGCAGAGTCCTTCTCTTTGGAGTCTTCTTGGTTTTTGCTGTTGGCATTGTCAGCAGAGTCTTCCTTCTCTCCTTCCTGACTCTCATCAGGCTTTATTTGTTCTGCCTCTTCATCACCTTTAGTTTCTCCTCCTTCTGGTGTGAAGTCTGTTCCCAAATTTAGTTTGTTCATTTTTTTATCTTCAGTTTCAAGCTCTCATGAAGTGGAGAGAATAAACAAGCGACTCTTTGGAGAGCCACTGCTGGTTCCTATGAAAATGTGGACAGCAGGTGGAACTGTCATCTCACATTCATAAGAGCCATGAGTGGCTCACCAATGAATCCACCTGCCGAATTGTTAAGGTGCTACTTTCCAGCTAACAAAGATTCGTATACCTCAACCATCTTACTCTTATTAGTATACTTCTCTTTTGCAAATAAAGTAAAGTTATCAACTGTCGCCTTTAGAGTGTCTTCTTCCATCTCTAATGAAACATCTTCATTGCCAAGAGTCTCATACAACTTGTCAAATTTAGGTTGTAGAGACTCATTTATCTGCATCTGAAGATTGTCAACTACCATCTTTGCATATTCTTCAACTCTCTCTTTATAGCCAGCATCTAAGCCGTCTTTTTCAACTTTCTTCATCTCTTTTTCTTTGAAAGCTGAAAGTTTATTTTGTGCAATCTTACCAAGTTGTGTTCTCTCTTCAACAATTACATCATATCCATCCTTGAAGTTTTTGATGCTTGCAACTATTGCATTTGATTCCTTCTGAAGACGAATAATGTCCTTGAAATCAAGAGTAGATGCTTGTTCATTGACGATTGCACCTAATACCAGAGCAAGATCGTAAGCATCTTTCTTCTTAAGTGTTACAGTTTTCATAGTTCTTATTATTCAGCTGAATTGATAAATGGTGATGCCTTTCCCTCATTCGTATAGTACTTATTCAGATTCTTACGAATGAGTTGGCACCATTCTCGTACACCATTCTCTCCAAGTGCACGAGGAATAATACGAGTTCTGATATCTTGAACACCTTTCTCACGATCTTCTTTAGTAACAGAACTGTACTTTTCTGGAACTATGATGTCAAACTGGAATTCAGTTCTATCTTCAAAATCTACAACTCTTGCACCGAAATCTGCAGACAGATGCTCATCAACAATCTTGCGGAACTTTGGAGGAAGATAATCCTTTGGATATGTATCATCATCCAAGTGTGGAGTATATGAGTGACCAACCTGCTTCTTCTCAACTTTCTCTTCTTTGTCTACTGCTGTCTGTAATTCAACTAACTTATTTACAGCTCCAGCAAGAATATTTATGCCAGAGAGAACATCGTCAAGTTTCTTGTTTGACGATTCTCCTTCTTCTGTTCCTTGTGGCATGTCTTCTTTAATCTTTTTATCTTTTTTTGCCATAATTTTATTTATCTTCCTTTTATGCTGTCTTGAAGTGGACAGAATTATGTTAATCTCATCTTGCTCAAATTTCCCTTTCCAATGACAACTCTATTTGTCTCTGGATTTATAGTAAAGGATAGAGGTATGTTTATCATCTCTCCTTTACGCACATCTCTTGTGGTTGTTACTCCGATTACTTTATAATAATTGGACACGACTGTTTTTCTCATGAATGGAGAAACAAGTTTCTCCTGTTCATAAGCCGAGCCCAGCATGAAAAGAACTCCCCATAACTGCTGTCTATCAACTACAGCTTCAACTCCATTGATAGATATCTTAATAAATCCTTTCTTCTTTGAAAACTTGTTCCAATTCACCTCAAAAACAACATCCTTGCTTCTGCCAGAAACATCTCCAACAACCAACTTGCGTCTGTCTCTAATACGCTCATGATTGAGATTCTCTTGATTGAGTATGTCATCTTTAGTTTTCATATTACTCGTGTGCGAGACGTTCTAATTCTTGTAAAAATGACTGCAATGCTCTCTTTCTCTCATCACGACCAGCTGCTTCGGCAATTGTCTTGATTGTAGTCTCCTTAATTATTGTTCCTTTGTTCCAATTTGAAAGCATTTCAGATGCAATCATCTGCATAAGTTCCAAAGCTCTATCATCAACTGCTTTTAACAATACAATTTTGTCTCTTTTTGTGAGTTCCATAATTATCCACCTGATAGGTTTTTAATAGCACTTGATAATTGTCTCTGCTGACCACCACCTGCTTCTGCTCCAGTAACAGTTTCCAATCCTGTCTTTTGTGGAGTCTCTTCCATCATCTGTTGTGCCTGCTCTTGTGGCATAAACATTGATGGTGCTTGTGGTTGAAGAGGATTCAACCATGTCTCTGGCAGCCAATCTTCATAATCTTTATCATATGCTTTAATAAGTTCCTTTGCTGGCTTCATTGCAATGTCTGGTGGCATAGAAAGCAAAGGAACAATAAGATTTGCCATCTCAACAGTGGTCATTCTGTCTAACAATTCACTGTTAGCAACAATGGATTGTCCATTGATATGAATAACACCCTCCCATTCAAGCTCCTCTGGTCTCAATTCAAGATGATTTATTTGGTCAGAGTTTGCATATGAACCATCTTCTTTCTTTTCAAGATTCAGTGGCACCTCTTTGTTTACTTGCTCATAATCAACTCCTGCTTCTAATGGAACTTCATCTCCAGTATCAGAAATCTTAACATAGTCATCAAGAGCAAGTGCATCAATTATCTTATCATCAGCAAGCAATCGTATTCTTGGCAATGAATACAAGTCTTCAATAATGCCAACAGAGATATATGCATCTTTCTCCAATCCATCAGTTATATTCTCCAATGGAGTCTTCATTCTCTTCAATGCAGACTCACGAGCCTGTGAGATTTCAAATGCTGTGCTACCAGTAATTTCACCTTGGAGAGATTTGCTAATGCCAGTGGCGTCATCAATCCTCTTGTCAAAGTGTTCAAGTCCTGTCCATGCTTCCTGTCCTGGTCCTGGAACTTCATTCCACACGACATTCTTTGGATCTGTTACTTGACGACCTTTTCCTGGAGATGTTTTCATTACACCATCTCCTTCCAAAGTATCTGTACCACTATAAAACCATTCACGATAAATAGACAATACCAGCTGGTCAATTGTCATGTTGCGAATCTTGTTATGTATCTTATGGTCATTGCGCATTGCTTCATACACTCCAATGCCATTTATGCTCTTGTCGTCTCTCAATGTCCATGGAACAGACCACACAGACAAACGCTTGTTCTTTGGCTTCTGTGGCAACACCTCATTCACAAGAACAATGCCACCATCTGTCCAAATAAACAGAAGATCCATTTCCAAGTTCTCCCAGAACCAGACACGCTCTTGAATCTTTGCTTGATGTGCTTCTGCATTTCCTCTATCAAAATCTACTAATTTTCCATCTTTATCAAGAACTCTTTCTTGTGGCTTGACAAAATTAAAGTTCTTTAGATGTCCAAAGTTCCTTGAAAATGACAACCAATCATAATCCTTGAAGTAGACGACATCATTGCAAGAGAATGGATTTCCAACGACAGAAGCATCATCAAACCACGCTTGCCATGGAGACATAGATTCTCTAAATATATCATCGTAATATCTATGTTCGCTGTCTTCATATATATTCTTTGAAGGATTTTTTGAATCAAATTTCTTCAAATCACTGACTTGTCTTGTAATATTCAGTGGATATGTTCTCCCAACTCCTGTGCCATACTTTGCAGAATTGAACACTAATGGCTTCAACAGTGCAGATTTGCTGTGAGCAATATCCCAACTATTCTCGTACAAATTCTTCATCAGAATTGTAGTCTTCTCATATTTCTTTGCACCTGCATTAAGAACTGCAGAAGGATTCTGGTCAACTATAATGCCAAGAGCAGTCTGAATCTTTATGTATGGATTTGGTGATACAGAATCTTCCTGCCAGTTGTCTTCTACTGCAAGATTCACTGGTGCACTTCTCCACCCTAACTCATCATCACTAACAAGAACTTTTCTTGATGCTGACGCTTGTACTGTATGTGGGATGTATGCTTTGTCTGCTGCTTTCCAAATTTCTTCAATTCCACTATTTCTACGATGCTCTTTAAGAAAATCTCGTCTCTCCTCTGCCATGTCAAATGCTGCTTTGTCCTCTTTATTCTTACGAGACACTTTCGTGTTCGCTTTTCTGGTCTTGATATCCTCTTGAAGTTGAAGTGGAGTCATCATATAGTTTCAATATTAATAACTTTGCAGATAACATCATCTGCTTTCAAGAAAACATATTCAGTTGGAGAAGCATCATTGCCAAACTTTATAATTGCATCAATTGGAAGTGTCTTGTGAAAGAACAGAATGTCTCCTTCTTTGTATTCTTCAACAGAGCTTCGTATCACATGTCCTTGTGACACTTGGTCTTCTTCTAATACTTGCTCTGGAAGAATAAGTCCTGATGCTGTAACAGTCTCATCTTCTTTTCTTTCAATGGCTTTTACCATTATATAATTGTTCTTCAACTCTACATTTGTGCTCATACAAGTTTGTCTGTTAAATAAGCGACTTCTGCTTTGGTTAAATGTTTCTTGACAGCACCAAACAAAATCTTGTCTCTGCTATCAATAATAAGTTTCATCAACCAGTTTTTATCATAATCAATTGGCTTTACTTCAAGAATGGTTGGAGTTGTCTGTGGCAATGGCATTTGTCCTGTCAAATCAACTACATTGGTCAATGATGCTTGCCAGCCAAGATTTCCATATAGCAAGAGAAGGCTATTTGCCATCTTTTGCATTGCTTCATCTGGACTGTCTGCAATCACAGTGCTCATGGCAAATCGTCCTGGTTGCAGTGCTGATTGAAACAGTGTGGAATATGTCTTCATATCAATAAGTTTATTATCGCTCTTATTACAAATTAGTAAAGCGAGCCAACTTGATAACATCATCACTCCTGAATCCTGTCTTCAATTCCTTAAATTCTATCATTTTCTTCTCAACTCTGCTTATTGGCACCTGTGACTTCTTTGTTTTCAGAGTCTGCAAGAAATATCTGTCAGTATCAGCAGCATGGTCTTCACCATCAGAATCCAAATCCTCTGGTCTATGTTCATCATAAATCAATGTTGGAATTGTCCTTATGCTATCATAGCAATTCTTGAAGTAGTGTATTCTAGGAGCTGTAAACTGGTCATAATAGAGATACTGGTGCATTAGAGTCCAACCTGCTACTCTATCCTTTGACGATGGAACTAACACTGGTATATTTGTTCCTATCTTACCTACTCCATTTCTCTGTAACACTTCAGCAATTGTTTCACTCAATCCTGTCTTCGCAAATATAGAAGCATCAGCCACCACATAATGCAAATGTTCTCCTGCTTCTTTTGTTATATTTGCTACTTCTTTAGCAATCCTGTCTGCTTCCCAGCGAGAGCTTCCATCTTCTTTGTTCACATATAGTTCTCTGTACTTCCATGCATTGCCATCAAAGTCTATAGCATACCATCCAAATGCTGCTGGTTTTGCTCTGCCATGGTCATAGGCACCAAACTTTCTCCAGCTATCTGGTATTGGAAATGGGTCTACTACATGAATATCCTCATTCCATTCAGAGAAATACTGACCTTCAAACAGATTCCAATCACCATTCAGATATGCCTTTCTCTTCTCCTCTGGCAATCCTTCCAGCTGGTCAAAATAGGAATCAGGCAGATTGTCTCTGTTGTCGTGTGCTGTTGCTCTAATATAGGTGAACATATCAGACTCTTTCTCATTCTCCTCAAACTGTTTGTCCAAGAACATTGCCTTTACCCAAGCATGTCCTATACCTCCTGGATTTGTACCTGCTAAGAACTTGGTATTAGGAATATTTGGCCATCGCATACGAGTTCTTAACATATCAAATACATTCTTATTGTCTTTCGTTAGTTCGTCAACTCCAATAGCAGCAAACTCTGATGATGCATATTTAGATGGATCGTCTAGATTTCTGAATGAAATAACACCAGAGCCATAGACAGGATTCAATTGAAACTCATTATCTCCCTTATTGAGGGTGCCTAACCATTGTGGAAACTCATAAATAATCTTGCTTATGTGTCTGTCTTTGAGTGATGGATAATCTTCACAGAATAAACCTACACGAATACCTTTCTGCTTTGTCTGCTCATAATACATACACAACAAATAAACAAGCATCCATCTCAGCCAGTATGACTTGCCACCACCCATTGCACCTCCATATAATACATACTTATAATTCTCTAATGCAACTTGTGCTTCAAGCTGTTTGTCATTGAAGTGAACAAGTTCTGACCATGCAAGTTCTCTGTGTTTCATGGCTTAGAATTAAAAACTTCATCAAAATCTTTTACATACTTTGGATTCTGATATGTTGTACTTCCTGGCTCTCCACTAAATCTAAATCCTTTATTGTGTATATCAGCAATCTGTTGTGGAGTATATCCAAGTTTTGTATAATACAAATACTTTTCTCTGATGTATTTATCCTGTAGATTTTGACTAGTTAGAAATTCAAGTGGACTAACCTTTTTTCCTAAGAACTTTTCAGAATTGAGTTTTAACTCTCCTTCTGTTACTTGGTATCGTCCTAGTGCATCTCCAAGGTCTTTTCTTCCAGAAAATTGTCTGAATGAATATGGATTCTTTTTTCCTTCTGTTTCGTTGCTCGCAATTGCTCTTGTGAAATTGTATATTGTCTGTGGAGATATATTCTCTGGCTGTTCATAAACACTCTTTGATGGAACAAACAAACTGCCAATTCCAGTAGCAGCAATCGTTCCTCCAACCAATGTTTTCAAATTTGTTCCGCCATGCATAATTATTGGCTGCTTAGCTTGCTCTGGCTTCACTTCAACTTGATACCACTTCACTCCTTGTGTGTCTGTTATCTCTTTTGCTCCAAGTCTGTTCTTGAGCCATTTGCCCATGTCTTCATACTTCATGTAGACGCCATGAGTTGTGTCTACTTTGCCAGAGATGTCAAAGGTTTCTTTATCAAAAGGATTAAGAAATTTCCCTTTGCCAGAAGATTCCCAATTATTCTTTGTTGTAGCCTTAAACTTCCCATCTCCGAGGACGTCGGTGATTATCCAAGAAGAAGTATCATTAGCAGGAATAACTTCAAGTCCAACTTTGATATTGTCTTTAGTTGCAAGTACTTCACTATCTCTTGCGAGAGATTCTTGAACAAGTTGGAAACGACCTTCCCTACCAAGTCCTTCAATCTTCATAGCAGTCTCTCCTGTAGGAAATTGAACAAACTTCTTGCCATCTTTAGCTGCTTGTTTCAACTCACTGCGAATGACTGGCTGGAACCATGTGGATTCGTATTGTTTTAATTTGTTTATTCCTTCTTCGTGTGATAATCTTTCTTCATAATCTTTATATCCTTTCAAATATGCTTCTTTTGTTTCATTCTCCAATCTCCCTTTCTGCATCAAATCACTCTGGACTTCTATGATGCGACGTGTGTCTCCTTTCCCACTTCCTTTTAATATACTTTTATCTACTCTGAATCCAGATTCTGGGTCTCCTATAAAATCTCCAGTCTGGTCAAATGGATCGCTTTTTATTTTACTGGCAGCTTTTTTTGATGGCAAATCCTCAACACGAGTGTGTGCGAAATAATTTGGATAATCTTGAGATGAAAAATGTTGTTCTCCTGCAGATGTTTTTATTGGAGATTCATATATGTGTTCACTGTAATTTGCAACAGGACCACGCTGCTCTGATGGCAGTGTAATTCCTTCCCATCTTAGATATTTATTACCCTTTGATGAAATTATTGGATGACTTAATTTTAATGGAATCAAATTATTCTTCACCTCGTTAGCAAATTCATTCACATCAACCACATCACCTTTGGAAGAATTGAACAATGCTTCTGTATATAGATTCTTCTCTGGTGTCTTCATTCCAACTTTGCCAGCAATTCTATTTATTTCACTCACAATCTGCTGTTTGTTCACGACAGACTTTCCCTTGAGTGCTTCAAGAACATTTGTGCTGTAATCTTTGAATCCTGTGAATGGAGCAACAGTGCTTGGTGGTTTTATGGACACCAACTTTGAAGAATCAATTAATGGTTTCCAAGAGACTCCATTTGTTGTATACTCTAATAATTGTGGATTTATTATAGCATTGACTCCACCTTCTCCAGTACCTAAAGACTCATTATAGTGAACATTTCCTCCAGCTTCATCAGAATATCCTGATAACTTTTCTAAATCTGACTTTTCTGCACGCAACAAAATACTGCTACCATCCTTTACACTTCTCATCTCTGGTGTTATAGAGAAAAAAACACCAGTAGCACCTGTATCTTGTGCAGTATGAGGAACAAGTCCTCTGCTCTTTATGCGTTCAAGATTACTAATTGGAGTCTCATGATATCTATATTGCTCAACAGCCTTCGTAAACAATGGCTTTGCCACATTCCTCATCCCACCACCAACAAATCCACCAGCAAGATTTGCTGCTTTCTCTACATCAAACTTTCCTTCTGGAGTAATTGGACTAAGACTTGCCAAATGCTCTTTTGTTCGCTGTGGATATGTGCGAACAAACTCTTTTCCTTGCTCTACTAATGATGCTCCTGTCTTCTTTGCTTTGGCAGAGATATCAATCTGTTCTCTTGCTTGCTCAATTGGAACAAACAGTTTGCTGAAATCAAATGTTGATAATGGTTCGTATGCCATGTCATTCATTCCAATTCATTGCTATTCTTATTGGATGGTCTGTCATATATCCATCAAACAGAGAATGAAAAGAATCAAACAACTCTTTTGGAATAAAGAAACGATACTCAAATATTGCATAACCATTTCCTTTATTGTCTCTATCATACACTTCAATCCTTCCACCTCGTCCCCACTGAAACTCTGGATTCTGTACTACTTCTTCTGTAACTGATAATGTGTATCTTTTATTCATATCTTTCAATATATTTCCACCAATTCCAGTCTGTTGATGCTCCTTCTATTTTTCTTATTACAAATCCTAATAATGGTCTCACCTTGTCTCCTGTTGCATCTTTATCAGAGCCAATTGCTTTATAATCTGGAATGTAGTTGACACAATCTCCTAACTGATAATCATACAACCATTTAGGAAATGCCCACCAAACAGTTTCAATCAACCACACAAATGGAACAGAGAATCCTATATATGCTGTGCCAGTTCTATACTCTATTCTTGTAAATAATTTCAAGTACCATGGCACTCTTATATTGTGTATCCTTTCAATCATAATTTTCCTTTCCTATGACGACTCATTCTCTTCCTGCATGCACTATGAGAATAAACAATCTGACCATCAGAGTATTTCATTGATTGTCCACAGATACCACATGGCTTCTCTTTCAATGGCAATGGTGGCAGAGCAAACAAACGCTTGAAGAATCTAACTACACCATTCTCATCAGTGTGCTTCTGATGAGTGCGAATAAACTTTGTAATAGTTTGCTTTGCCATATCACATTTTCATATAACCACCAGATGTCATCTGCTTCTTTACTTTCTTTTCTGTCTTCTTCATTGGCATTTTCTTTTTTCCTTTCTTATCCATCATATGTTTCATATTATTTTCTTAAATTTAAAATCAATATCATACAATCCTCTTCTGACAACAACCAATCCATAGACTTCTCCAACAACTGCATCTTTTAATCCGAAATTTTCAATTGAATTATTCAATTCACTATGGTCTTCAATGCTTAGAAAATCTTGGTTTTCCATAATCATTTTATTAATTTAATAAGAGTGCTGTCACACAAATATATTATATCTTTGTGACTCCTTACTGTTGGAGTCCTAACCATATTATACCATTTTTTAATAAAAGATAACATAATCATTTCCTTAAATTAATAATAAATGGCTGATTGTCTTTGTTTGCAATCTCTAATGATTCAATTGGCTTGCCAGCACCTTGATTCATTAGATACTCCACTGCTCTTGGTTCTGGTTCTCTTTTATATATTCTTCTATTCTTTACATCTTCATAATGATATCCAGTAGCAATGTCCAATTGTGTTTGAACAAGCAATGGTGTGTGTTTTGCAATCTCTTTAACCATATATGCTCTAATCTGCTCTGCTTTAACAGAAGCAAGACCTCTCTTCCGTCCTGCTCCTGCTCTCCTTCCTCCTCTGTTGTCCTTTACAATCATGATAAAATCAAAATATCATTCATCAACAACCATACAAATATCTCCAATCTTAATGTCTTCAACAGCCTGATACACAATATCAGGATTGTCTGTTTCTCTAACTAATACAATTTTCTTTACTTCATTCATATCTCAGCTCTACACAAAGGACTCTTAGGATTATGTCTCCTCTTTCTTCTAGAGAGCTCTTTGACAAGACATCTGCGCATATCTCCTTCCCAATACTGGTTGTCTGCAGTTTGCTTCAATCTAAGAAGCTCTTTTGTACTATGTCCTCTTAAAAAATCATGTGTTGCCATATCAATAATCAGTCTCCTTCTCAAATACTTCTGGAATTGGGTCTTTAAGTTCTTCATCAAGCAAATCCTCATCTGTTAGAGTATCAATTTCATTCTCTCCTATATTCTCAAACAATGATGATTGGGTCTTTGGTGACATATCATGGTTTATTAAATATCTTATCAAACCATCCTTTGTATGTAGGTTTCTCTTCTTTAGACTCTGTCTTTTCTTCACTCATTCCTTGAACAGAATCAACAGACGGAGTTTCATTCACATAATCAGATGCGAGTGCAGCATCTAACTCCTCTTCTGTTACTTCATTGCTGCCAAGAAATTTACTCAAATATGCTTCTGCTTCCTCTCTGCTCCTATCATGTCCAATAAGAAATTTAATTGCTTCATCATGTCCACCAGAATTAAGGACATTTTCAAGTGCTTCGTTAAAGTTCTTGTCCACTCTTACCATAAGTTTATTATTACTCTTTATTGTTAGAAAGTCAAGCAAACGATGGTTGATAACTAAAATCTTCTTTTTTGAACAATCTTTCTACAAAATCAATCATTTCACCTCTGTTAAATTGCATAATAGTATTTCTACCATTAAATAAATGAGAGATTTTATTTGTACTCATCCAAACATCAACAACAGTTCGGTAATCAATTTGTGCAATCCTATAATGCTGACTATTTGTATCAAGAAGTCTGACATTATATCCAAGAGCCTCAAGTTCTTTTATGTATCTTGTATTTGTTATTACATTTTTAATCTTTTCATTCTTGTTCATACAGAGTGATTGCGATACTAAATATTGTCTGTCTTGCTCCTATTGTTAACAATATAGACATTCCCGAAAGGCTGCGAAAGAGCTCTAGCCCTCTTTTTTAGAGCTAGTAATGCACCAATCATTGTTCAGTTTTCTCTCTGTGATTGGTTTGTCCTGCTGTATCTTCCATACAAGTCTAGGGATAACTCCCATAATTGACAAGCCCAGAAGATCTTCGTTGTTCATCTGCAGGACACTTTGCATGTACAGATGAACAAACCGCTCTGTTTCCCTCAAGGAGCTTCAGAGTCTGTGTAGATTTAAATGGCTTCCAGAGGTGGCTCTACACTCTATGCCTACCATTCCCTCCAGTTAGAGTCTTGAAAGAACAACACAGAAAAAGCCCACATTGCTGTGGACTTAATCTGATGGCTCATCCGACATGAATGAGTAGGAAAGTTGCGTCCCTTCGGATGTAACCTTTCTACTCATACTCATTATGTCGTATTACCATACTATAAGTAAACCTCTTTATCTCTTAAAAGTAAAGCAGCAACAGTTGATAACTAAAGAATATCCTTATTATACGCAGTATTTGGAGCACTGTAAAATGGCAATAAGCAGAGAGTTTTAGACAGTCGGGACGAAAAAAAAGAAAATAAAGTCTTACTCTTAAGAAGTTTATAACAGAGGTCGGATCTGCATCTTCACTCTCACTGTCCACCTACCTAAGAATGGAGAGAAGACCACTTATTGCCATTTTACAATGACGAGGAGTTGGTTAGACTCCTCGTAGATAACGAATTATCTCCTTTCATAATTCGCGTTCTCCTTTCTTGAGAGGAAGTTTTCCGAAGAGAGTTTCTTCGCTCCCGTCAGGTTTGACTCTCGTGATGGCGATGAGTTTCCCATCCTTGAATATTGCGTAGAAGAACAGCGTGTCCTTCAACACCATAAACACACAAGGGAGTTGCACGTCCTCGCATATGCCAGCACGGATTGGCTCATACTTGTCCAGCTCCGCTTCCCAAAACTCACCACGGAGGAAGAGATAAACGAGGACGAATGCGATGCCCGCCACGAAGACTTTTAACGCCGTCGTGATGTTCCGATTGACGTTCATCTTGCCCTCCTATGAGTTGAAGTTGCCGAACATAAGGTTCAATCTGTTGCGATACTTTCCATTTGTTGTACTCATTCGCACAGTCTTTGAGAAGATTGGTGTGAAACTTTCTCATCACACCTCCGACTTCCATTTCAGCATATTGATGACCGACAGGTTCGCCACACCAAAAACAGTTATTCATTTCGTTCTCCTTTCAAAGTGATGATGTTCCTTCTTGCGAAGTTTCAGCAGGTAATAGCATTCCATCTCGCACACGACATAGCCTTCAACTGTCGGATACAGGCAGATGTAATTTGTTTTCCCGCAAACCTCGCACGGCTTCTTTGCGACTCGTGAAGCGAATGGTTTCCACATATTGTCTCCTGTAAAAAGAGCATTCCTCTCTTGCTTTATTATTCCTCTTTTTTGTAAATAAAGAAAGTGTGTTAAGTTGATAACTCAATTTCTACTCTAGGATTTTTTCTGTCTATTTCTTTTGTTATTGTAAGTTTATCTATCTGACTATCATCATTATATAAAATGCCAGTAAAAGAATCTATGAGACCTTTTATATTGTCTATGTCCCTTTTCCTGGCATCAGGAAAAAATAAACCAATTTTGAGATGTATATTACCATCAATAGGTTTGTTTCTCCACTCTGACATTGTTTCTAATGCAATTGATTCTTTATTTTCTTTTCCTCTTTTTGTCAAAAAACGCCTTCCTGTATATAAACTGTTTGTGGACACAGGAATTGTGTAAATTGTAATTTTATGAGTCATAAAATATGGTTTATAATAACGAGATAATTGAGTTATCAACTGTTCAATGCTTGACTTTTCAATCAAAAAGAGGTTTAATTCCAAGAGAGGAAAAAAGAAACACAGTGGTATGTATTTCTTACTTTACCTCGGATTACGAAAAATGGAAAGTCCTCGGACATTTCCAATTTAAGTAAGGAGGGAGCAACGACGATCTGGATGTGAGTTGTCCTCTGGGTCTATCGTCAGCAAACTCCGACGGGCTGGAATTAGATTAGACGGAACTTTGCTCTTTACAATATGCATAGCAGTTGAGGGGACATAAACTTATAAGACTGTCTCAACATCAATACATGCTAAAAACATTGTATCTCCTTTCTTCGCACGAGTGAGCGAACTTTTGAAATCTCCCTTGGGATTTCCTAGAACTCTCACATACGCTTAAAGAGGTGTCAGTCTGGAAGATATCATTAGTACCAGAACTGGCAGAATCACGAATGATTGGTGGAGGATGAAGCACACAGTCGCTCACCTTGGAAACACATAGTGCCTCTCCAAAAATGAATGTGAGCCATAATGTTGTGATGACATTAAAAGAGTGTCATTTCTCTAAAATGAATATGCTGTGTAGAAATATTGTAAAAAGTAGTTTCGGACGAGAGTGCAATTCTCTCCCAGTCCACAGATGGTTGCTCTTTGACAAAATGTAGTATTTAGTCCTTCTGAATCCAGCGTCTAAATTGGATAAACACACTACTTGGACCAACGCGCCCAAGGACGCCAATATGGAAATGGAATGATATTCACTGATATTGAATATATTGCCAAGAAGGATATCAGAAACTTCTCTGCTATAACTGGATTCAGGTGGATTGAATATTACAAAAGGAATGTTGTATGCTGTGGAGGATGCATGGGAGCGATCCCTCTATCGGCATCAAGGTCGGTCTCCATAGCACACAGCATTTCTTAATAAATAGTCAATGCTTTACTTTTCTAAAAACTAATGCTGCATTTACTGACCTTGTTTTGGTGTCGTAGAATACGGCTTAGATTAAGGATATTCTTTAGTTATCAACTTCAAATCTTGAAATGGAGCTTGACTTTTCCTTGGTTATGGCGTATACTTAGTCTTAGAAAGTTGAACCATTGAAATCGGTTGATTGGGTGCTGTAAAGAATTGAAAATGATTCGCACACGGTGTTATGCTGACGAGCAGAGACTATACGCGATGAACCAAACTCTTTATAGCACCCAGTCTGTCGGGACTGGTCTTTACCAAACATCCTCTCCTCCCTCTCTGACCACCTTGTTTGGTTGGTGAGAGAGGAAAGGAAAATTATAAATCTTATGGAAAATCTAGAAGAAGTAAATGCTCTTATTGCGAGAGAATATCAAAAACTTTTTGAACCATCTGCAAGATATCATTATTATGAAGATGCAAAAGGAAATAGATATTTCTACACACAAGACAAAATAAATCATAAAGAAAAGCCGAGATATGTAGCTGGCATATACCGATATATAAAAACAAAGAATCATTATAAATTAATCAAACAAGTCGGTTTTGCAAAAAAGAAAAAGGCAAAACAATGGGCTAATGATAACTGTTATCGTAATAAAATACAAACTGTATGAATGACGACATGATTCAAGCAGCAATAGAAGCAGGAATGAGTGAAGAAGAAGCAGAGCGTGCTGTTGAAGATTATAACTATAACCTTGAACACTAGTATGATGGGATACAATACACCAACCAAGAAGAATCTCAAGCTGATGATTGGTCAGGAGTTCTTGCCAAAACTCATTGAAACAAGTATGTTTGGAAAAGAGTATAAAGGTGATGGTGAATATACTGTAGTCGGACCAGATCCATATAAAAATCGCAAGTGGTATGCACTTGTTACCGTAAAGAATGGATTTATTGTTAAAGTAAAATGATATGACAACACAACGATTGGCGCCAAATGCAGTTCTGGCTTGCCACAAAGGTATTTACAGGACATTCATAAATAGTTCTTTTGTTGAAATGTATTTGTGGGCGTTGGAGGTTAATGCGAAAAATCCATGAATGCTGCCAATAACACTGTTTATGAAATACCCACAAACAAAGGTGGCAAGAAATTGTTCTTTCTTGAAGAAAAACACGCCAGCACAAAAGCACGATTGAGGAAACATTTAGGAATATATGCGACAGTCAGCAGAAAGTATGGATATATAACTTTCTCTGTTGATGCTGTGGAAGCAATTGGTCTTGACCATTCATTCTTGAAGTTTTATTACGACAAGTTGAATAGAACTGTTGGATTCAGAGTAAAGAAAGAACTTGAACAAGGAGAAAGTGTTTCAAAAGACCAATGGAGATATTTGACAAAAAATGAAAATGGTCAGATACGACAATCAATTCAGAGACTCTTAAATGAAATACAGCCATTGGAAAATGAAGACTCTTACAAACAATTGCCAATTAACAAATACAAAGACTATCAATCAGAGTATAAAGAGGAAGTGTATTATTACATAACGTTAAAGCCATGATTCCAAGCACAACACTTGATGGAAGAATGAAAAGTCACAGTATGATGGTTGCACAATCATTCAAGAAAGTTATTGAGAGCAAAGCAGAAGAGATGGCAGAAGTATTTGTGTCATCAGAGATAGGATTGCAGGATGAAGAAGGTCGCAAAGAAGGATATAAACAAAATTATATTGTTCAGTTTATTGAAGACATAAAAGAAATTCTATGAACCCAACAATCAAACTTTTCAGAGAGAAGTTTCCAGATTAGTAAGATGAAAACAATATGAGAGACAATTCTTGTAGTGATTGTGCAAAAATAACAAGTGGGGACTGTGGTAAACATGGATATAGAATCTATGGTATGGAAACAATTGCTGTAACTTGGATGTGTCCAAGGTGTATGCGTATACATCACATATTCAAACAAACCTGTGATTGTCTACCTCCTTATGAAAATAGATAATCAATTTAAGAGAGAACTTGAAATTGTATTAGACGAACAATTTCCAAAGATATACATAGAGGGTG
>ERZ1292632.771-Hain-H43-01um-R2-771-length-34941-cov-4_pt1 | contig 21927 bp, 21 predicted proteins | sample MGYA00564407_ERZ1292632 | MGnify/ENA primary metagenome ERZ1292632 (study PRJEB36523, sample SAMEA6512637) | groundwater metagenome | collected 2019-01-08 | study: AquaDiva: Metagenomics assemblies of 32 groundwater samples | reverse complement strand
TTAGAAGCTAAGGTTACGAATAAAATCGGGCGCAAAGGAAAATATTTAGTTGATAAATTATTTGAATTAATTGAGGGGGTTTATGTGGTTCAAAAAGATGATTCAAAAGGTATTAGATATTATAAGGTCGCGCCGAGTTTACCGGCGATTGTCTATGCCTTAGATCGGGTTTTAGGGAAGCCGAAGCAGTATACTGAACACACCGAGGAGAAGAGAGGATTGATTTTAGTTGAACACGTTATTAGAAATCTTGCGGGTAATCCTTATGGAAAAAACGGAGTTGCAAAAAATATTAGCGGGGAATCTAGAGACGGAGGAGATGATCCCGCTGGAGCTGAAGGAGGAGGAGGCGGACTTATTAAAGAACGCGTCAACGAAGGAGTTGGTGCGGTCGCTCTATAAGAACGATTACGGATTACCGTTTGAGCTCACGACCGGGCAGGAGGAAATTTTTAACGCGATCTTTTACAAGCAGTCGCCGACGGGACAGAACCGGATTCACATCAAGACTTTCACACAGTATGGAAAGTCGGACACGGTTTCAATGGCGGTTTTAACCCGGGCCGCGACCTTCGCGGAAAAGTGGGCGATAGTGGCGCCGTCTCAGCCGAAGGCAAAGATTATCATGAGTTATGTGATTAAGCATCTCTTTGAGAATGAGTACACGCTTAATCGTTTTAAGTTAAAGGAGGGTGAGTCGATGGATGTAATAAGAAGGGAGAGATCAAAGAATCGGTTGACTTTTGATATTGGTAATAATCAGATTGGAGAGATTTTTATCTTGTCAGCGGAGTCTCGTCTTAAACAGTCGGATGATATTGGAAACTCACTTATGGGTTTCGGAGCTCCGAACCTAGTTGAAGATGAAGCCGCGCTGATTAGCGATGAATCAGACGCGAAGGCGATGAGAATGGTTGGCGGGTTTACTAAGATTGCAACGGACTTTGTGGTCAAGATTGGCAATCCGTTCACACGCGGCCACTTCTTAGACGCTCAGGAAGATCCGGCGTACTTCAAGATTAATATTAATTGGGAGAGAGGGGTGGAAGAAGGACGGCTTACGATGAAGTTTGTCGAGGAGATGAGGAAGAAGCCCTACTTCCGGGTACTTTACGACAATAAGTTTCCGGAGGCGGATGACATTGATGCCCGTGGTTGGACCCAGCTTATTTCCGAGGAGGAAGTCGAGGGAGCGATCGCGACCGATCATGAGATTAAGCACGTTGGGGAAAGGCGGTTAGGCAACGATGTGGCGCGTGGCGGGGCGAACTTCACGGTATGGAACCTGCGATCGATGAACTACATGGAGGTGTTAGCGAAGAGTCATCAGGATAATTTAACCGAGATTGCCGGCCAGACGTTATTTTTAATGAAGGAAAAGGGAGTGACGGCGGAGAATACTTTCATTGATGACGTGGGTGTGGGCGGCGGCGCGGTGGATCCCCTTCATTATCAGCAGAAGAACGTGAGAGGAATAAACGTTGGGATGACGGCGCTCGAGCAGGGTAGATTTATAAATATTCGGGCGGAGGCTTACTGGCGTTTCAGGGAGTGGATTAAGAAAGGCGGAAAACTTTGCGCGTGCCATCGGGATGAATGGTTAGTACAGCTTCCGAAGATAAAATATAAGCCGGATTCTAAGGGTCGTTTGCGGGTAATGAGTAAGGACGAGATGAGGATGAACGGGATAGACTCACCCGACGTAGCTGATGCCGGTATGCTCACCTTCGTTCGCGCCGAGCATGGGGATCTAGAAGCGAGGCGGAACAAGCGGGAAGCGAAGAGAAAAAAACACAGTTTTGGACGGGGGTTAAAAGTTACTCAAGGAGGATATTAAAAAATGAGTGAGAATATTTTAAAAAATAAAGAAGCGGAGCCGGTGGCTGACTTTTTGAAGAAGGAAAAAGTTGAGGTCCCGCCGGGAATCATGAGTGGAATGTCGGTCCAGATTCCGGCGATCTATTATTGGGAGGATGTTTTTAATAGACAAAGTGTAAAGATGACTATGGCGTTTAAGATTTATGGGAGGGTTTTCGGTTTAAGCTACCCGATTGAAGATGATAATTTTAAAAAAATTGAGATTTTAAGAAGTAAACTTTGGGGAGTGGTTAAGGAATCGTTGGATGTTTTAGTCCATCACGGGGAAAAAATTTTGGATTCGTTCGGGAATATTAATCCTCGGTTAGTGAGAGATGAAGAAGCTCTGCGTTTTAAATACGATCAGTTTTGGGATAAGAAGGTAGCGGCGTTTAATCAGTTAGTCAGGATCGCGCCGATCACCAAAGAGAAGGCGGTCAAGTTGGGTCTATTAGATAAACCTAAGATTCTATAAAAATTATGCCAACAGCAGAAGCGATAAAATTAAATATTACGCCGGAGGCGGCTCAGGCGGCTGAAGAAAATAAGGAAGTTTGGAGTCCGACCGATGAGCAGAAGGAAAGAATTAAATTTGTTTATGCCGAGCGAGCGGATATGATCGATAAACGCGATCAGACCTATGTTCATTTTAATGATCGGACGCTTAAGGAGTTTATAGATGATAGTGATAAAAGATTGAACGCCTATGTTTTAGATAAATCTAGTCAGGGCAAGGAAGAATGGCAAGCTAACTTCGCGACCCGGGCTTATGCCAATAAACTTAAAGCGCTACTGGCCGCTACATCAAGGGACATCCCGGATATGCGCTTTAAGGCGGTTAACGGAGATGATCGCTTTGACCACTTTGCGGCGGATATTTCTAAAAATTTAGTAAGGCACTCTTATTATCAAGGAAATCCTCAGGAGGAATTATTTTTCTTAGCTTGGTCTAATGCCGGACATGGCACCGTGCTTTCTTGTGAGGATATTCAGAAAAATATTTATCAGAAATCGATAATTAAAAGTTTTGATATTTTAACTGGAGATATAGAAGAAGAACTTTCAGAAAAGGAATCTTATGGTGAACCTTATTCTTATGAGGTGCCACTGATGAATCTTTTGATTAAGAATTTTTACATTCGAGACATTCAGGAACAATCGGCGATTATTCTTGAAAGTTATTATGCCGACCGTGAACGTTTCGATGCTATCTTCGGACGCTACCCCAATGCCAGTAAAGTTAGGGATAAATCAGAACTTAAAGCCGAAGAACACGACACCTATTTCTATAAATCTTGGGGGCAAGCAATCGAACAAGGCCGGGGATTTTTAGTTTCGCGTTATATGAATAAGTATAGTGGCCGAAGAGGAACATATCGGATTATTGTGAACGGAGTTGAACTTTATAATGGGCCGATGCCATGGATTGATATCACTAGAAAAAATTATGGCCGGCCGGCTTATCCGATCGCTAAGACTATTTATGAGCCCTTCGCAGATTCGTCTTTTTTCTACGGTAATTCAATGCCGAATAGCGCCATGGGCGAAGGCGATGTTTTAAATACTCTTTATAATACTTCACTCGATAAACAATATCGTTCAATGGTGCCGCCGCTTTTAATTGGAATGGTCAATAAAGATATGCTTGATTTAGAAGATGAAGTTGTGGCCGGCGACACCAAGATTTATGTAGATGATATTAATCAGGTGAAACAGATGGATATTAGAGGAATCACGGATTCCGACGTTAAGATGATTGATCTTATGTCTCGTGGATTGGATTTAACTACCCTAGATCCTCAGCAACAAGGAGTGCCGCAGAAATATATTACGGCTCGCGCGGCGGTAGCTGCCGACGAGAGAGCTCGCCAGCTTAAAGGTATTTTCTTTATGTTTATGGAGAGTCTATGGCTTCAGAAAATTAGACTTAGATTACCTAATATAATTCTTACTTATACTCAACCCAAGCTAGTGGAAATTATAGGCGAAGATGGAACTACTAATTTAATTAAAAAATATCAGACTTTTAACGTGGAAAAATCCGAACTTTCTGACGGGACAAAAGGAACATTAGCGATTGAATTCAGATCAAAAGAAGAGATGCAGGATAGAAATACGATGAGGCTGGATATTGAAGCTGAAGAAGATCGGAATTATAGAGAGGGGAAGCCATATGAAAAAATAATTTTACCCTACGGGTATTTAGATAATTTTTCTTTAGATGTAGAGATTATTCCGGAAACACTTTGGCAGTCGTCACAGGCAATTAATATGGCCATGACGATTGAGAAGGTTTCTATTGTTTCTGAAAAATTTCCGGAGTACTTTGCTAACAATAAAGAAATATTCTTTCAAGATTTAATAAAAAATTACAATGATGATCCAGCTCGATATAAATTGCCGGCGCCACTCGACTTCTCGGAAGAGAAGGGATTGGAATTAGCAACCGGGATAGCTGGAAAAGGTCGCGGCGGTGGCTCAGCTGGTGGGGGCATCGTTAGTGATATTACTGGTTCGGACCAGAATAATAAATTAAGCGAAATCGTTGGTCAGTAAAATTTAAAAACGAAGATGATCAAAAGATTTTTTATTCGGTTAGTTTTAAGATTACTTGATTCTTCTTTTCGGATTGACTATAAGCAGATTGATAAAAAAGCTTTAGAAGAATGGGCGTTTCGAAGTTTTGATGATAGGGGATGGCGTTCCTACTTTGCCTATGAGGATATGGCGCTTCTTAAATCATTCGGGCAAGGGAAGGAGGGGATTCATTATTGGATTAATATCGGTAGGCGCTTACAACTTCTCTATTTATTTGATGAGATGAAAAAAGCTTTTGAGATTAAAAAATCGAACGAGGAGAAGAAAAAGTTATCAGGAGAAAATAATAAATAAAAAAATGAAAAATAAAAAACACATGATGGATCCTCGCGGGATGGATTCTTCTAAGAAAGGGAATAGTCGCAAGGGTAAAAAGCAAAGTAAGAAACGTAAATAATATGCCTCTTAAAAAAGGTAGGTCTAAAAAAGTAATTAGTTCTAATATCAGCGAATTAGTTCGCGCCGGCAAGCCTCAGAAACAAGCGATCGCTATAGCGTTTAACAACGCTGGAAAATTAAAAAAAAGACGAAGTCGAAAAAAAATATAATTAATTAAATTCATGCCGCAAAAAACGTTGAAAATAAAACGAGTGTTTGTGTGGACTATTTATAATAATCTAAGAAATATTCCACCGAAAGATTTTCCGACCACGGGAGAAATTAAAAGTACAATCAGCGAGGTTCTTCCAGCTTTAAAAACTCACGTATCTTTTTACGCCGAGATGATGAAAAAAGCGGAAGCATTAGCGGTGAAGGTTGCTGCTAAAGAAATCACCGAAGAGATTTCGAAAGAGGAGGTTGAGAATATAAATAGCGAGTGGAAGATGTATAATAAGGATCACGGGGAAGAAATTGTAGATGTGGTTTTTGAAGATGATGGTTTCACAACTCTAAAGACTCAATTTGATCGAGAAAATTGGGGAAAGAAATGGGTGGCTAATCTGGAAGAATTCGGAGAATTATTAGAAGCTTTTTCTGAAGCCGGAAAGTAAATTGAAAATTTATTAACGCTAACAAACAAAAAAACAGCTAGGTAGGAAGTTGCAATCCCTAAGCGAGAACTTATTTGGTTATCACTTCGTTTTCCAAATTGCTCACTTAGGGGTTGCAGCTCCTTACTTGTCGAAGCTGTTCGTTAGCATAAGATCGAACGCACTAATCGATTTAAAACAAAAGTGTTTAATATATGCCAGACGGAACAGATGTAAATAAAGGAGGAGCAGGTGGTGATGGGACCGGAGCTGGAGCCGGTGCGGGATCTGATAATAAAGGCGGCGACGCCGGAGATGGGAATAAATCAGGTCAAAGCGCCGGAGGCGACGAGACAATTACCATTAAAAAAGCTGATTGGGAGAAAACTCAAGCCGATTTGAAAAAGTCGAATGAAGATCGTGATAACTATAAAACCGGCTTACTTCAAAAAAAAGCCGATGAACGCGATCTTAATAAAGGTGGCCAAGGAGGCGACGGTTCAGGTGGACAGGATCAAGGAGCCGGCAACGTTATTGACGAAAAAAAAGTCAATGAAGTTGCTTCGGCGGCAGCTAGTAAAACCATAAGGGATGGTTCAGAAAAATCCGCTAAAAGGACTTTTTTGAAAAATCATTCCGAATACCTTGATGATGCTCAATGGACACAATTAATGTCTCACTTTTCTTATAAAGGCGGAGAAACTACAGTTGATGACGTTCTTGATCGTTTCGAAGCTGCCATTTTAGAGCATAAGAGAGCAACCGGAAAGCTTGACGAGTATCTTAAATCAGAACACGATCGCGGTGTACGAGAAGGAAGGATTCAAGGAGAACTTCAATCCGGACTTAGTACTGGTGGCGCCGGCGATAAAAATGAAGGTGGAAAAGGCACGGGTAATCTTTCCCCTAAGGGAGAAGAGATGGCCCGAGCTATGCACACAGATCCTGAGAAGGTTAAAAAAGTCGATCCCTCAAGGGATAATGTGATTAACGAATTATAAACAGTTGGAACGATGCTGTTCTATCGCATCTGCGATTGGAATGATGTCGCTTTCCACCATAAAAAATCAAATTTATGAGCGTAACAATGTTTAAGGCCAATGGGCCTGTTCATATAGAATTTTATTCAAAAACAGCTTCAACCCTGTTTACATTTAATGAACCAGTGGCGTTAGATACCACCGGGACTCTTATTCCGTATACTCCGGGTATAGCGGCTCCGTTTTTGGGTTTAATTAAAAAAGCAGTTGTAGCAACTGATTCCGATTATGCTTCGGCGACTAGAGTTCCCGTTGAAGTAGGAAACTACGACACGGAATATCTAATCACCGCGACCACAACCGGAGCGGCCGCTACCGACGTCGGAGAAGAAGTTGATTATGTCGAGGCGACAATCTCGGTTAACGTCGGTTCTTCTTCAGTTGATGATTTCTTTGTGACTCAAGTTCTTTCTTCAACCTTAGTGGTTGGAAAATGGATGAGGAGAGTTGCTAGTCAGAACTTGAACACAGCGTTTGTTTAGGTAATATAATTTAAAAACGAAGTGAGATAAGCGAAGGCGATCTGTGTCGAATAGATCGATTAAAAATAATTAGATTATAAAGTCATGCCTATTCTCACTACACAATTTAATGACCTCGTAAAAAATGCGTTGGTCCAGTGGAGAGAAGAGTATGAATCAGTAGAAAAGAACGCTCGGCAACTTTACGATATAGTGCCGAACGAGAATCAAACCTCGGAATATTCTCATATTGATAGTCCGGGTTTTGCCCGCCGAAAAGATCAAGGTGGTTCTTATGCTATTGGTTCTCCTCGTCAAGGATATTCTTTAAATCTTACGAAATCTCGTATTGGTTTAAGGGATTCTGTGACCTGGGAAATGAGAAAGTACGACAAGTATCGCGAAATCGAAAAAAAGATGCGCGGTCTTGGCGAATCAACAGCTCAAAGAATTGAGTTGGATCTCACTCATCTTTTCACTTTTGGTTTACAGGGTTCGTCGTACACTAATATGGACGGCGAAACAGTTAACACCGTCACTGGTGATGGCCAGCAAATCTTCTATGATTCGCACACTATCACTGGATCTTCAACGACTGTCGATAACTACGTTGGAACGCTTGCGTTTAATAGGACTAATCTTGAAGCAGGAGAGAGACTTTTTAGGAATATGGTTAATATGAATGATGTTAAAGTCATTCCTAAACCAGATACTATTATTACCGGCGATGATCCAGCGATTGTAAATATCGTTGCCGAATTCATGAGATCAGTTTCAGCCCCGGACACGGCCGAAAGAGCTGATAACGTTTATAAAAATAAATATAAACATATTCAGTTGCCTTTCTTAGCGACTACTAATCTTGGAGCTCCGACTTCAACGGGTCGTTACTATTGGATGTTGGCGGATTTAAAACACAAGGATGCGATTCTTGAGTTTTATGAAATGCCGACTTTTTCAATGCCCGGACCCGGTGGCAACGGAGAGGATTTTGAAACTGATGATTGGAGTGCAAAATCTTCAGCTTCATATGCCTACGGTATTCTTGATTATAAGTGGTTAATTGGAAGTGCGGCCACAAGTGTTTAGAATAAATAAAAACGGAGTGAATTAACGAAGTAAAGGTCACGTAATAAATCATTTTTTACTAAGCAGAAATTTCACCCTTCATCTTTTGTGACCACAAGAGTACCGGCGATTTTTCTGCTTAATTCACTCTTATGCCTACATACGATTCAGGAAGGGCGGCAGATATCGGCGGATTTAATATTCGCGCAAGACGCGGAAGCGATTTAAACGGAATTAGATTCGCTGATAATAGAACTGCTGCACCAACCTCAGCAAATGACATGGTTTTATACCGTGTCTCAAATTCTTTACGATTCTGGGATGGATCGACGGAGTATAATTTACTTACGTCTGTTTCGGGATCAGTCGGAGATCTTAACGGTGTTTATGAGAATGGTCGGACCATCACAGTTGATGAGGGTGCGATCATTTGGAACGACGCGACAGCAGGCGCGGCGAACTTGATGGAGTTCAATAAAACTGGCGCAGGTAGCGGAAATATTCTAGATTTTGATTTTTCCGCGGCTTTCACTGGTAGTGTATTGAATCTTGATATGGGTTCGGCGATTGGCGCGGTTGGTATTACGATCGACGCGGAAACTGGCGCTCGCACTGGTTCAGATATCTTGGTTACCGATGACTCCTCTGGAGCGCATAGTATCTTAGATTTCAATAAGTCTGGAGCAGCTGCGACAATTGCCCTTGATTACGTTGAAACTTATGCCGGTTCTTCAGCGAGTTTTGTGGTTTCTGCGGTAACAGGGAATTCAAACGGTCTTGATACGACTGCGTTATACGTTAGTCGTGGAACTGGTATCAGAACAGCTCCAGCGATTGATATCGAAGATGCGTCGACTGGTTCGGCGGATATCATCGATATTGATTTAACTGGAGTTTATACTGGCGACGTCTTTGACTTTGCCTCGAGTGCCGCCGCGACTGGCAATGTGTTCTTTATCAACTTAGATAATGCGGTGGCGATGACGGCTCTTCATATAGAAGGATCTGGTGTTCGAACTCAACCAATGGTTGAGATGAATACCGATGCTACCGGTTCTTCGAGTTTATTCACTTCAGTGGTCACTGGAGCGATTTCGGGTCATGTTTTTGAAATTTCTATGGACACTACGTCCACTGGAGATGTTATGAATGTGGACTTAAACGCATCGGTTGGGGGAAGGTTTCTTTTCCTCGACGCCGGCAACGCGGTTAGGACCGCGAATATGATTGATGTAACGAACGACGGGAGCGGTAATGTTGATATGATTGAAGTGACTGATTCGAACACTGGATCAGGCGCTTTGATTGATATTAATACCTCTGGGATTGGCTCAGGGCATGTTCTTGATATCACTTATTCGGCGGCTGATACCGGCAACGCGATTAACGTGGTGATGGCTGATAATGTGGCCGGAGCTGCGATTAATATTACCGGTGCTGGTATTCGAACGGACAATTTAATTGAAGTAACAACTTCGGAAACTGGCAGCGTAGATGGAATTATGAGAATGGACGCGTCCGGTATTTTTACCGGTAACGTAGTTGCCCTCACGACTTCCGGCGCGGCTACAACTGGAGCATTACTTCATTTAGATCTCAACGCTGGAGTAGCGTATAAAGCAATCAATATTGATCTTGCTGGTGCAAGGGAAATTGCGATTGCTTTGGTTGCGATGGATGGAACTTTTGCTTCTGGCGGTGGGGGTACTTTCCTAGATCTTAATGTTTCAATGACGGGGGCGGCAGCTTCACCGTTATTTGATATTGATCTTACTGCGGTTTATACCGGGAATATCTTCGATTATGCTTCTTCGGGAGCGGCGACAGGAACGGTATTTGAAGTAACTATGGCAAACGCCGTAGCTGCTAAACTTCAAAACTTTACTCTTTCGGGTACTCGTACTGTCAACGCGATTACGATTGCTCACTCAGCGGCGGGCGCGGTGGATATTACTCAGATTGATGATTCAGGAACTTCTTCTGGCCATGTTTTTGACATTAATATGTCAGGGAACTCGACTGGGAATGTTCTCGATATTGTTGCTTCTGGGACAAAAGTAGCTGGTCACTTCATTAATATGGATTTGGCCACCGACTTAGCCGGTAACGCGATTAATATCGCGGCAGCTGGGACGAGAACAGCTCCAATCATCAATATCGCCAACGCTGGAGCGGATGGTGGGACTGATGATCATATTATCTTCATCACACAGTCTGGAGTTTTAAATTCTGATGTGATTAATATCACTTACGATACAGGTGCTTCTGATGGAAATGCGCTATTTATTGCGATGGGGACAAATGTAGCTGGGTCCGCAATTCAGGTGACTTCGGCGGCAACCGGAACTTCCGGTGAAGGCGCTGGTATTGATATTGCGCATACTGGAAATCTTGCGGCTGGAGCGAATGTGGTTGATATTATTTCGACTGGTTCTCCAAGTTCAACATCTCATACAGTATCAATTCAGCAAACAACCGGGGCTGGAAGCGCTGGTGCGTACGCATTATATGTGAACGCAACCGGCGCTAGCGTAGAAGCTATTAAGGTTGATAACGGTAATGTAGTGTTCGATGAAGCTTTAACGGTTACTGGTACGACCACTTTAGGCGCGGTAATTTATTCAACGCTTAATGATGGAACGACTACGATGGACGCAACAACCTTAGAGTTAAATCGAGCGGCTGATGTTTCTACTCGATTAGTGGCAGCGGGAGCTACCGAAACGGCGGCACTCGCGACCCATGAAGCTAGAATCGTTTTACTTGATACTCTAGCTGGGTCAGTAGTGACTCTTCCAGCAGCGACTGGTACTGGGGCTATTTATAAATTTGTCGTGAGTGTTCTTGCGACATCAAATAGTCATATCGTTAAGGTTGTTGGAGCAGATATTATGGCCGGCGCAATTTGGTTGGCCGACTCAGATAGTGCTGGAACGACAACGGCGTTCGTGACAGCGGCTGATTCTGATACCATCACTCTCAACCGGACCACAACTGGTTCAGTTACGAGGGGTGAGTATATTGAATTAATTGACGCTATCTCGGGTGTTTGGGTTGTGCGTGGGTTCTTAACGAATAGTGGAAGTGGTGCTTCACCATTTTCTGCGACTGTATAAAAAAGTCGATAATTAAAAAAATAATTATTGAACTTTCACTCTCTCCCCGCGAGCTCGCTCACGGCGGAGAGAGGAATGAAAGTTGGATTGTTCTTTGACTAATTTACTATTACTATTTACATTACATTTATGGTAAGATAAATATAATGTGGATATGCAAAAAACGCTGTATTGATTGTGGGAAAAAAGTATCTCGAAATCACATAACGAGGTGTATATTATGTCGTTTAAAATGGGCGCGTGGAATAAACGCTCCTAATTGGCAAGGTGGAAATTATTGCGTGGACTGTAAGATTAAAATTTCTAAGTCTGCCGAACGATGTGTTTCTTGTAGTAATGAGCGGTTAAAAAAAGTAAAGAATAACTCTAGGGCGCTCGGTAAACGATGGAAACTACAAAAACCTAGAAAAAGATGGAGCAAAGAAGCTTTGCATCGAAAGGCAAAATATATGAGGGAATTTTGGCTTAATCCTAAAAGGAAGGCAGAAATTAGCCGAAAAATTAGTAAAACTCTTATGGGGAGAAAATTATCTAATGAGCATGTGCTAAAAATGAGTGGTCCTAATCATTACGCTTGGAATCCGAATAGAGAAGAAGTCCGGCACGATAGAAGAAACGATCCTGAATATAAACAGTTTGTAAAAAAAGTTAAAAAACGAGATGGAGAATGTAGGTTAAAAAGTAAAGAATGTTATGGTTATAATGTCGTACACCATATTAAATCTTGGCGAAAATATCCAAAGCTAAGATATGAATTAATAAATGGCATTACATTATGCCAGTATCATCACCCTCGAAAAAGGTTTGATGAACAAAGGCTGATACCGATTTTTAAAAAATTGGTAGGGTCAAACTAAAATACTAATTTGACAACAAGATTAACAAATTTACCAGTTCCTTATACTTTCCAATTTCTTATTACAAGTAGTGGGACTCCAGAACAATTAACAGTTAAACGACGAGCGGCAACGATTGCGTTTAATGAAAATACTGAGGCGGCTGATACGATTACTGATAGCGCTAGCGGATTTTTAGTGGCCGGGTTCCAAGCTGGTGATCAGATTACAGTCAGTGGTTCGGTATCGAATGATGGAACTTATACCGTGGCATCCGTGACAGCTGGAACGATTACTCTTCTAGGAAGGAATGACCTTACAACTGAAGCGTCTGGCGCGACAGTAAAACTTATAGCCCCCAAGACGGTTCCAGACGGAGTGGCGGTGACGATTAAAGCTATGTATTCTAATACCGGTACGATTCGAATTGCCGATAGTTCCGAAAAATCCCTTAACACAACAACCGGGGGTTTTGGGTTAAGGAATAACGAGTCACTAGGTATTCAAGTTGATAACATTGATAGAGTTTGGCTTGATGCGACAATTAGCGGCGAAGGGGTCGAAGTTATTTTTGAGAAAAGTCTTCAAGCTTAAATAAAAATATGACAATTTTCACACCTACTCGCGATCCGGCCGCGACTAAAATATTGTCGGAAGAATTAGAAAAGAAAATTGATGAGGTGAATAAACATCTAGTTGATACTCGAGCCTTGACCGAGAAACTTCAGGAAAAGAAAAATCAGCTTGAAATTGATGTCCGTAATCTTGAAACTAAAAAAGGAACTTTATTAGGTGAAGTTTCTGAGCTTAAAAAAGAAGTTGATCGGTTAACTAACGAAGTTAGTAAACTAGAGGATCGTTATTCTAATCTTCAAGCTACTAAAGTAGTGCTTGAAAAAAGCATTGATGATCTTTCAAAATTAAATACCGAGGAGGCGGGGAAACTTAATATTGAGAAAGAAGAACTTAAAAAGAGAAAAGTTGATCTCGATGCTCAGGAAGCTACCTTGCGGATTTATGGGAAAGGACTAGAAGAAAAAGAAAAGAAACTTGATATCTACGCCGAAAGAGTCAAAAAATTATTAGATTCAGTAAAACCAGAATAAATAATCTATGGGAATGTATGAAAAACATGCTCCTGTTATTCACCGCGATGGGTTGACTGTTTTAGAGTTGGCTGAACTTCAATCCTTAGTGGCATTGGCGGATTCTGCGACTGGTCAGTATTTAATTATTTCTGGCGGAGAAGTAGCCCAAACAACAGCTCAGTGGACAGTGCCGTTCGGTGGGACTGGAGTAATCTCACTTACTCCCTACGCGCTTATCACCGGCGGCACTTCCTCGACTGGAGCGATGCAACAGGTGAGTGGGGTGGGTTCATCAGGACAAGTTTTAACTTCTAATGGCGCCGGCGCCTTACCAACATGGCAAGATTCTACTGGCGGTTCAGGAGGAGGATTTACGAGATTAACTGCTACTGGTATAATTAATAGTATAAACGCTGATTTTACCTTTACGGAAAAACCGGACTATATAGTAAGCGATGGAGCGTGGTATGAAGAAAATTCAGGATGGACTTGGTCGGGGTCCACAGCCACGATGACGATTCCACCGAATGATTCAATTTATGGATTTACATAATTAATATGAAAAAAAATAAATTAATTTCAACATTAGTATTTTCAATATTACTGTCTTCTGCAGTTTTGGCTCATGCTATTAATATTACTGTTCCCTCTGCTCCCGGAACTGGGTATTATCTTCAATCTACAAGCTCTGGGGCCTATACTCCTAGAATAGGAACTAGTTCAATTCCGGTTTTTGGATCAGATGGAAATATTACTTTATATTTAGGAAGCACTAAAGCTTGCTCAGGATCTGATCAAGTCACTTCGATCACTGTTTCTCCCACCGGAACTATCTCGACGGCTTGTTCAGCCCAAGGAGCCGGCGGGGGTGGAGCTGATGGAGTGGGAATCACGACTTCTTCTCAGGGTCAATATACCCGAAACAATATACCTATAATGTATGATTCTTCAACCATTATAGCGTTTGATAATTTAAACTACGCTTCAAATACTAATCGTTTAACTGTTGGTAATATATATGCGGGTGGAGCAAATTTTGGTAATACGACATTCTGGGGTAGTCAGGTTCAGTTTGGTTCAGATACTACGAATACGGTTTTATTTGGAGGCACGCCTGGTTTGGGCGGACATCTGATTTTTAGAACTGCTGATGACATCGTTGATTTTGTGGACGATGGAGGTGGAAACTCTTTTTCTATTCAAAATGTTTCTGGTTTGGGAGGGGCTACTATTCTCGACATTACGGGTGGTATCGTAGGATTAAGTGGGACAGTAAATCTAATATACGCAGAAGGTACCCAAATTCTTACAGGACTTAAAACCTTCGGTAATATAGCTTGGACAAATGCCACAGGAACAGAACTGACGATTACCAACGGAAGATTTTTAACAAGTTTAACAGCAGCCACCACTACAGTCAGCACCACCCTGCGAGTTGGAGATGGGATAGAAGGTTCACCTTCTTTGGCGTTTATAAGCGAACCGAGTTTAGGATTTCACCGCCAAGCGGCTGGAGTGATAGATGCGAATGTTTTAACCCAATTTAGAATTGATATAAATACAAGTTCTCAAATTTATGATTTTGCTGGGACTAGCTTTTTGCCTTCGCCTGATGCGACAAATAATTTAGGAGGAGCTTCAAATAGATGGAACGCAGGTTGGATAAATGGATTATTTAATATAAACGCCACAACTTCAGGAAACTTAAATGTAGCGACTTTAAATGGCGCGGCTTTCAGTCCCTGCGGCTCAACCTCAACTCTGGCGAGTGTTTATAACTCCTCGACAAAAACATTCGACTGCGTATCTCTTTCAACTTCCACCCCCTCCTCTCTAGCCGGGCGTTCCCTTACGGCAAACGGGGCGGCGATTGACGCTGACGCAGAACTCTACACTGGAGGTGGGTCAATTAGTATTTCAAATCCTTCTTCAACTACTGACGGGGCGGTTTATCAGATTTTAGTTCCAGGAAATGCTACGTTAGTTAATTTTTACTGTAATATGAGAGTTTCTACAGCCACAGTTAGATTTGATAGGCGCTCAACCTCAACCCCAAACACCGTAGGAGATGATATGTTCGGAGCTTTAGCTTGTGGAATTACGGGTAATTCAACCACGACTTTTGCTATCTCTACCTCTACGCCTAATTTTCTAATCAATCTGAATGTTTCTTCTACAGAAGGTACGATTACCTCAACTACAACTTTAAGAATATTCCCAAAATTTACTTTCGATGATTAAAAAAATACTATTAACAATTTTATTAACTGCTTTGATTTTTCCAATAGGACTTAGAGCTGAAACTCAGCAATATTTTCTAGATGGCAAACGCGCTACATTAAGCACGGGAGTATTATATAATCCTATTATTTCTGGTAATGCAACAACTTGGAACGCTACCGAAGCCAATCGCCAACAGATTTTTCCAACCGCAGGGACTTTGTCTCTACTTTCGGTTGAATTAAATGGTACTCCGGGAGCAAATACAGCTTATAAATTTACTGTCAGAAAAAACAGCGCCACTACTACTTTATCGGTTAATATCCAAGATACCGCTACCACTGGTGCTGATTTAACCAATTCAACTTCAGTTGCTAAATGGGACACTATTGGCTATCAATCAGTTGCTTCAGGAACTCCTACAGCCCGACTGCCTAGAATCGCTATGAAATTTACAGCTGATGTAGCGAATGAATCAGTTTTATTAGGGGGAGGAACGGCAAACGCACCGAGCAATTCGGTTGTGAATTATGCCGCAGTCGTTTCTCAGGGGGCATATAGAGCTAATGAAAGATTTGTTCAACAAGTTGTTTCCGCTACTGGAACAATTAAGAATTTTATAGTTAAGCTAGGGACGGCTCCGGGGGCGGGAAATTCTTGGCAGATTGATTTTATGGTCAATAGTGTTTCTATGGCCAGCACTACAATTTCTGGAACTAATACTACATCATCTTGGGACGGAACTCCTTTTAACGTTATTCCGGGAGATAAAATTTCGTATATGACTACCCCGACTTCTTTGCCGTCAAATACGATTATGTTATTTGGAGCGACTTTTATAGCTTCCATTGATGGAGAAAGTTTAATTATGGGTGGAGGTATTACTACCCCAGCTTTATCTGGCGCTAATTATGTTCAATTAAATTCAATGGATGGAACTTATGATTCTACCGAAGTTAACAGTCAGGGGAGTGGAGCAACCACTACTCTTAGGAATTTATATGTAGATGAAGAAAATGCGGCTGGAGCTTCTAAGAGTTGGACAATCACAGTTAGAAAAAATGCTGGCAACGCCACTATTACGTGTAATATCGCTAACCCTAATTTAACCTGTAAAGATATAACCAATTCCGCAACTTCTACTATTTTCGGAGAAATGAATTTAAACATTATTGAGGGTGAGGCGGCTGGAATTCCAGCAACTTCTACTTTTGCTTGGGGATTAACCCAGTTTATTGCTCCAACGGTTCAAGCCGCTACAACAACTGAAGAAGTTCCTAGGAAAAGAATTTTGGCTACATTTTTAAAGTTTTAATAAATCGTATAGTCGAACGATTCTAAGATATTAAATAAAAAATATGACTGCTGGACAACCAAATTGGCAAAAACTCGCTGAGCTAGGAAAACTTCCTAAATCTGCCCGAAACAAAATTCCTTTATTAGATCAATTAGATAAAGTAAGCGCCGAAATTGAGCGAGTTAAGAATGAAATTTGCGATGATTGTCGGGAAAGAATTTTTGGAGCAGATTCAAATTCAGGTGCTACCGAAATTAAATGTGAAGTTGATGGCTGTGAATTCGTGGCGAAAGGTCGAACTCCGGGTATTGCTAGAAACAGCTTAAATCTCCATTCAAGATCTCATATAACCAAAGAAGAGTAAAAACGAAGGCATGAAATTATGCCAAAAAATTTTTTAAAAGTTAATATTTCAAAACTGACACTTAATGCATCCCAGTTAATTTTAGATACAGATGCGGCGGCTGGAGCTACTTCAATAACAGTTAAAAGTATTACCGGGGTCGCAATTAATAACATTCTTCTTTTCCGAGATATAGGAAATGAACATTCTGAAATAGTTGCCGCACACGCTTCTACGGCGCCAACAGGGAATACCATAACTTTAGTTGCGGCTGGTTTAGTTGAGGCCCATCCAGCTGGAACAGTTATTTATATTATTCCATGGAATCAAGTTCGATTTTATAATAGCGCTACTGAAGTTGATGCTAATAGTGATGCTTCAACTTTAACAGCCTTGGCCGCAGCTCAGAATATTGATCCGACTCAGGTTGAAAATATTTATATTGATACCACTATTTCTAGTGGTTATTTTTATCATCGTTTTAGTGACAGTATTAACACGGTTAATGATGTTTATTCTGATGCGATTCCCTATGGAGCATTTCAGGTTCAATTTGCTGAAAATGAAGTTGGCTATATTCTTGATTTTATAAAACGTAAATTAGGTCATGAATGGGATGAAAGATTTTCAAAGCAAACTGCGATGGACGAAATTAATGCTTGTTTGCGATATATTCAAGGAAAACTTAAACGCTTTTCGAGGTATTTAATAACCGATTATGTTTTGGGTCAAACCGCGCGTGGAGTTTTTGATTATGCCCTACCTACTGATATTTATGATAACGAGACTAATAAATCAGTGCTTCAAGCTAGAATCGGGACCGCAACCGATCCCTTAACTCCACTCGATGAGAAAGAGTTCGATACTCAGATGCAAGACGTGGCGCACACTCAAGTTAGAACGCAGGCCACTGCTGGTCAGACAACACTAGAAATTGATAATTCTTATGATTTTGACGATGACGGATCAGTGAATATTTATTCATCAAACACCGCTGATGCGATTACCTACACTGGGGTTACTAGATCAGCTACGGCCGGTGTTTTAACCGGCGTGCCGGCTAGCGGTACAGGAGCGATTACAGCAACTCATGCCGTTGATCAGAATGTTTGGCAGAACGAGAATGAAGGTGAACCAATATATTTTAATGTTAGAAGTGGTCGTTTAAGAATTTGGCCGTTATCAAGTTCAACTTGGATTAATAAAAATGTTTTTCTTGATTATAACGAAGAAGCTACATCAGTTAATTCTGAATCAGATACGATCGATGCTCCTCGTTATGACATGGTGAAACATTGGTTACTAGCTCAAGGAAAAGCTTATTGGCGTAATAATGGCAATCTTGATATTAAAGATGGAGATTTTATTATGTTTGGAGATATTTTAAAATCTGCCATTCGAACAGAAGTTTCTGGCCAGAAATATAAGATGCATCCCAAAATTAATACTATCGATTATGGAACTCGGAAAAGAGGTAATTTTGATACTACTTAAATGAAAAGATTAGAGGAAACGATAAAATGGCGCGATGTTTCAGCTGGGAATATTCAAAAAGTTTCCAGCGATATTATGATTCCCAACTCGGTGCCGTTTTCAATTAATCTTCTTTTTGAACGGATTTTAGGCGAAGCCGAATCCCGTAAGGGTACGAATATAGTTGGTTCTCAACTTTCGGTTGGAAATCCATGTCTAGGACTATTCCAACATCTTGATTCAACTTCAGCTAATAATAAATTATTTGCCGGATTTAATGGAAAAATTTATGACGTAGTTGCTGGGACTGAATCAGCTACCGGATTAAATGCCTCGGCTGGAATGGATTTTGCGACATTTTTAAATACAACCTTAATGTTAAATGGCAACGAAAAGCGAACTTATACGTCTGCCGGTAGCTGGGCTTCTAATGGCGGAGTTCTTGATGTCGGTGGAGTTCCAGCCGGAGCTAAATTTCCGGTTGAATTCAAGGATCGAGTTTATAGCGCTGTGACTGATCGACTTTATTATACGAATACACCAAGCGGCGGAGTTGTAAGTTGGTCAGCTTCTGGTTCAGGGTCTTTGCAAGTAGAACAAGAAGATGGCGGTGGGACTATTCAGGGCTTAAATAAAGTACCGGGTTATCTTTTAATATATAAACAGCGTTCACTTAAACGTTGGAATTTTGACAGTTCTTTCCCGGAAGATTTAGTTAACTTAGGTACTCAATCACATAAGAGTATTGTTCGCGCGCGAGGAAAGAATTATTTTTTCTATGGTCCGAATGGATTTTATGAAACTCAAGGAGGTTATCCCAAAAGAATTTCTCGCCCGGTTCAAAGAATTATCGAGGGGATTGCTAGTTCTTTTTATTCGCGAGTTAACGGTTGGAATGACGACGATAATATTTATTGGTCTATTGGCGACATAACAGTTGATTTCGATCGTGGTTATACTGAAACTTATAATAATGTTGTTTTACGTTATACGATTGATACTCAGCAATGGGCTCCGCTTCAATATGCTCATGAATTCAGAGCTTTGGGTCAGTATATTAGTGGCAACGATACTTTGATTATTGGCGGAGATATAGATGGTCAGGTTCTCCAACTTAATACTGGCAATACTGATTACGACGGTCAGGCGATTAATTATATTTTACAATCACCGGAATTTGATTTTAAATCGCGTGAGAAAAGAAAAACAATTTCTGAAAAAATTTATGTTCATTCTGATAATACTTATGGAGCCGAACTTCAGTCTCGTCTTGATTATGGGAATTGGAAAAGTGTTGGGAAAATTAAAGATTTGGTTACCGATGTTCAGATTCAGCCTTTAACTGCTAAGGTTTTTGAATTCCGTTTAGTTGATTCCACCACCGGAGATCAGGTCAAACTCCGGGGATTAGATTTTCCGACAGTCGATATTTTAGATAATTAATATGTCAATTTTTACTGAATCAGAAGAAAGATATAATATTCTTAATCTTGGTTATGATAATTCTTTAACTAAGACATTTTTAGATCCTCAAGGCAACGAGATCACGCCGGAATTGGGTAATGCTTTTACTTCTGGATTGGCAGCTAAAAATCTTCTTTCTGGAGAAATCAACGCTAAACTCGGTGGATCTTTAGATGAAGTTTTTAAAGTTGACTCACAGGGGATTTATTTAGGTGATAGTGAATTTAGTGAAGCTCCGTTTAGTGTTGATATGCAGGGTAATTTGATAGCTGATTCCATAACGATTGGTAACCGTCAGTTGACGGTCGCGGCCGGAGAAGATATCCAAACCGCAATCGATATCGTGAATACGGCTGGCGGCGGCAGAGTGTTTCTTAGCGCCGGCACGCATAATGTTAGTTCAAATATTACTTGCTACACCGGAGTCGATATTGAGGGTGAGAATTTTTCAACAACAATTATTGATTTTGGCAGTGCTTCAGTGGGCTTTCAATTAACCGGAACTAGTGTTTATACGACTGGTACGATTAGTTCTATCACCGGTGGAGTTAGCGTCGAAGGGTCTGGAACATCTTGGTCATCTTCGATGGTTGGTCAGCAAATTTTTATTAATAATCGTTGGTATGAGATTGTTTTAGTGACTGATTCAACTCATCTAACTTTAGCTTCAGGTTACGCGGATGGAGCAACTTATTCAGGGAATTATCGGATATCAACTCCGATTTCTAATGTTACATTTTCAAGTTTAACTATTAAAAATTCAGGCACGACTTCGATTATTGGTACTGACATACGAGATATTGGTATTTTGAACTGCCAGTTTATTGATAATAACAAAGGCTGGACCCTTACGAATTTTATGAATGTGATTCTTGATACAGTAAGCACGATTTCCTCCACTTCTAATGGCTATGAATTAACTAACGGATCATTTTGTAATTCTTATTCCAATGCCAGTGTTTCTAATGGAGGTCATGGTGTAGTTTTAAATAATATTAAAGCTTGCGGTTGGATTTTATCAGCCAGCGATTCTAACACGACCGATGGTTTTAATTGCACCGATGTTGTAAATTGCCTATTTAAAGTTGAAGCTTCGAGTAACGGTGGTCAAGGCGTTGAGTTAGTGAGTGGATGTAATAGTAATTTTTTTAATGATTTTTTATGCAGTAGCAATACTTCCGACGGCATCAAATTAACCGCGACCGACGATAGCAACACAATCGGCGCCTCAGCAATTATTACTAGTAATGGCGGATATGGAATTAATATCGCCGCTTCCACTTGTGATAATAATACAATTTTAGCGCCTTATTTATCCGGTAATACTTCGGGTGACGTGAACGATAGCGGAACGGGAACAATTAGAATTCAAAAAATTCCAAGTTTAGAGTTTGGAGATGGTTCTGATGGAGACGTCACTATTTCGGGGGATACAACTCTAACCCGAGATATGTATTATCATAATATAACGATTAATTCTGGTATTAATTTTTATCCTGTGGGATATATTATTTATTATACTGGAACTTTTACTAATAATGGGAATATTTCGGGCGTTGGAAATAACGCATCTGGTCAAACAGGTGGAGCGGCTTTAGCTAATGGAAATATTTTTGGAGCTCTGGCCGGAAAAAACGGTGGAAACGGCGGACCCGGAGGATCAGGTATAGGTTCTCCGGGATCAGCCGGAGGGACGGGATCAGCTCAGGATCCGTCATTTTCATCAGTTAGTGGACAAAGTGGTTCACAAGGTGGGAGTGCACCAATAAGTGATTCAGGTCGACCCTCAGCTGTGGCCGGTGGAGCTACAACTTTAAGAAAAAAAGTCCAATTAGTATTTAACGCTAATAATCCTTATATTGGATCTACGATTATTGGCGGGCCCGGGGGATCTTCGGGGAGTAATGGGGGCGATGGCGGGAATCAAAACGGAGGGCATATGCATACCGGAGCTGGTGGAGTAGGTGGTGGTTCAGGATCAAATTCCAGAATGGCTTTTTTTATGGGGCGTAATTTTATTAATAGTTCAACAGGAACTATATCCTATACAGGGGGAATTGGTGTAGATGGGGCTGCTGGTTCTGGTGCTTCGTCG
>ERZ1292632.674-Hain-H43-01um-R2-674-length-37970-cov-8_pt1 | contig 21939 bp, 22 predicted proteins | sample MGYA00564407_ERZ1292632 | MGnify/ENA primary metagenome ERZ1292632 (study PRJEB36523, sample SAMEA6512637) | groundwater metagenome | collected 2019-01-08 | study: AquaDiva: Metagenomics assemblies of 32 groundwater samples | reverse complement strand
TTTTTAGGTGCTAGAATCTAGTCGGTTTTTGGGATATAATTTGGGGAAATGAAGCAGTTTATTTTGATTGTATTGGCCACGCGAGACTTACTCATAAGAAAAGTTCCTTTTTTAGCGACCAAACGCTACTCTTTCGCTTTTCTCGTACATCCCCGCAATCTACCCGATGTCTTTAAGAAATATCCGTTTGCTAAATACATACCGCCGAAATTTCTCTCCTTTTTTCTTCTTCACTTTTGGCCCGTCGTCATCTCCGAAATAACGGGCCTCAAATATGTAAAAACTGGCAAGTCCTTAACCGGGGTCATAATCTCTATTCCTCTCACACCAAGCCAGATGCTTCAAAACCGACAACTTGCGACCAAGAAAATCTTACAAGGAATTACATTGGCCGGTAAGATGGGGGCATCTATCACAGGACTCGGCGCGTTCACCTCAAGTATTACCGGCGGGGGTCGTGATATTGTGGATTCAGCAAAGACGTTTATTACAAACGGTAATTCTTTGACTGCCGCAACGACCGTTACAGAAGTTGAACATATTATACGCAAAACGCCCAAAAACGTACGTACCATTGCCGTTGTCGGCGCCACGGGGTCAATCGGAAGTGCTGTCTCAAAAATTTTGATTTCTCGGTACGGAAACCTATCTTTCATTCTCGTTGGAAAAACACCCGCTAACGTTTCGCGGTTGGAACAAGAGGTACGAGCATTAAATTCTCCGGCTAGGGTGCAAACGACAACACACATTGGCGAGATTAACCGTGCAGATCTTATTGTGGTCGCAACGACCGCAGATGGGGCAATCATACATTCAAAACATATTAAACATCGAGCGGTCGTCTATGACATTACGCAACCACAGAACACCCCTGAAGGAGTGCGTAACGAGAGAAAAGATGTCTGTTTTATAGATGGCGGACTTCTTAAGACACCGGATATAGATTATAATTTTAATTTCGGAATACCACGGGAGATGGCGTTCAGTTGTTTGGCGGAAACGATGATTCTCGCGGCGGAAAAATTGCGGGCGAACTATTCAATCGGTATGGTGAGTATTAGTAAGGTGAAAGAAATGTCTCATCTAGCGAAAATATACAATTTTTTCCCCGTTCACAACACACACAATATATGATTTTTTTTAGTATTCAAAGTGTTAGTTTAATTTTGGTGGGTGTCGTCAATCTAGTTCTCGGCATAATCATCTATTTGCGAGATCGACAAAATAAAAGTAATGTTCTATTCGCCCTTGTAACGGTTTCGGTCTCGTGGTGGGTTTTAAGCCGTGCTCTTTTCGAGATAATTCCCGACACTAGTCCTATATTATTTTGGGGGTATCTTCTTTACGTAAGCGCCATCTTTATACCTTTGTTTTTTACACTTTTTACCTACACTTTCCCATCCGAAAAGTTTCTGTTATCGAAATGGCAAGTACTGTTTATAACATTCCCAGCCCTCGCGATCGTCTGGTTAACCTTAACACCTGGGGCAGTTTTGGAAACAATAGGACAAAGACCTGAAGGGTATAAGTTTATCGAGTTTGGAAATGGTTATTTCTTCTACACTATCTATATTCTGAGCTACTTTTTATGGGGATTTGTAAATTTGGTTTTAAAATACCGAAAGAGTACAGGACTTTTACGAGTGCAATTACGATATGTTTTTCTTGGTACGTTTATCGCTTCATTGTTCGGGGTTGGAACGAATCTCATATTGCCAATTTTTGGCTCTTTTAGGTTTTTTTGGATAGGTCCCGTGATGACGTTCATCATGATTATTTTTCTTGCCTATGCTATCGTCAAACATCATCTTTTGAATATCAAAGTTATTGCAACGGAAATTTTTGCGGCGTCAATCTTCCTGGTTGTATTAGGAGAACTTTTGCTAGCAAAATCGGATGAAGAGCTTATCACGCGCTTCATCATCGTGCTTCTTGTTGGCTTCTTTGTTTATCTTTTGATTCGTAGTATTTTACAGGACCTCAAACAGCGGGAAAAAATTGAGCTTTTGGCCAATGATTTGGAAAAAGCAAATAAACGGTTGAAGATTCTGGACCAGCAGAAATCGGAATTTGTTTCCATTGCTTCGCATCAATTGAGGAGCCCACTGACGGCTATCACGGGATACGCCTCAATGATGACGGAAGGTTCGTTCGGCATCGTTAGCGACAAGGCGAAAGAGGCGGTACGGAGAATTTTTGAATCAAGCCAGCATTTGGCGACCGTAGTGGATGATTTGCTTAATGTGACCAAAATAGAGCAGGGGGGAATGAAATTCGAATTTTCTAAGGTTGATTTTCGGAGAATGATAAAAGACTTGACCGAAGAATTATCCCCCAATATCTCCCGCGCCGGACTCAAGCTCACTCTCGGCGATAACGGCCACCATTCATACTTTGTGAATGCCGATTATGAAAAATTAAGGCAAGTTGTGGCTAACTTGATTGATAATGCCATTAAATACACGCCCAAAGGCGAAATACTTGTGTTTCTGGCGGAAGATGATGCCTTAGGTAGAGTAACCTTATCGGTCAAAGATTCCGGCATAGGAGTTCCTAAAGAGCTCCAATCGCGCCTGTTTGAAAAATTCAGCCGAGGAGAAGGAATTTCAAAGATTAATATCGGCGGTTCCGGCTTGGGGCTTTATGTGGCTAAAGAAATTGTAAACGCCCATGGCGGACGAATTTGGGTGGAATCTGACGGTGAGGGGAATGGTTCAACCTTTTTCGTGGAGCTTGAAGAGTATGGACATACAGAGGAAGCCAGACGCGCCAGCAAATTCGCGGAGCAGTTGTAGAACAATTTTAATAAACCGTGATAAACACAAGCATTCCCTATTCCAATGTTCTCAAGAACATTGGAATAGGGAATAACCCCCGCAGCAAAAACAATAAATTTGTGAAAATTCTCAAGTTTTCTAATTTATCTATTCTAGTATTTTGCCTGCCTACCGCAGGCAGGTAAAATACTAGAATAGCAAAACAACAGTCTTATAGTCTAATTCGTGCGAATGATACCATAGATATCTATTTGCTAATTTTTATATAGGAGGGGTATAATAATAGCCAATGAAAAAGGTCAGCAAAAATGAAAAGAAAAATATAAGTTTGCCAACAAATGAGCTTGCCCAAGAAATGCGGGTTGGCTTTCTTAAAACTGAAAAATCTTTTGCCGGAGTAAGTAAAAAATTTGATTCAGTAAATGCTAGGTTTGATTCAGTGCATACCAAAATGGATGCTGGTTTCAAGGAAGTGCATGGAGCTATTGTTAAAACAAATGAATCCATCGAAAATTTGGCGATTGCCACAAAAAAAGAATTCGATTCAGTACATACCAAAATGGATTCTGGTTTTAAAGAAGTTGGAGAAAGACTGGATAAAATAGAAAATCTGATTATCCGCGACCACAGCAATAGATTAGATAAACTGGAGGACAGTATTTTAATTATTAGGACGGCTCTTGAAAAGAAAGGTATTTTAAGTGGGTCTGTGAAATAGTAACAAAAAGTAAATGGTATTATTGGGCGGTATAGTGGCGTTGGGGTGAAATATTATAATGCTTAAAAAATCTACTCCTAGAATTTCTTTTACAAATTACGACACCACTCATCTTTACGAATTAGCGTTTGAACATTTTTGTGTCTCGGAAAAAGAAGGCGTGTGTTTTCTTTGTCTGCGTTTAAAAGACCGCCTTGAGAAAGTGGCCGGTAAAAAGGAAGTTGCACGCATACAGCGCCAAGTGAAACAGCATCCATACTGAATAATGGTACCTGACCCCCCATTCTCTAGTGTTCTTAAGAATACTAGAATAGAAAATCGAACTTTATTCTTTATTGTCTAATCCGTGCGAATGGTGGAATAAGGAATAGGAATTAAAAATTTATTATTTTTGAGTATATAATAGAATTTATGATACTCATCACGCCAATTTTTTATATCACCGGAGCCATTCTTTCCGGCGCTCTCGCCATAGGGACATATTTATCATACCGCCAGTCCCAAAATCAGGGGCTCTGGTATTTGTTCTGGTCGTTTCTTTTTCTCTCGCTCCACTCCTTGTCGCTTTCGGCGCCCTCGCTCGTTAATAGCGGAAATCTTACTGCCATAGCCCTTGGTTTCGTCCTCGGGATAATTTTTCTTTATTTACTTCTTCTATCCGCTCTTCGCGTGGAGATATCGCTTCAGCGTGGATTTATGCGAAAACACAGTTTCATTATTAATATTATCTTGGTCGGCATTGGGTTTTTTGTGGTCTGGCTTTTGATTTCCGATTTTCGTTTACCGATAATTTCCCCGCAAGGGATTATTTTTTGGAATGTGAATCCTATCGCAGGATGGCTCACCGGCCTCACATCTCTTATCTACGGGCTAATGTGGGCTGATTTTTTTCAGCAAGAAAAACGGATGGTGTCGCAAACCACGTCAAAACTTAAAATGTCCGTTTTAAGTTTTGATGGGATTATGCTCGGCGTTTCCGCCCTGTTTGTTTTTACTTCAACCAATGAGGTTGAAACCATCATCGGACACGCGCTTTTCATCATTGCCTGCGTTTTAACCGCTATCACGCTTCTTATTCCGGATAAAAAGAGGTCGGCTTGAGAAGAGGTTATCTCATTCACCCCCTTAGGTTTACCCTTAGGTTCACTATTGTCTAATTCGCGCGAATTAGACAATAGCTAGACATTAGTCTACATAGGTCTGCCTATGGAATTATAGCGAGCTATACAGTTAACCTTATGAGGTGACATTCTTAATCGGTAGAGGTGACAAAGGTTAATCGCGATATGGTTCATAGACCTTGTGTGTTGTTAAGGGTTTTCGATTTCCCGCTGTCTTTTTGTGGCTTATTTCTTAATCAAAAAGTGTCACCCCTAATGGTTAACTAAACAGAACTTTGAATTACCAGGTTTTTTTGGTATTATTGCCTAGCGAGTGAGAGTAATAAGAAAATTAATATTTTTTTATTACCGAGCGAGCAACGGCAATAAAGAGGTTAATACTCTTTATTTCACTATATATGAAAAAGGTCTTACTCTCGGGTATTCAGCCGAGCGGAAAATTGCATATCGGGAATTATTTCGGGGCAATAAAACAGTTTGTTGATTTGGGAAATGATTACAACTGTTTTATTTTCATCGCCAACTATCACGCCCTGACTACCATACAAAATAAAAAAGAGCTTGAAGAAAACACGCTTGAAGTTGTGGCGGATTATTTAGCACTCGGACTAAATCCAAATAACGCCACAATTTTTTTACAGTCTGATGTTCCCGAAGTAGCCGAACTTGCTTGGATTTTTGAAAGCATTACCACTATGCCGTATTTAATGCGCGCGCATGCGTTTAAAGACGCCGAGGCAAAAGCAAAAGAAGTCAATGTTGGACTTTTCAATTATCCGATGCTCATGGCCGCCGATATTCTCATTCAAAATGCGGATGTGGTTCCCGTCGGCGCGGACCAGAAACAGCATGTAGAATATGCTCGCGATACGGCGGAAAAATTCAATAGGATATATGGAGAAACATTCAAGTTGCCGGAACCGCTTATTTTAAAAAACACAGCGGTGGTGCCTGGCACTGACGGGCGAAAAATGAGCAAGAGTTACAGAAATACAATTCCGCTTTTTGCTGAGCGCGAGGAAATAAAAATGGCGGTAATGTCCATACCAACCGACTCTAAAGGGGTAGACGAACCAAAAGATTCGGAAACATGCAATATTTTTGCTCTTCATAAACTTTTTGGGACAAAAGAAGAATTAATTTCTCTTGCCGGTCGCTATCGCGATGGAAAAATCGGTTATAAAGAATCAAAAGAATTATTAATAGAAAAAATAGAGAAATTTATCAAACCACTTCGCGAAAAAAGAAAAGAAATTTTTCTTAATCCCGAAGAACTAAAAATAATTTTAAAAGACGGGGGAGAGAGGGCGCGCGAAAAGGCCATGCTTAAAATGAAAGAGGTGAGAGAGAAAATCGGATTATCTATATAAAACTATGAGAACAATGGAACAAGAAAGTTTTGAGCCGGAGCAGGAGATTATTACTACTAATAATATACAAGTGGAGCTTGCTCGACGGCACAACGAAGAACTGGATGATTTTATCGCTTTACACTTAGATGATTTTAGAAAGACAGTAAACGAACATCCCGAACTCGTCTCGCAATTTGAGGAAGACCCGGATGGAACTTTGGAACAAATCGACGAATACTTGGATCATTAATTCTATGAAACGAACACTAATTAAAGATATGAAGGCTCATACGGGAGAAATAGTAAGTATTTCGGGGTGGGTATCCATACGGCGCGATCACGGGAAACTCATTTTTATGGATGTGCGCGATGTTAGTGGCACAGTGCAGGCGGTTGTGTTGCCCAATTACAAGGAAGCTCACGATATTGCTCAAAAAATAAGGAATGAATGGGTGTTGGAGATTAAGGGGAATGTTAATAAAAGGCCGGAGAAAATGGTCAATAATGACATAATAAACGGTGATATTGAGCTTGAGGCTGTAGAAATTACAGTCCTTAATGAAGCAGAAACTCCGCCGTTTGATCTCCTTACGGACGGCAGGGAAGTAAACGAAGAAGTAAGACTTAAATATAAATATTTAGATTTAAGACGCCCAAGAATGCAAAAAAACATGATAATGCGTTCTTTAATATCAAAACTCATAAGAGATTATTTGATAAATCAAGGGTTCATAGAAATAGAAACGCCAATTCTGACTAAATCTACACCAGAAGGCGCGCGGGATTATGTTGTCCCTTCGCGACTTGAGAAAGGAAAATTTTATGCATTACCGCAATCTCCCCAGCAATACAAACAACTTCTTATGGTAGCCGGACTTGAAAAATATTTTCAGATAGCTAAATGTATGAGAGATGAAGATACCCGCGGAGACCGTCAACCGGAATTTACCCAAGTAGATATGGAAGTAAGTTTTATGCCGCAAGAAGAAATAATGAGAATAAACGAAACACTTCTCATTAAAATTGTGCGCGATCTTTTCCCTGATAAAAAAATTCAACAGATGCCGTTTCCAATACTTAGTTACGAAGAAGCAATGGGAAAATACGGGAGCGATAAACCGGATTTGAGAGAAAACAAAAATGACCAGAATCTTTTAGCTTTTTGTTGGATAATAGATTTTCCATTTTTCGAAAAAGCGAGTACCCCAAACGGCGGATGGACTTTTACACATAATCCATTTTCGGCCCCCAAACCACAGCACATGGAACGGCTTATGGAAGGGAAAAATATTTCTGAAATTTTAGCCAGCCAATACGATATCACTTTAAACGGTCTTGAAATTGGGGGAGGAAGCATTAGAAATCACAAACCGGAAGCATTATCAAAAGTTTTTGAAATAATCGGATATAAAAAAGAAATGGTAGAAAAAGATTTTGGGCACATGCTAAAAGCCCTATCTTATGGCGCTCCACCGCACGGAGGAATTGCTTGGGGTCTTGACCGCTTAATTTCAGTTCTCACAGATGAGCCGAATATACGCGAAGTCATGGCGTTTCCAAAAACAGGTGAAGGAAAAGACCTAATGATGAATTCGCCGTCGGAGATTTCAAAAGAGCAGTTGAAAGAGTTGGGAATTAAAATTTAATCAAAAAAGATAAAAAGCCCCGCAATGCGGGACTTTTTAGTTTTAGAAAGAAAAAGTTCATCCTACCCCATAAGTTACCCCAGCCAATTCTTGTTGTATTTCTAGAGCCCTTCCAAGCAAGGCTTCCCTGTTTCTTATTTGCCTTGAATTACACCCAGGACTGCATAAACAGGTTTTTTTATTGATTCTATTAATGCATTTGGAATGTCCGGGAAGACAGTTACATTTTTGAGATTCTCCCGGTTCAAAATTCAAATATGTCATCCCAATAATCACTGGTTGTGTTGAAAGATTGTTTCTTGTAATCATACTTTTTCTCCCGATTTTGTTGAAGAACAGAACAATAAACTACGCCGTATTCTAATTAAATTTTATAACGAAATACATCAAACAGTCAACTCGCCGTTTTATTATTTTTTAGTACTTGTTTTATTGTTATTTTTTATAATAGCACCTATTTTACCCTATGGGGGAAAATAGGTGCTATACCACTACACTACGAAGTACTTTATAAAAGTAACTTTATAAAACTTGAAAAATTCTTGAAAAATCGATAGAATTAGTCAAATGAATGAACAATATCAAATAAAAACTCCCACCTTTGAAGGTCCGCTTGAACTTTTGGTGGACCTCATAGAAAAAAGAAAATTGACCATTAACGATATTTCACTTGCCAAAGTAACGGATGATTTTATCGCTTACATAAAATCACTTGGAAGTCTGCCTATTGCTTATACCGCTCATTTTATTATCACTGCCGCAACTCTCGTTTTGATTAAATCAAAATCTCTTTTACCCAGTTTTTTACTTACACAAGACGAGGAAGGAAACATTGATGAATTAAAGCGCCGGCTCCAAATATACGCTCTTTTCCGCGAAGTGGGAGAAAAATTAAAAAATATATTCGCTCGTGCTATTCTGTTCAAGAGGCCTTATCCCAAAATAGAGCCGATGTTTGTTCCGGATAAATCTCTTACCGTTTCCCGTCTTACTCTGGCGCTTAGAGAAACGATTAAAAATATTCCTGTTGCGGAAAAAACTCCGGAAACAACCATAGCTAAAACCATTACCTTGGAAGAAATGATAGATAACTTAACTGAACGGATAACCAAAAGCATGACGCTCTCTTTTAGGCAATTTTCAAAAGAAAACGGGCATAAAACAAAAGAAGAACGAGTATTCGTCATTGTCGGCTTTTTGGCGGTACTTGAGCTTGTAAAACAGGGGATTGTTATGGTGCGCCAGGAATCGCAGTTTGATGACATCCACATCGAGCGCAGTAAAACAATTTCTTATTAAAATATGGCACTTTCTCTTTCACAAAAAATAGAAGCCCTATTGTTTTATAAAACTGACGCCTTAACAATAAGCGCGTTATCAAAATTACTTGAAATAGACGCGCACCACATAGAAGAAGCTCTCTTGGAACTCGAAGAATCATTGAAAGAGAGGGGTATTAGTTTTATCAGAAAAGGGGAGGAGGTAATGCTCGGCACCAAAAAAGAAATGAGTGAGCTCATTGAAAAAATCGCCAAAGAGGAACTTGAGGGCGAACTTTCTAAAGCGAGCGTTGAAACATTATCCGTAATTCTATACCGAGGGAGCATCACTAAAAGCGAAATTGATTACATCCGCGGGGTAAATTCCGGTTTCATGCTAAGGGCGCTCCAAATCCGCGGACTTATTGAGAAAAAACCAAACCCCGCCGATGGGCGAGGATATATATATACTCCGACAATTGAACTTTATCAATATTTGGGAATTAGTAAAAAAGAAGAATTACCTGACTACCAAGAACTAACGATTTCTTTAAACGCGCTTACGGAAAAGAAAGAAGAAACGGAAACCCAATAATTATGCGCTATAAAAATACATTAATCAGCGTTTTTGTTTTGATTATAATTGTAACGGTTATTGAGAGCGCGAGCGACGGGCGAGACCCTATAAAAAAATTCCAAAAAGAAAAAGAAGAAATGTTTTTCACCTCGCTTCCGATTGAAGCCAAAGCGGTATATGTTTACGACCTCGGTAGAAAAAAAGTGCTGTACGAAAAAAATGCCGATTTAGCCCTGCCTCTTGCTTCACTTGCCAAGCTCATGACGACCTTTGTTGCGCTTAGAGAAGCCCCTAGGGAAACACTAATTACAATTTTCGGCGAATCACTTGCGAAAGAAGGGGACACGGGACTCATACTTGGTGAAAAATGGACCCTCAAAAAACTTATTGAGTTTACACTCACAACATCTTCCAATGACGGCGCGGCGGCAATTGCTTTCGCTTTTAATTCAAAAAGAGAAAATAATAACTCGAAAATCGGAACATTTGTCGACAAAATGAATGAAGAGGCGCTCTTAATGGGGCTGTTACATACCCGCTTTTTAAACGAAACGGGTCTTGACGAAGCGCCGAATGAGGCGGGAGCGTACGGTTCGGCGCGGGATATAAGCGCGCTTCTGGGAGAATTTTTGAGGCAGTATCCGGAAACATTAGAAGCTACAACTTACGCCATTCAAAGTATTTATTCCGAAAATAAAATTCATAATATAGAGAACACTAATACAGAAACAAGCAAAGTCTCCGGTCTTATTGCCTCAAAAACGGGGTTTACCGATTTCGCCGGGGGCAATCTGATTATCGCGTTTGACGCCGGGCTGGGACAGCCAATTATTATTACCGTACTCGGCTCGACGCAAGAAGGACGGTTTTCCGACATAGAAATTTTAATGGAACGCACGCGCGAAGCCATCCGCCAAGGAATGTGAGCTGGCCCTTTTCTCCCTACTAGATTTGGCCTTTTCTTTTTAAAGGACATCGCATGTCCGTTAGTTAATAGTTGTTTAAAGCAATTTATCTCAAGTGGTTTTTTCATTTTTATTTAACTTCTTAAGTTATTTCTTATGGTACCATTCGCACGAATAGGACAATAGATAATTAAAAAAATATTTTTTCCAAATCAATTGTCTTGTGGCAGAGACCACAGGAAAACGAGTTTTAACTTTCCAGTTATTTCTTGTTTACCTATTCACCGCAAGAGTACTTCTTATTTTCTAATTTGCTCGAATTAGAAAATAGACAAGAAATGTAAGCTGGTCCATTTTGCTCTCGCTACTTTTGACAGGGTGGTTTCGCATGACAGACATCGCATGCCCGATATTTAGTATTTTGAGAAGCGCCAGATTAACCGTATACTACAGTTATGATTATAGATATCGTAAAAGTTTTCGCCCCGGCGGTATTTTCCTTTTTTATAGGTATCGCCATTACGCCTCTTCTTACTCACTATCTCTACAAGTACAAACTATGGAAGAAAAAAGCGCGCACCCTAGGATTGGGCGGGGGAGGAACACCCATATTTCATCAACTTCATAAAGAAAAAGAGGTAGGAACGCCACGAATGGGCGGTGTTATTATTTGGGCAAGCGTGCTTATAACTGCATTTCTCGCATTTCTTCTTTCAATATTTTTCCCCGACCCTTTGACAGAAAAATTAAATTTCATAAGTCGCGGTCAAACATGGCTTCCTTTATTTACTTTGATGGTCGGTTCTCTTATCGGGCTTGTTGATGATTTTCTGGTTATATCCGGGCGCGGAGGATACATTGCCGGAGGCCTTCCTCTTAAACTTAGAATAGGATTAGTGCTTTTGATCGGCTTTATAGGCGCGCTGTGGTTTTTCTATAAACTTGGCGTTTCAACCGTTGGAGTGCCGTTTCTTGGGGATTTTGATCTTGGGCTTCTTTTTATACCATTTTTTATGATTGTGATGCTCGCCATCTTTTCCGGCGGAGTAATAGACGGCATTGACGGTCTTTCCGGAGGAATAATGGCTACGATTTTTTCCGCCTATGCCGGTATTGCATTTTTCCAGAATCAAATTGATTTAGCGGCATTTTCTGCGGTGGTAGTCGGCGCAATTTTGGCGTTCCTTTGGTTTAATATTCCACCGGCACGGTTTTATATGTCTGAAACAGGCATGCTCGGGCTAACCACCGCTCTTTCAATCGTAGCGTTTCTTACCGACTCGGTTATGGTGCTTCCGATTATAGCCTTCCCGCTTTTTGTAGCTTCCGGTTCAGTGATTATTCAAACGCTTTCAAAAAAATTAAGGGGTGGCAAGAAAGTATTTTTGGTCGCGCCAATTCACCATCACTTTGAAGCGCTCGGATGGCCTTCATACAAAGTTACTATGCGCTTCTGGGTAATTTCGGTGATTACCGCGCTTATCGGCATGATAATCGCGCTTGTAGGATAAATATGGTTCCGTTAAAAAACTAGGATGGAACGAGAACATATTGATAAAGTATTTTTAGGCATTACCATCGCGCTTGTGGTTATGGGGATTTTTGTATTCAGTTCCGCTTCGCTTGGCGTTCTTGCAAAAAGCGAGGCGAAATTTTACAGTATAATTTTTAGTCAGATTATTCTAGGGTTCACGCTAGGAATTTTTTCTCTGATTCTTTTTTCAAAATTTAATTATAGGTTTTTCAGAAAATATTCTTTTATTATTTTTGTTTTCGCAGCCGTAATTACCGCTCTTGTATTCGTTCCCGGTCTGGGCTTTGAACACAACGGCGCGCGCCGGTGGATAGAGGTCGGCTTTTTTTCATTTCAACCGTCAGAGTTTTTAAAAATTGGCTTTGTAATATATTTCGCCGCTCTTCTTTCTTTGGCGAGGGAAAGGGTAAGGACATTTCGTTATGGTATTTTTCCATTTCTTGCGCTCATTGGCGTATGCGGAGCCATTCTCATTAAACAACCAGACGCAGGAACATTCATGGTTATTTTTTCCGCCGGACTGGCTATGCTTTTCGTAAGCGGTACAAAACTTCGCAATATTGCAGTACTCGGGTTCTTGTCAATTGTCGGCATGGCGCTTTTATCTCTCGTTAAACCCTACTTAAAGGCGCGAATCATTACATATTTCAATCCGGGTGCTGACCCCCTAGGTGCTTCTTACCAGATCCAGCAATCGCTTATCGCTATCGGTTCGGGAGAAATTTTTGGCAGAGGGTTCGGCCAAAGCATCCAGAAATTCAACTTTCTGCCCGAGCCGGTAGGAGACTCAATTTTTGCGGTAATATCGGAAGAATTCGGCTTTGTCGGCGCCCTGACCCTTCTATCGCTCTTTCTTATTTTTGCTTTTCGTGGTCTTAAAATTGCGAGTAATACGGGCGATCAATTCGGTAGACTTCTCGCAACCGGCCTTGTTATACTGATAGTGTTTCAGTCTTTAATAAACATAGGGTCAATGATTGGAATATTACCGCTTGTCGGGGTACCAATCGTTTTCATCAGTCATGGCGGCACCGCGCTTTTATTTGCGCTTGCCGAAGTCGGTATTATTCTTAATATTTCAAAAAATACCAAAAAAATATGAAAATTATGTTTGGGGGAGGCGGTACTGGCGGGCATTTTTATCCGATTATCGCAATAGTGCAGGCGTTAAATGAAATAATAGACAAGGAAAAAATACTAAACGCAAAAATTTATTTCTTGTCCACGACACCCTACAATAAAAGAGTATTATTTGAGAACAGTATCACCTACAGAAAAATACCAGCCGGAAAATTAAGGCGATATTTTTCCATTTTAAATTTTTTTGATGTATTTAAAACTATTATCGGTATTTTTAAGTCGCTATGGGTGATTTATTCAATCTATCCGGATGTTATATTTGGTAAAGGCGGTTATGCTAGTTTTCCAACACTTTTAGCGGCGCGGATTTTAAAAATTCCAGTTTTTATTCATGAGTCCGATTCAGTTCCTGGAAAAACCAATATATGGGCGTCGAAATTCGCAAAACGAATCGCTATTTCTTACGAGGAAGCAAGTAATTATTTTCCGAAAGAAAAAACCGCCCATACCGGCCAGCCAATAAGAGAAGATATACTAAAACCTCTCCATGAAGGCGCGTATGAATTTTTAAAACTTAATCCGACAGTACCGACTATTTTAATTCTTGGCGGGTCGCAGGGATCGGAACTTATCAACGATACGGCACTTCGCGCTCTTCCGGAATTACTTCCCAAATATCAAATCATACACCAAGTAGGAAATACTAATCTCGATACCGTGGAGAAACTGGCTAGCGTAATCATTAAAGATTCTCCCTACAAAGACCGTTATCGTGTTTTCGGATATCTAAATGATCTTAGTTTGCGTATGTCTTCCGGAATTTCACGGCTTGTAATATCGCGCGCCGGATCGACTATTTTTGAAATCGCAGCCTGGGGATTGCCGTCAATAATAATCCCGATAACCGATTCAAGCGGCGATCATCAGCGCAAAAATGCCTTTAATTACGCGCGGTTCGGCGCGTGCACGGTTGTCGAAGAAAACAATCTGTCACCACATGTGCTAATTTCGGAAATAAAAAAAATAATGGAAACCGCAGTTCTGGAAGACAAGATGAGAAAGGGCGCTAAAAATTTTTATCACCCCGACGCGGCGCGCACAATAGCAAAAGGAATAATTTCGATTGCCCTGGAGCATGAGTCCCGTTAGAAGTTTAAGATTAAAGTTAAAGTAAACAGAATAAAGCCGTAAGGCGCTTCGCGGTCAAAAATTTATTAAAAATAAACAAGTTATATGAACTTCTAATGGGATGAAAACTAATCCTCAAAATCCAGTCGTGAGAATTGCCCCGTCGCCGACAGGGTATATGCACATTGGTACTGCGCGTACGGCGCTTTTCAATTTTCTTTTTGCAAAAAAATACGGCGGTAAATTTATTCTGCGCACAGAAGATACAGACACGCTCCGTAGTAAAAAAGAATATGAAGAAAATATTATTGAAGGGCTGACGTGGCTTGGCTTAACATGGGATGAATTTTATCGCCAATCGGAACGGACGGAAATCTATAAGAAATATTTAAAAAAAATAGTAGACGACGGTAAGGCGTATATTTCAAAAGAAGAAGTAAAGAAAGAAGGCGATAGGGAAGAGGTAATTCGTTTTAAAAATTCCAATACAAAAATTAAATTTGAGGATGTCGTAAGAGGGGATATTGAATTTGACACCACGGAATTGGGTGACTTCGTGATTGCCAAATCGCTTAATGAACCACTATATCATTTTGCCGTTGTAGTTGATGATATTGAAATGGGCGTAACTCATGTAATTCGCGGAGAAGACCATATCTCCAACACCCCCCGGCAGATTTTGATATGCGAAGCGCTTGGCGCCACGCGTCCCTTATATGTCCATATACCGCTTATTTTGGCTCCGGACCGCTCAAGACTCTCTAAACGGTATGGCGCGGTGTCTTTAACCCAATATCGCGAACAGGGTTATTTATCCGAAGCGGTGCTCAATTATCTGGCCCTTTTGGGATGGAATCCGGGAGGAGAACAAGAAATTTTTCCGTCGCTTGAGGCGCTTTGGCAAGCATTTGATTTGGAAAAAATTCAAAAAAGCGGGGCGGTATTTGATATTGAAAAACTTAATTGGATAAACAAAGAATATATACAAAAGATGTCCCAAGAAAAAAAGATGGAATATCTCGAAACAGCTTTTAGTGAATATCTTCCGGAAATAATAAAAATGGGACTGTTGGACAAAGTATCAACTATTGTTTTACCGCGCATTAGTTATTTTTCAGAAATAAAGGAATTAGTTGAAAGCGGAGAATTAAAATCCATAGTTAATCTGCCGGAATACGAGAAAGAAAAACTAATTTGGAAAAAAGAGGATGTTGTAAAAACAAAAAATAACTTAAATTACATTATTGAAACACTAGAAACTGCGCCGGATAAAACCCTTGAAACAGGAGACAGTATAAAAGGGTTATTGTGGAATTACGCGGAAGAAAACGGAAGGGGGAATGTCCTGTGGCCAATGCGCTATGCGCTCACCGGGATAGAAAAAAGCCCCGATCCTTTTACAATTGCATGGATACTTGGCAAAAATGAAACCTTAAGACGTCTAAAGCTGGCCGTTAAAAAATTACATGAATAGGGGAATACGCATTATCTTTTTTTTCTTTTTGTGCATTGTTTCGTTATTACCGATGAGTTCGCTTATTTTAGCGCAAGCCGAACCCGCCCCGACTGAAACAATTGAAGCAATAACAAATAAAACAGAACCGGAAGTTCCCGTATCAAACCCGGAAATAGATAAACTAAGAGATCAAATATCAAATAAGAACAGCGAACTTGAAAAAATTGAGGCGGAAATCGCTGCTTACCAGAAACAAATCGATGAAACCGGGAAAGAAGCCGGCGGTTTACAAAAAATGCTCCAACAACTAAAAGCTACCAGGGGCAAGCTTTTGGCAGAAATTAAAGCAACTGAAAATAAAATTTCTACGGCAGCAATAAACATTAAAAAACTCGACCTTCAAATACAAGACAAAGACGAAAGAATTAAAAAGATTCTAGACGCTTTTGTGTCGGGTATACGCACTATTGATTTACTTGAATCTCAAACATTTATTGAGCTTATACTCTCCGATAAAGAAATTTATGACATTTGGGAAAACATAGACACAATACAAAAAGTCGGGCAAGCATTAAAAGAACGGACAAATGAAATAAAACTTTTAAAACGAAGCTTGGAAGGGGATAAGGGTAAAAAAGAAGCAGAAAAGAAAAAACTACTAGGGTTTAAGGTGGGATTAGTGGATCAGAAGAAAATCGTTGAAAACAATACCAGTCAAAAAAATAAATTATTAGCAGAAACCAAAAATAAAGAATCGGAATACAAAAAAATACTTGAAGATCGTCTTGCTAAAAAAGAAAAACTTGAACAGGAAATATTTGACTTTGAAAGTAAGTTGCAAGTGGAAATTGACCCAACAAGCTTGCCTAAAGTGGGGAAGGGGATACTTTCTTGGCCACTTAGCGCGATAAAAATCACGCAATATTTCGGCAACACTCCTTTTGCTACCCAAAACCCACAAGTATATAATAGGAAAGGACACAATGGCATTGATTTGAGGGCAAGTACTGGAACAAAAGTTATGGCGTCTTTAAGCGGGCGGGTGGTTGACACGGGAAATACCGATATTTCATGTTATGGCGTTTCCTATGGCAAATGGGTGTTGATAGAGCATTCTAATGGCCTCGACACTCTTTATGCGCACCTTGACCTTATTAAGGTCGTAAAAAACCAAGAAGTTGAAACGGGGGAAGTTATAGGATACAGCGGTAATACAGGATATTCTACAGGTCCACACCTTCATTTTTCGGTATTTGCCTCAAAAGGGGTGCATGTTTCTGGTCCTACAGAATATAAAAGTAAAATCTGCGGAACTTATTTACGGTTGCCAATCTCGCCAATTAACGGTTATTTAAACCCTCTTTCATATCTTTAAAAATAAAAAAATGAATTACAATAAAGGATTTATAGGGAGATTAATACTTATATTGGTGGCGATTTTTTTTATTTTGAGTTATTTCAATATTGATATTAAATCAATCGTAGAATCGCCTTCAGCAAAGAAAAACTGGGTCTATGTGTCAGAAATAGGCAAAAAGGCCTGGAACGGGTATTTAGAAGAGCCAACACAATACCTATGGAACACTATTTTTGCGAGTTATATAAAAGAATCGTTTACCCAAAATTTAAAAAATTTACAGGCCTTAAGAGAAGGGAAAACGGAGAACGTTAATTTTCTTCCTCAAGGATTTATTCCTGTTATAAATGTGAATACAGGAGGAAGCGCTTCTAATTAGAGTTTAAAGAAGGGGGCACGCTAAACCCCTTATTTAGATATTATATGTCGCAAAAGATATATTGTGCGACATATATCTATATTACAAAATAAGGGCACAAAGCCCTCCCCCGATATCTTCGTGCTTATAATTTTTTTTTAAGCGTCAAAATAATTTTTACCCGTTTTATAAGCTTCAATGTATGTATCAACGCTTTTAAAACGCGGGCTAGGAAGTTCATCCATGTCATACCAATTCCAACCATCATTCTTTTCAGGTTCAAGAATCTGTGGTTCCCCACTCGCCCATTCGGCTATAAACCCCAAATCAACATAGTGTTTAGGCGCGTATGATTTTAAATTAAGTAACCGCAAAAATTTTATATTTTTTATTTCTATTCCAGCTTCCTCGTAAACTTCTCGACGAACACAATCTTCAAATGATTCCATGTACTCTAAGTGTCCTCCCGGCCAAGCATATTCTCCATCGCCATGACTTCCCTTGCGTTTATGAAATAAAACCTTGCCGTTTTTAATAATCATTACTCCGACACCTACCTTAGGATAATTATCTTTCATATATTTTTTACAACTGTCTTTAATATAAATAAAACATACCATAAAGTATTTCTTTAATAAAAGACAATATGGTAATACTTTTAGTTTTAAATACCCTAAGTATTCCATTAATACTTTTCTCATTAAAGGCGGTGAAAACTGAAGCTTGTTGTCTAACTACCGCTTGAGGTTTAGTAACCGTAATTTGATTTTTTTGCTTAATTACATCTTTCTGTAAATTATTTTTAGAAACAGCAGATATTTTACTATTCGTTGTTTGAAGAGAAATTTCTTGCGTGGTTGTTGCAGTACTCGTGCTTAACTCTAAAAAATCCAAAGATTCACTTAAGAGCGAAGTGGCCGTTGTTTTTTTTATATCTGAGGGTATTGATCCGTTCCCCGTTACTCCCAAAGTTGATGACGGACGCGCGAAAGAAGAAAGAATTGACGCCCATGGTTTGTTTAGCCCCGCCGGAATAGCGTAGGCCGTTGCCCAGATACGGGTATTTTCATCTGATGTTGTTGGTTCAACTCCCCCGTCGTCTTGTTGGAAAAAATGCAGAAAATCACCCGGTGTGCTGTTATTTTTCTGCCAATTGGAAGGCGTTTCTTCTAACACTACAATTGCCTGCATTACCCAACTGGTTCCAAAACTAGAATTACCAAAACCACCATCACTTTGTTGATTGTTCAATAAGTAACTTTTGGCTTTTGTTCTGGCTTCAAGGACGCCAGACAATGACGGCGCAAGTGCTAGAGATTGGATAGCCGCCGCTGTAAGGTCAACACTTCCCTCCCATGAACCGTTTAAATGCTGTTTGGACAAAATAAATGCGATAATTTTTTGTATAATTGCGTCGTTTTCCGCGTGTCCGCTTTTAATCAGCGGGAAAATCGCAAAAATATCGTCATTCACAAGAGAGAATTCTCCAATCTGTATGCCGTCAAATTTATCGGTAATTTTTTTAATATAATCAGTATCCGTTCCGCTATAAGGATTAATTCCGAGAGACATCAGGGCCATAGCTCTGCGTTCATAATCAGTGGCGCTTACTCCGGTGTTTGGAGCTGATTTCAAATAGGCAGTAATTTTATCCTTACTTTCGCCGGATTGTCCTGTCGCGAGCGCTATCGCCGCCCAATCGGTATATAAATCCGCGCCAAAAGAACCATTACTTTTCTGATGCGTGGCGAGAAACCGAAAAGCTTTATCCGTATCAATATTGTAATGAGTGATAACGCCCGTTCCACCCCCGCCTCCTTCTCCGCCTAAAACAGGCGGAGGGGGGACGGAAATAATTACAGAAGTGTTGGGAAAATATCCGCTTACCGCTATGCCAATATCATATGAGCCGGCGTCTGAAATAAAAAATGTCGCTTGTCCGTTCATATCCGTAGTCGAAGTCGCGAATTCTGTGGCTATAAAATTTGAATCAAACTGCACCGCCCCGACAACCTCCCCGCTCACAAGCGCGTATGTTCCGGACGATGGGTCATATTTTTGCGCCGTCACAATTAATGGCTCGCTTGTCAATAAGGTCGCTTTGTCGGTAGAAACCCGCCATTGTGATCCGAAAAAGACATACACTATGTCGCCGTTTTGAAGAATGTACCCGTCCATACCGAAGAAAGGAGAAAAACCGTTGACGGCATATGTCCAATTGAAACAATTCGGAGTGGCAGACGCTGATGGCACGGAAATACAGTTTACAATAAACGAATTAAACGAACTAAAATATTGAATGTCAGTAATATCAAATTCCGTTTGTGTTGCATCAAGAGTTGAGAGTTGTGCGAGCACACTGCGCGCTGAAATCTGGTACGAGGTGGTGGTTCCGGTCGGTGAAAGTAAAAACGGAGAAACGTTTAGGGCGGGAAGCATTACCGTGAATGGTCCGACAAGAGTATTTCCGTCGCGAATCGCGATTCGCGCCGTTTCCGGCGGAGTCGTATCCACGACACTCACATTAAAGGTTGCTCGTGTTGTGCTTGCCTCATTGATTGCACTTGTCGCGGTACAGGTGACAGTTGTGGTACCAAGTGCGAATAAACTATCCGATGACGGCGTACAGACCGGAATAATCAGGTTCAAGTCAGTATCAGCTGCTGTTACAGAGAATGTTATAGTTGCGCCACCAGTGCTAGTAATTTCCTCTATAATATCAGCGGGTACCGTTATGGTTGGTTCGTCCGCAAATGTATATGAAGTTTGCATTATTACGGCAAAAAACATAGCGATGGCGATAATTTTTAGTGTGTTTTTTTTATTCATAATATTATTGTTCATTAAAATTAATAATTAATTCGCCCGGTTTTTGTTTTGAATATTTTTTAAGCACAAAAAAAGCCTGCCTAGCAGGATTTCGGTGACAGCGGTCTTTAAGGGGTGTCTAAAGAAACTGGTCGTTATTTTCCTGCTCGGGATACAGTTATTTGACGACCGGACTCGCCTTAATAAAAAGGTTTACCGTTGCGGCACAGTGCCGGAATTTAATCGGACTTCCAGCTCCACGATTTCGCGGGGCTCGGGCCTTTGCCCGACAAATAACTTATGTGGATTCATTTTAGATTATCGCAAAAAATTAGCAAGTTTTTGCTACTCTCTCATATTTCCCCATCAATTCTGTTTGTTCCAAAATATGTCCACCCATAACTCTGAGTAATTTTTCTTCATCGGTCGTGATCGGCAAATCAAATGTTGTGTCTAATGCGTAAATTTTAAAAAAATATCGATGTTCTCCGCTTCCCGGACACGGTCCGCCATAACCGATATTACCGAAACTGGTTTTTCCTTCAGTCGCACCAGAGGGAACGCTATGCTCATCAATTTTTTGCGTATCCGGCGCTATATTCCAAATACTCCAATGAAGCCAGGTACCCGAGGGAGAATCTGGATCATTCATAATGAGTGTCAAGCTTTTCGCTCCTTTGGGCACGCTGGAAATAGCGAGCGGTGGGTTGATGTTTTCTCCGTCGCAAGTATATTTGGATGGAATATTGTCCCCTTCTTCAAATGCCGTACCGCTTAATTTCATTGGATAATGTTTTAATTAATGTTTTAATGTCCTGCGCTAATTTTTTTTACGAAAGAAATAATTATAGCGACAATTCCTATAGCTACTATATAACCAATCAAAAATTGAATGAAAGAATATGACATGCCGTTTAACACACCAATCGTTGTTGCTCCCCACCACGAAGTGAGAGAAATGGCGCTTCCCAGCCAAAGCGGAGTCCAATGTTTAAAAAGTGCGTAGGCATTGAAAATAATAACTACCATCATAATTTCTTTTATCCAAAGTTTTGGACTTTTCAAAGCCCAATCGTTGCCTATATTAATATTCCACAAAATCAGAATTATACCGGAGAGAATTACTAAAACCATTCCAATCCGTATCAAGGTGTAATTCGCATGCATAAGATAACTCTCATCCTTGCTTACTGTACCGTCTTTTAAGGCGCGCGTAATTTGTACTTCTGCAACTGCCGACCCCCCGGCGCCGAGAACTGCTCCTAAAACATGAAATAAAACGACTAATGAGTAAATGTCCATTTTTATATTTTTAAAATTAATAAAAAATTATTCATATCGTAATGCTTCTATCGGGCTTTTTGCCGCCGCCTTGCGGGCGGGATAAATGCCAAAAATAAGTCCAACCACCGCAGAAACGGCTATGCCTAAAATTGTCGCTTGCCATGGAAATGTAAAACCCCAATCAAGCCCGTAAACATTACTGATAATAAATGCTATTGCAAAAGAAAGACCAGACCCAAGCATGATTCCGATCAATCCCCCGATGCCAGTAAGTATTGTTGCTTCTAAAAGAAACTGCATAAGAATATTTTTACCAGTTGCCCCAAGAGCTTTTCTCAAACCAATTTCACGCGTCCGTTCCGTTACAGAAACAAGCATTATATTCATAATACCAATACCGCCAACAATAAGTGAAATAGCCGCTACTAACGCCAAAAAAAGAGTCAGCGTACTCAATATAGTTCCAACTGTTTTGAGCGCGTCGGCTTGCGTTTCAACTCCGAAATCGTCTTTTTCCGGGTCGGTAATGTTATGAGCATTTCGGAGTGTCGCTTTAATATCTTCTACTGTTGTATTTAT
>ERZ1292632.807-Hain-H43-01um-R2-807-length-33895-cov-7_pt1 | contig 21952 bp, 23 predicted proteins | sample MGYA00564407_ERZ1292632 | MGnify/ENA primary metagenome ERZ1292632 (study PRJEB36523, sample SAMEA6512637) | groundwater metagenome | collected 2019-01-08 | study: AquaDiva: Metagenomics assemblies of 32 groundwater samples | reverse complement strand
GTTTTCATCTCTCCGACTTTATTCGGAATCGGCAGGTAACTGACAAGCACAAACATCACCTCATTAGGCGAACGGAGTTTGAGAATTCGCGCGGCTTCAATGAAAATCGTATTTTGGTATTCGCCGGCGGTGCCGCCGATTTCAATGACCGAAATATCGGCCCGCGACCGGTCGGTCGCGCGTTTAATTCGCCGCAAAATTTCTTCCGAAATGTACGGGACGGGATCCACGCATTTGCCGTCGTAACCGAGCGCCCGTTCTTTATCAATCACATACTTATAAACCATCCCGCTGGTCATATAATTTTCCGGCGGGACGCTGGTGCCGAGAAACCGTTCGTAATTACCCATATCCTGATCGCATTCCAGACCGGAATCCAACACAAACACCTCGCCGTGTTCAATCGGATTCATCGTGCCGGCGTCCACATTCAGATAGGGATCAATTTTCATCAAATTCAACTTGAAGCCGCGGGCCGAGAGAATTTTGCCGACGGAAGAAACGGTCACGCCCTTACCGACGCCGGACATCACTCCGCCGATAACGAAAATGTATTTATGTTTTTTGCCCACGGTCGCTTAAACTTTCAAATATTTGCGGGCCGCCCAAAAACTAGCCATCACACTCAAGACCAAGCCGGCGCCGAACAGTAGAAAAAATAAAGTGGAAAAATGATTAAGGTAGTAACCAACCAAATCAAGCCGCTCCGGAAAAACGGCGGTGACTTCCCGCACCCAGATCACCGCCGGATAAAGCAAAAGCACGGCGAGCAGAGACGACAGGAGACCGGCAACCACCCCCTCAATAATAAATGGGCCGTGAATATAACGATTATTAGCGCCGACCAGACGCATCACCGCGATCTCTTCGCGCGATACATGAATCGCTAGCGAAACGGTGCTGAAAACCGTGAAAATTGAGATGATGATCAGAGCCATCGCTACCGCCGAACCGAGACGACCACTCGCCTTAACAAAAGAAATAAAACGATCGATGTCCACCTGGCGATAATTAATGTCGTAAATCAATTTGCGGCCGGTGGAATCTAAAACATCCTCGGTTTTTAATGAATTGACAATATTTTCATAATGGCTCGGATCAACCGCCTTGATATTTAAACGCGCGCCGAGCGGATTGGACACCTCGGCGAGCGATTGCATAATCAAATTATTATCCTGATTGCGTTTCTTAAAGTCGGCCAACTCGTCTTCGCGTGAACTGTAAGATACTTCCTTAACCGTCGCCAAAAGTTCCAGTTGATGCTTGACGGCCATGACTTCCACCTCCGTCGCGTATGGCTGGAACGACACACTGATGTCCACTTTTTCTTTAATCGTCTCTAACGAGGAAATCAGAAGGGCCTGGCCTAAATAGAGTCCGCCGATAACGAACAAAGTCGCCGTCAGCACCACCACCGAGGCGAAAGAGACCACGCCACTGCGCCAGAAATTGATGAAGCCCGATTTGACGATTCGTTTGAAGTTGAGAAGCATGATGGAGTCTTAGATGATAATAGAGCGATTATAAAGCATCTCGGCCATTCTTGTCATCTCGCGTCAGGCGGCCGTTTTCCAAGGTGATCACCCGCTGACCGACGGCCTCCACCACCGATTTATTATGAGTGGTTAAAATCACCGTTGTACCGAGGTCGTTAATTTTGCGAAAAATTTGCACGATCTCAAACGTGTTCACCGGATCCAGATTGCCGGTCGGCTCGTCGGCGATTAAAATATCCGGTTGGTTAACGATGGCGCGGGCGATGGCCACGCGCTGTTTTTCGCCGCCGGACAGTTGATTGGGAAAATTCCAGAATTTGTCCGCCAAACCAACCAACTCCAAGACATACGGCACATCCGAGGAAATATCATCATCGGCCCGGCCGGCGGCTTCCATCGTGAAGGCGATATTTTCAAACACGGTTTTATTCGGCAACAATCGATAATCCTGAAAAACCGAACCGATTTTTCGGCGCAGACGATGTAAGTATTGACGGCCAAGTTGACGCAGGTCAGTCGAATCAAGATAGACGGCGCCGGAAGTCGGTCGTTCTTCCACCAAAATCATTTTGAGTAAAGTGGTTTTGCCGGCGCCGGAATGACCAACCACGGTTAAAAATTCGCCGCGGTCAACCGAAAAAGTCACTTGGTCAAGCGCCAGTGAGCGGTCCGGATAAATTTTAGTTACGCGATCAAAAAAGATCATGGCAATTTTTTTCCGCTTCAATAAATTCATCCAATTGACCGGCTAGGATTTTATCAATCTGACTCGTTTCCACGCCGGTCCGATGGTCTTTTACTAATTTATACGGATGAAGCACATAGGAGCGGATCTGACTGCCCCATTCGATTTCTGTTGTTTTACTTACATATATTCCTTCGGCTTTTTTTTGCCGCTCGTCTTCCTGCCGCTTATATAATTTGCCCTTGAGAATTTCCAGAGCTTTATCCTTATTCCTTTCCTGCAAACGCTCGGAATCGGAATGGGCGGCAAGTCCGGTGGGCAGATGGACCACGCGCACCGCCGTTTCGCGTTTGTTTACATTTTGCCCGCCCGGGCCGCTGGCGCGCGAGAATTCAATTTTCAAATCAGCCGGATTGATGACAATCGCTTGATTCTTTTCAAACCGCGGAATCACTTCCACTAACGAAAAAGAAGTATGCCGAAGTTTCTTGGCGGAAAACGGAGAAACTCGAACGAGTCGGTGCACCCCCGACTCTTTTTTCAGTATACCATAGGCATTCTGGTGGCGCATTTCAAAAGTGATATTCCGATAACCGCCGCGATCATTGGGATTTTCATGAACTAAATAAGTGGTAAAATTATGAAGGGCGGCAAATTTGACATACATTTCATAAAGCATCCGCGAAAAATCTTCGGCGTCATCGCCCCCGGCGCCGGAAAAAATCGTGATGACGGCATCCAAATTATCATACTCACCGATACCTAGTGATTTTTGTTTCCACCGTTTATGTTCCTCAATCATCGCCTGCGCTTTGTCTTTATCCCGCCAAAAATCCGGCGCGGCCATCTGTCGTTCTAGTTCGGCAATTTTTTTTTCTGAATTTTCTTCGGCCATTTATCCCTTATCCTCCGGCAAATCGCGCGTAGCGCGAAAAGGTACGATAATAGGTTGACCGTTGCTCGCGAGCCATTGTTCATATAGCGGTTCGGATATTGGTGAGCGATTGCTATTGTCGTGATATAAAATAGCAAAATAATTTCGGCCTTCGATAGTGGGCGTTGAGAGTTCAATACTTCCCGTCTGTTCGCCCGCGCCAAAATTAGCAAAGCCGATGCTCGCACCGGCGCGACCGGACGCATTCTCGGCAATGGCGACCGCTCCGCCTGATGGTAGATTGACCGACGAAACAAATACCACTGACCCGGGCAATTGATCGTGAACGATTAATTCAACGGCGGCGGTCGGACCGACTGGAGCATCGTTACCATCGAGCGCACCCACGGCCGCGAGTGAATCAATGTCCTGATTAAACGACCGGAAAGCCGAAACGAGCACGATTATCGCCACAATTAAAACACCGATAAAAATTTGCCAATATCGCTTGCGATTATTTGTTTCCATATGAGTCAATCTTATCATTTTTTATTATCAAAAGCCAGCGGTCGGGATTCCCGCTTGCCAGACGGGCAGGGAACCGACGACCCCCGCCTGGAGTTTATCCGCCGAAGGCGGAAAAGCGGCGGATCCTTACGATTAAACGAAGCCGAGGGTGGGAATCGAACCCACGTTCCTACTTTACGAAAGTAGTGTTCTGCCACTGAACTACATCGGCCTATCATACTTTATAACGCGGCCGTTATTTTTTTACCAGCGCCGTCAGATATCGACGAAATTCTGTTTTCAATTCGGGATGTCGCAACGCTAAATCAACGGTGGCTTTCAATAAACCGATTTTGCTTCCGCAATCATACCAAGTCCCCCGTACTTCGTAACCGTAAAATTCTCCCCCGCCTTTGATAAAAGCGTCAATCGCCGGCGTCAGGAAAATTTCGCCGCCGGCCGCCGGTTTAATTTTTTCCAGACAGTCAAAAATCGGCGGCGTGAGAATGTATTTGACGACGATCGCCAAATTTGACGGCGTTCGATCGAGCGTTGGTTTTTCCACCATCCCGGTAATTTTCCAGACCCGCGGCGTGATCTCCGTTCCGGCAATTATTCCATACTGACGCACCTCCGATCGCGGCACTTTCACTAAGGCAACCACCGGTGCGTGATAACGTTCATAAATTCTCAACAGTTGTTTCAGCGCCGGCGGCGCGGAATTAGTTTCAATAACATCATCACCGGACATCACGGCCACTGTTTCTTTATCAATAAGCGGTCGGACCTGTAAAACGGCATCACCGATGCCGCGGGACGAATTTTGCCGAACATAAAAAAAGCGGGCTAATTGGGAGATTGAACGGACGGTTTTAAAAATATCTTGTTGGCCCTTGGCGAGCAGAGCTGATTCCAATTCGGGGGAAAAATCAAAATGATCTTCAATTGCCCGCTTGCCGCGGCCGGTGACAAAAATAACTTCCGTCATTCCTGCCGCGACGGCCTCTTCCACTAAATATTGAATCACCGGTTTATCAATAATCGGCAACATTTCTTTGGGCTGGGCTTTGGTGGCCGGCAAAAACCTGGTGCCCAGACCGGCGACTGGAATAATTACTTTATTAATCATAATTCATCAGGGGCCGGCAGAATCGGCCGGGCACGGCGCCAAAATTGACGTTTAAGCGAACGGCTGATTTCCAACATTTCTTCATTATTGAACCATTGCAAAACGACGAGATCAATCAAAATACCACCCAGACCGGCAAGCAAACCCTGATTGAAAATACCCCAGAAAGTAGCTTGATTAAAAATCGGCGCCAACCACTGCAATAAAAGATAAGCGGCCGCGCCGGCCGCGAGCGCCGCGGCGACGGTTTGCCAGAAACTTTTTGAGAGAAGCGGCGGGAACGAACCAAAATCTCGTCTGAATGAATGCCATAAAACAATCAAATTCAATAGGACGCCAGCGGAAAAAGCCAAAGGTAAAATCAAAATTTCCGTGGCCGGCAAATCAGCCACGCGCCAGATATTTTTCAGCCAGGCGTTAAATAAAGTGGAGTGGCCGATCAACCAGAGGAAAATAAAAGCCAAACCGACGGTCAACACGGAAAACAAACTATTGATAATCAAAGGTTTGCGCGTTTGGCCACAGGCATAATAACCGCGAACTAAAAGCAAAATCAAACTTTGGGCCGCCACGGAAATTAAAAAAATCGCCACGGCCGCGGCGGTTAAGCGCGTGTCCGACCAATTAAAGCGGCCGGCGCCGAGGATCACCCGGACAATTTGGGCCCGCAAGACGATAAATAAGACGATCGCCGGCAGAGACCAAAAAATAATATGCCGCGCCGCCACCGCGACCTGCCGGACGAATTGCGGCCGGTTGCCGCTGGTAAAAAGGCGCACCAAAGTCGGGAAGGCGGCGACGGAATAACTGACGCCGATGACCGATAAAAGCACCGACTGTAAATTGTAAGCGAAATTAAAAACGGCGATGGAACCGGCGGCGAAGTAGGAAGCTAAAGCTAAAAGCGCCGTGATTGTTAATTGATGCGCCGAGAGAGCCAGTGTTCGCGGCCAAGCTAAAATAAAAATTTTCCGCCAGTCGCTGGTTGTTTTCGTCTCGTCGGCGCGGGAAAATTTTGTCGCGCGAAACGAAAATAGACTGCGAGAAAACGCCGGCCACTGAATCGCCAGATGCAAAAAGGCACCGAGAATGACTCCCCAAACCAGTCCGACCAGACCCAGTCGCGGGTAGAAAAATAAAAGGCCGATGATGATGCCGAGGTTGTAGAGAATCGGACTTAGGGCATAAAGAAAAAATTTACGCGATGATTGCGTTATATTGGCCAATAAATTTGACAGGCCCAGCAAAAGAGGCGAGAGCAAAAGCAGTCGCGACAAAATCAATAATTCCGCGCGCGCGGTTGGATCAAATCCGGGTGCCGTCAAATTAAGCAGGCGCGGCATTAAAAAATAAACCACGGCGATGGCCAGCAAAATTGAGATTAAAAACCAGCGCGCCAGATCGGTAAAAAGACGATTAGCCGCCGCCTGGTCGCCAGCCGTCAAATGGCGGTATAAAAACGGCAACACCACCGTCACGGACACCAATGAACCAAAAAAAACAAATAACAAATCCGGCAGACGGAAAGCCGCGTAGTAAATATCAAGTTCGGCGCCGGCGCCGAACGATGAGGCTAAAAGCCGATCGCGAATCAAGGCCAAAATTTGCGAACCGAAAGCTGAGAAACCAAGAAGAAAAGCGGCTTCATGCAAACCGTTATATTCGCGGCCGATAAAATTCAGGAATCGGTTGACCATTTAATTTCCGCTTGGCGCGCATTATAACAATTTCCCTCGCCTTTTTCGAGGCGAGGGAAATTGTAAAGCTGGTACCTATAAGCCGAATTCTGTATCCGGCCCTAATTCCGCCAAAGCGGAACGGGCGTAGGACGATAGTTATTTATCTGTCTCGTCTGTTACCAGACGGATCAAGCGGCACAAATCTGGTAACTGGTTGCCACCAGAAGTACGGCCTTGCACCCCGGTAAGGATTTAGCCGTTTCACTAAAATTCACCAAACAAAGGCGAATTCGTGCGACCCGATCCGCCAAAGGCGGATCTAGGGTCTAGCACCCACGTTACCGTGGAACTTCCCGACGATCAAAATGATGTCGGGATCCTCGACCTTTCGGTCTCGGACGTCTCTGCTCGCACCTCTTGGATTGCTCCAGCAGGCGGTTAGCCTGTACCATTTTTCCACCTCAACAGTGGAGGGTGTTCGGACTTTCCTCCCCGATCCGCCAGTTGGCGGATCGGGACAACTATCCAATACCAGCCTGTCCCGTCAAGCGGGACGTAAAATATTATACCGTCGTTACTGTTTGGCTGTCAACATTAACCGGAATATCAATCTCGCAGGTGCCGGAAACGCAAGCCAGTTCGCGGGTGCCGGTGGTCGCATCTTCCAGTTCGTAAAGCACGAGTTTGGAAAAATCAATGGCGGGAAAATTTTTTACCAATTCGTTGTAGCGTTTCTCGGTAATCGCTTCATAGGGCGCCAGACGATAAACATGGTCAAAGCGAGGCAAAAAAGCCAGTCCGCCGATCATTTCCCAATTTTCATAAACCCAATTGCCGACTCTCAACCATTCCTCCTCGCCGACGGAAATGGTCGTAGAAGGATTGTGCTCGGTATAATGTTCTTTAACCATTTTCCAGTAATCAAGTTGTTCCAGCGCCGTCAAGTCATTTTTATAAACTGAGCCGTCGGGCGATTGAATCGGAAACTCTAAAACGAAAGTGGAAGCCGTATTTTTATCCTGGCCGACTTCCGGATGATACGGCACTCCAATATCTCGAAACATTTTAAAAATCGGATTATGACCCTCAATTCTCACTCGACGAATATAATAGGGGGCATGACGAGGATGCATCCCGGAAGAAGAATCAAACAATTGTGAACCTTGGCCCGAAGGTTTAACGCAAGTAATGGCGGTGGATCGATTCACGTCAAAGCGCTCGGCGTACTTTCGATTAGTCTCAATCGCCACTTCTTTGAGTTTCCGGAAAATTGCCGGGTGGCGCAAAGCCGGACAATCCCATTGGCCGGTGATGGAAACGCCGAGCAGGGCTTCCTCTTCGCAATTTTTCTTCCAGTCAGAAGACAAGTAAGGAAATTTAGTTAAGGATGACTGATAAGTGCCTAAAATAGTGGCGACGCGAACTTTATCCATCAAAGTTTCTTCGGTGTCGTCCGCCCGGGCCACGACTTCCGACAAATTGCAAAATTGTTTTGATTTAAGAATAATTTCACCGCAAGGATTGATGCCGGCGGTTTCCAAATCTGGTTCAAAAATTTTCCACCGGCGGGTCGGTAATTGAGTTTTCAGTCCGCTCCGATTATAAATCCCCCGTTCGCCCGACCCGGCCTTGGCTAAATTAACCCATTCATCTAAAAACTGCTTCATGGTCGGCTTTTCATTATAGGCGACGGAATTATTGGCCATTGAACGTTCCGGATTCGTCAAATAAAACTGGCCATTTTTGGCTTCGCGCATTTCCACATCATCCAAACCCGATAAAGAGATCAAGGCCGAGCGCCGCACGCCGCCCGAAACCACCACTTCGCCAATTTTGCAAATAATATCGTGGGCATCAATCGTTTTAAGCCGCCGGCCTTGACGAGCCAGTATTCGTTCGCGGGTAAAATCCAAAAGATTGCGTAACGGTTCGGGACCGGACGAACGGCCGCCGGTGGTTTTAAGGCGCGCGCCGCGCGGTCGCAGAATGGAATAATCAAAAATCACATCTTTACCGGCCGCCCAAGTTTTCAGCCCTAAAGCCAACGCATCCGCCCAACCCTCGCGAGTATCAGGAATAACAAAAGTGGATGGTTTCTCGTGAACTTGTCTTTTGATTATCGGCAATTGACCAATAGTCTGTTCCTCCACCGAAAAACCCAGACCGGCGCCGCACATTAGGACATAAATAATTTCGGCAAAATCCTGCCAACAAGTTGGCGCGATATAAGAACAATTATAAGCCATCACATTACTGATCTGAGCCGCTTTGCCGGCAAATTGTAACAAACGCATAGAACCTAAGGCCTTCATATTGAGCATATATTCGCGAATTTCGGTATATTCTTTATCTTTAAGCTTATCGCCTAGATTGTCACGCATAAAATCCATATAACGGTCAATGGTCTCCAGCCAAGTCTCCCGACGGCCTTTTTCGTCAAGCCAGCGCGAGTAAGACGAGTAAAACATATATTCCGCCAGTTGATTTCGAAAATAAGTCTTGCTTTGAGTGACCAATTCCTTAATTTCGTTTGGCACTTCTCCTTTCTCGCGCCGCAATTCGGACCGCCGCTCGCGATATAAAATATAAGCTTTAGAAGTGTTGACGAGATTATGAAGAATCAGTTGTTTTTCAACCAAATCTTGAACTCCTTCAACTGTCGGTAGAAAATCTCTACCGCTTGATTTAATTAAACTCTCAAGATCTTTGACCACCGCGCGAGCGACCATCACCGCCTCCTTTTCTTCTCCTTCACCAGCCGCGCGCAAGGCCTTCCAAACCGCGTTAACAATTCGCGTCTCGTCAAAAAGTACAACTGTGCCGTTGCGTTTGCGGATTTGTTTTAAGCGAGAAATTACTTTCACGACTTACAGTTTAACCGGCCTGGCTTCAAAAATCAAAAAAAGAAAATCTGTTGATAATTTACCGAAACTATGGCTATGAATTGCTCCCCGGGAATTGTCCTTGCAAATAGGCCAGCGCGCCATAAAGTCCACCGATCTCGCCGAGCGCCGCCGGCCGAATCAGTGGTCGTTTAGAAAAAATCGTCAAATGTTCGCTGATTAATTTTTCGATGACCGTTATCTGAAAACCGGGCGTTTTAAACATCCCGCCACCGAGAATCAGGCAATCAGGCGACCAATGAACTAAGGTATTAACCAAACCAAGCGCTAAATACCGGCTCAATTCTTGCCAGATTTTTTCATTCGTGATTTCATGCGGCGGGCGGCCAAACTGCGCCTCAATCGCAAAACCGGAAACTAATTCTTCCAATGAACGTACTTGCTCACCAACCACAATTAATTGGTGGCCGGGTTCAAAGCCTAGGGCATTTTCGGCGATTTGACCGTTGACAATGAGTACGCCGCCGACGCCGCTACTGACCGTGAGATAGGCCGCGAGACGTTGATTTCGACCGGCACCATAGTGCGCTTCGCCGAGTCCCACCAAAGCGGAGTCGTTAACCAAATAGACCGGCCCACCAAAAGTTTCCTCCAATTCCGGCTTGAGGGGCGCGCCGGACCAAACTTTTCGGCTGATACCCAAACATAAACCGTCCCGTTTCTGTCCCTTCCCCAATTCTTCAATCAATTCTTTAATCAAATTTAGACCCTGATTGAAATCGGCCGGCGTTGGACGAATAATCGGCTCGCTGATTGTTTGGCCGTCTAGCGAGACGGCCAGCCGCGTTTTTGTCCGACCAATATCGCTTAAGAAAAACATTTAATTCAAATTTAATTTAATCTGTTTTTTAAATTCTTCAATCAGCGGCGTCGCGGCCGGATTCTGACCAATCGCGAGCGCCAAATGATAGGCCGTCCAATCGGCCAAAATGACGGAATTAAAAATTTTTTCCAACGTTGAATCGCCGGTCAAAATTATTTCTTCCACGGCCAAATTTTGCTTTTTAAATAAGGTCACCAGATGCGCGAAACGATTCTTGATTCTGGGGTCGTCAGCCGGATCGCGTAGCAAGAAATAAATAAAATGGTCATCCGGCGCGGCCAGTTCATTATGGTTCATTTCCGGCAAAACGTTGGCAAAAGCCGCTATTTTACTGTCCTCATTAAAACGAATTTTCCAATTGTAGGCCAAATACCAATTGACGGTGGAGGCGTAAATTACCGGCCGGCGCGCGCCGATCAAACCGGCCAGTCGTCGACCTTCGGCCTCCGCCTCGGCCGGCTGTAAAACTTTGGCCAATTCGCGCAAGGCGACTAAATCCGCTTCCGCGCCCATCAATCGGCACAGACCGACAAAAAAATAACCGATCGCTTGCCGCGGCGGCAGACCGGCCGGTAAAACAAGATGCGGTAGTTTAAGTTGTTCGGCAACGGCCAAAAGCTCACCGCCGGCCGCCATTATGGCGACTTTAAGTGTGCGCTCCAAGGCCAATTGAAGTGTATCCAACACTTCTTCGGTATTACCGGAATAGGAACTTAAGATAAGCAAACTGCCGTCTAAAAAATATTTTGGCACGCGCGGCAAACCGTAATCGCGATGAATTAGTAAATCCAACTCCGGTTTATAAACTTTCAACAAGCCGGCGGCGAGCGCCGAGCCGCCCATGCCGCAAACAATGAATTTATCGGCTTTCGGCAAATTGGTGGAATAATTGAAATTCAGCGATGTGGCCAGTTGTTTCGGAAAATCAAGAATGATTTGACGCAGATTATTTTTAGTCATAGGACGATAGCGCGATTTTATATTTCCAAACTAAATTCCACGAGGGCCTTTTTGACTGTTTCATCATCGGTTGAAAATTCGTTTTTGTATATAATTTGTTCGGAGTAATCAATATCTTCGAAATAAGCGAGTTGTGTCCTAAAAATCTTCTCATTGAATTCGGGGCCAAAAATTTTCACTCCCGCCGCCGTTATTTCGGAAACGGTGTGGTTTGTTTTCAGAATGAAATATAAATCAACATAATCTTTCCATTTGGCGCGGCGACCGAGCGCGAAGGCTTTCAGGGCGGCGAGAGTGAGAAGGTCGGGTAATTTTATGATATCATCCAACGACTCTGAAAAATTAACTCTGTACGGAAAATGGAAGAAGGTAAATTTAATTTCATCTATCGAAAAAGTGTATTCGCCTTTTTTGTTGACCAAAATATTATCAATCGCCAAATTTTTGGTAATTTTTGCTTTAATTGAATAATTATTGAAGCCTTTGAGACTAAACAAATCAAAATCAATCGATCCACGATGACCTAAATGCAGGGCGATAGCGGTACCGCCGACTAAGCCAAAATTTTTTGAGAATAATTTAACGACCGGCAAGAGTTTGGATTGAGCTTCTGTAAAAATTTCTCTATGCATATTTTTGAAAGTATAACTGAAAATAATTCACTACTTCCGGGCGATAGTTCACCCGCGGGCGATTAGTGTTCTGGCGGAAAATTTTCGCCACTTCTTCCATCCCTAAAAAAACAATCAGTTCTCGGACATCGTTCATATCGCCGTAATTCAAGACCCCTTCAACGACGGCTTCGTTGGAGAGACTGTTATAATTTCTCGTTGACCAAAATAGATGCTTTCTTTTCTTTACAAAATCGCCCATATTCATACTGGCTTATTATACAAGCTTGACGTCATAAGTTAAAGGGAGTTAAAATGAGGTCTGATTTGATCTTGTTCGTTTTCAAACGGAGTGCCTTTTCAAAGGAGGCCAGAGTATGAGGATGGCGCGGATTGGGAAGCGGGAGAGGCCGAGGCAAGTGGGACCAGTGAAAATCAGGGATTTGAGAGGAATCAAAAAGGTGGTAAGGAAACCGCCGAGTGGGAGAATTGAGATCGCTGAAGAACCCGATTCTGAACCAAGGGCGACAGACTTTAAACCTGGAGATTGGGTAAGACTGAAAGGTAATCTGGCACCGTCAATGCAATTAAGACTTGGGTTGAATTTACCAGGATGTAGAGGGATTACTGATTTCAAGGTTCAAGGAGTCGATGAGAGAAATAATTCAGTGCGAATTGAAACGGGAGGAGGAACCGTACCGTTGGACCCGGGGCGATTAGAACGAATTGCTCAATCTATTCAATCCTGGAAGCCAGCACGAACAGTTTGACTTTCCTGCCAAAATCCGAAAACCAAAACCCGCCCCGATTTCGCCAGCCGGCGAACATCGGGACGGGTTTTTTGATTGGTTAACTTGAGACTTACCGCGAGAATTCCCGGCGCGGCGGGCGCTCGGCCAAAGGCCGGGCCTCGTTAACCGACAACCGCCGGCCATCAAGTTCTTTGCCGTTCCAGGTTTCAACCGCTTTGGCGGCGTCGTCATCGGATTCCATTTCCACGAAACCGAAACCGCGCGACCGGCCAGTCATCCGATCAGTGATAACCTTGGCCGAACTCACGGCGCCGACTTGAGCGAAGGCTTCTTTTAAGCCATCATCAGTCGTGCTGTAAGACAAACCGCCAACATATAGCTTCTTAGCCATGTGTATGATCTAACTACTAAATATTTGTAAGGCGACCCCTCTCGCGATTTTGACCCTACCCTTGGCTAAACAGCTGTTGTAAGAGACTAAACTCCCGAGAAAAACACTTACAATTGACAGTATAGCTAAAACCAAATTTATGTCAATAGCCAATAGATTATTATTGATTCTTATGATTCTTAGACATATCTTCCCGCAAATGCTCCAGATATCGCGCCGCCGCGTCTTTGCCGCCCAAACCGAAAGCCAAACCGAAGGCGAGAGCCAAAGCCATCACCGCGTATTGAATGATCGCGCTGGCTAAACTGCTCATCGGTCCCGCCTGTTGATTGAGAATTCCTAATTGATCAATCACCGCAAAGATGGCGACAACCCAGACGACCCACTTGGTGAAAGTGCCAAAGACACTACTAGAAGTGACTCCGGCCGCCCGCGTCGCACCACTGACAATTCGCGCCAAAACATCGGCAATCGCCGCGGCCAAAATCAAAATCAAACTGGCAATAATCAAGTGCGGCAAAAAGCCGAGAATCCGACCGGTCAAAAATTCATTAACTTGACTCAAACCGAGAACATTGAATGAGGCGACCAAAAAGGCGATAACAATAAACCATTTGACTAAACCGCCGATGAAAGCGCCGGAATCTAGCCGAAAACCGGCGCGGGACAATACTTCTTCAGTGCCGATGCTCTTTAGGGCCTTATCCACCTGCGTTGAACGGATAATTCGCGCCACCCATTGTCCCAACACAATCCCCACCACCCAACCGAGAACAAAGATGATCAGCGCCACCACCAAATTCGGGAGAAAATTAATTACTCCGCCCCATAAATTCTGAAAGGAGGCGGTCAAGAATTCGCTCCAAGTTTGTTGTAATGTCATAAATTAAAATTTAACCAATAATAAAATAAAAATAAGATTCGACCTTATTTTGATTGCTCAACTTTCAATTATATCACACTGCCGAACCGTCTTCTCGCCGTTGTGGATAACCGCCGTCAAAATTCAGTCTATCAATGATTTTTTCATGAGGATAGTCCAAAACATCGCGGATGAATTTGTCATAAGCGTTCAAACGATAGATAAAATCGGCCGTGTCAAACACCGCGTAAACCAGCTCGCGGCCGACTTCGGCTTCCATTGTCTTGACGACTCGATCAATCGCTGTCCGTTTTAATTTATCACCTACCAAAAGCAAATCTGTCCGGCTTTCGTTAGCTTGAATAAATAGGCCGGCCACTACCAAAAGTTTAATTTTGCCGCAACGGGAAAAACGGTCGGTAATTTCACGCTGGCGATTTAGAATATCGGCGCGGAGCAGAGTTCGTAAATGAGACAAGAAAGGGAAAAACGGATTGAGTTGCCAGCCGTTTATTTTCTTGCCAGCCGATGTTTTATCGCCGCGTTTAGGTTTAATAAAATCCAATTGACGCAATAAAGCGACCTCGCGACGAGCCGTGGGTAGTTTAATCTTGCTTCGCCGCGCCACTTCCTTGATCTCAAAAATCAGGTCGGGATTGGTCATAAATAACCTCATCACTTTGACCTTGTCGCCCCCGCCAAACAATTTTCCAAGAATGTCCATAGGATTTAATGTCAAGGTTTAACCTTGACCGTGATTATTTCAACTCCACTTTGCCGCCGGCGTCTTCAATCTGTTTCTTGAATTTTTCCGCTTCGTCTTTTTTCATTCCTTCTTTCAACATCGCCGGCGCCGATTCCACCAAATCTTTGGCTTCTTTGAGACCAAGCGCCAAGATTTCCTTGACCACTTTGATGACGGCGATTTTTTGCGCGCCGATTTCTTTCAATTCAACGTTAAATGAATCTTTCTCTTCGGCGGCGGTGGCGGTCGCCGCGGCCGGCGCGGCGGCCGGAGCCTGCGCCAAAACGCCGAATTTCACTTCGAGCGCTTTCACCAATTCATTCAATTCAAGCACTGACAACTTTTCGATTTTTTCAATTAAATCATTAAATTTGTCGTCCATAGTTTTTATTGCTGTTTAGTTTTACTAATTTGATCCAACGCAACCACCAGCCCTCGCAGAGGCCAAGCCAGCAGATTGACAAACCGACCGTATAATACTTCACGCGGCGGAATCATCGCCAACTGAATCATTTCTTCCGCCGATTTGAATTGCCGCTCAAAAATTCCGCCAATAATTTTTAATCCCCCGCCAACCGACGGATTAATCTTGGATTGGAATTCATAGACGTTTCGGGCCGGTAAAAGATTATCATTCTCCGTCTTGGCGGGCAAATAAGCGATGGCTACTTCGCCGTCAAGGGCCGGCGCCGCGCCGGCCGGTTTTTGGTTTAATTCGCCCAAAGCCCGAAGCAGCAGGGATTTTTTCACGACTTCATACTTGACGTTATTTTTTTTAAGCGAGCTGCGTAAATTAGTCGCCATCGCCACATTCAAGCCGTGAAAATTGACAAAAACCAAAGATTCGGTTTGATCAATTTTTGACTTTACCGATTGAACGATTTCTATTTTTTTCTGTTTGGTGATTGGCATTTCAGAAGACAAATAAAAACGGCCTAAGCCGCTTCGGCCTCATTAGGACTTATATTACGCCTAATATCTACGGCTTATCGTCTCTAGTCTAACTTATCTGGAAAAAAAGTCAATCAGATAAACACCCAAGAGTCCGGAAGCGATCAGGACTAAAAAACCGGCGGTCATTTTCCAGAAAGTTCGATCAAAGTAACGTTGCCACATATTATTGATTTTTTAACGCCATCAATTGCGCCGACAGACGTCCTAAGGCTTCCGTTAATTCCGACAATTTCGATAAATTCACCGAAACGGCGGCGCGGCCGACGGCCGTCAGCGCGACTTCGCCGTCGGGATAAAACAGAGTCAATGATTGATCGGCCGCCGGCGTAAAACCGAGCTGAACTTTTGAAATACTTAGATTGCGATTGGCGGATAAAATCGTATCCGTCGGAAAAATAAAATTGGCCGTCCCTTGATTCAAACGCCAGCCGCCAAGATTGAGCTCGTAAGCTGAACGATTAGTCAGGGTCACGCGATCCGCGGCGGCGGCGCCGAAAGCCACCGCCGCCGGCATTACCAGAACCGTGGTTCGGCTAACGGCCGCTTCGGCCACGCCGAAGGCATTAAGAACGACATTATACTCGCCGGGAAATTGATAACTGTGAGTTGTCACTTGTTTGTTTTGCATCAGCGTGCCGTCGCCAAAGGACCAATCGTACCGGATATTTGAAGGTTGCGAGCCATCCGGTTCGGCTCGAAAAATCACCGGACTATGGACGCTCGCGAGACGCGGCCGGCCGGCGGTAACCTGAAACGGTTCGCGCGCGGCGGCCGAGCTGAGCGGCGGCGGCGCGGCATGAGCGGAAAGGGCGCTATTGGTAACCGAGCTGGAGGTAATTGATGATGAAAGGTCTGTACTCGTCGCATTACTGTTGCTGTTATCCGTAACCGGCGCGGCGGTACTCACGATAATAATTTGGGTCACCGGCCAGCTGTTACCGCTGGTGCGGCCGGTTAAAGTGGCTGTTAAAGTATGATTTCCAGCGATACTGTCGCGATAATAAAATGAACGGTTGCCCCAATTGCTGTTCCAGGTAAGTTTTGCAACCGGTTTCCAATCGCTGGCGCTGGACGAAAATTCGCCGGTAGCCGAAGAGGAAACAAGAAACAAATCGGCGGTTTCGCCCGGCGCTTCGCCGCTGGAGATGGTTAATTTAGCGGAAACGGCGTCCGGGGCAATCGTCTGCGGCTCAGTGGTAAAAACAATACCGGCCACGGCCAGACTTGGCTGAGCCAAAAGCAGAAAAGTTAAAAACCATAAAATTTTTTTCATTATTGCCGGTAATTAAATTTTAATAACTCAATTCATCAACCAATCGGCCCTGGGCATCGTAGAGCGAGATGATTTCCCGGTCTTTCGCCCACAGTTCCCAAGTGCGATTTAAATAAAGTCGCCAATCTTTGGTGTAAAAATCAGCATCGGCGCCGTGCCAAGCGATACAACGTCCGTAACTAAAATGCTCTTGCAGGTAAGCGCGACAAGATGATGACAGGGTATCGCGCCGGCCGTCAAGATAATTGTAACCGTCGGAACGGCGTTCAAATTCCGGCGCGTGACAGGTTGATAGACGACGGACATAATCATAACAATCATTATCCAAGCGCTCAATCCACGGTTCGTCGCGCGGCGCCGGACAGGCGCGCGGCAGGGCCGGCGCCAGCCGCATGGCTGAAATTTTTTCCGCCAAATAACCGACGCATTTATTGACGAGAAAACTGACCCGCGCCGGCCAATGATTGCTCACCGGTGGACCGCCGGTGATAATTGTGGCGCGTCCGCCCGGCGCCAGCAACACCGGCGCTAATATCTGATTGGTCGCGCCGCTTAGAAAAAGTTTGACCGCGGACGGAATTAAAACGACATCCGCGCGGGTGCGGCGCACCGGATTATTAACTAATTGCCAGCCAGTGATATTTAGCGGCGCAGTCAAGTCTTTAGCGGCGATTAGTTCAATATATTCGCGATTTGATTGAATTTCATAATGCGCCGTGCCGGCGCGGATTTTAACTTGGCCGAAGAAAGTTGAGTGGAACGGGTTAAGCGGTTTTGGCGCCGTGCCGGCGCGCGCGGGGGTAGTCGTCGTGGTTGTTCTTCTCCCGCGCGAGTCGGGCGAGTAAATCTCGCCGCTACCCAACGGCGCCGGCGGTTTGATGAAGGGGCCAGCCGTGGCCGATGGCCGCAACGCGCCGCCGGTCGCCAGCCACAGCACCCACAAAGCCGCGATGACCGCGAGCACCCACAGTAGATCACCAGTGGCCGTACCTCGATTCATTTTATTATCTCTTAATGTTGCCGGTGAGTTCATAAATCGGGGTGATGATGGACAAAGCCAGACCGGCGACGACGAGGCCGATAAACAAAAGCAGAAGCGGTTCTAAAGCGGTGGCTAATGATTTGGCGGCGGTATCCACTTCATCTTCGTAAAAATCCGCCAGATAGAAGAAAGTTTCTTCAAATTTTCCCGAAACCTCGCCGACGCGCGCCAAGCGGGTAAAAAGCAATGGAAAAAACTTGGGAAATTGTTCCAAACTGGCGGATAATTTCAAGCCGCGGCCGATGTCGCTGGCCGCGCGCCGGAGCGCGTGGCGATAATAAAAATTACCGAGCGTCCGTTCGGCGATGAGAAAAGTTTCGTCAATGCTGACGCCGCTTTTCAATAATAAACTTAAAGTGCCGGCCAGACGCGCGAGGTTTAAATTGATCGCTAAGCGTCCAAACACCGGCAGATGTAGAATCAGCCAATGGGTGACCGGCGCGGTAAATTTCCGCCGCGCCAGCCACCAGAAAAAAATAAGGCCAGCTATCAGCGTGAGAAAAAAAACCAAACCATTTTTATCCAAAAAATCGGCACTCCAAATCAGCGCGCGCGTGGTCCACGGGAGATCAATTTGCAAACCCTTAAACAAGGGGGTGATTTTCGGCAAGATGAAAAAAGCAATGCCTAAACCCAAAAGCACAGCCGCGGCCAAAACAATAATCGGGTAAATCATCGCACCTTTGATTTTCGCCAATAGCGCGCGTTCTTTTTCCAGCGCGCGCGACAAATTAGCCAGATTGGTCGCCAGATTACCGGATCGTTCGCCAGCGTAAACGGCGCTGGTAAAAACGCCGGTAAAAATTTTCGGGTGGGCGCCGAGGGCGGCGGAAAAAGTGGTTCCCGATTCTACTGATTGAGCCACTCGTTTGAGAATGGATCTTAAGGCGCCGCCGGCCGAGTCAATCGCCACTGTTAAAGATTCCGTCAAGGTTAAACCGGAGTTCAACATCAAGGCCAGATGCTTTGCCAACACCGCCTTTTGCGTCAAACTGACTCGGCCGAGCGTAATGTCTTGATTGAACCAATCGCGTGCCATAATTAAATTTTCGTCACCCGTAAAACTTCTTCCAGAGTGGTCAAACCAATCAGCACTTTATCCAGTCCGTCTTCCAACATTATTGTCAGCCCGTCTTTTCTGGCCGCTTTGACAATTTCATTGGACGAGGCCCGCGCCACCACCAGCGCCTTGATTTTGTCCGTCATTTCCAACACTTCAAAAATGCCAATTCGGCCTTGGTAGCCCGTCTGGCTGCAGAGTTCACACCCGCCGCCGCGATAAAAAACCAAACGCGACAACCGGCTGTAACCGCGCGCGCGGAACGCGCGCTTCAGTTCCGGCTCGCGTTCAATTTGAGCGAGGGCTTCGGCGGTCGGCGGCGCTGAGATTCGGCAGCGGTCGCAGACTTTGCGCACCAGCCGCTGGGCGATAATTACATTGACCGTAGAGGCAACGAGAAACGGTTCAATTTTCATATCCAACAACCGCGGCAGGGTCGTCGCGGCGTCATTGGCGTGCAGCGTGGTGAGGACGAGGTGGCCGGTCAGGGCGGAATTGACGGCAATGCCGGCGGTTTCTTCATCGCGGATTTCTCCGACGACGATAATGTCCGGGTCCTGGCGGACAATCGCCCGTAGCCCCAGCGCGAAAGTCAAATTGGTTTTCGGATTGACTTGAATCTGGCTGATGCCCTCAATATCGTATTCCACCGGGTCCTCAATCGTGGAAATGTGAACATCGCGGGTGTTTAAAATTTTCACCACGGCGTAGACGGTCGTGGTTTTGCCCGAGCCGGTTGGACCGGTGACGAGAATCATTCCATGCGGATTTTCTATCGCCCGTTTAACTTTAATCAAATCCCCTTCAGCCAAACCCAAATCGGTTAAGCTGAATTTCCGGCTCTGTTCGGATAATAAACGAAGCACCGCATTTTCCCCTTCCGTCACCGGCACAATAGAAACGCGAACGTCCACTGTCTCCTCACGAGCTTGAAACTGAAGTTTGCCGTCTTGGGCGGCGCGATGTTCGTCCGTTCGCATTCGCGCCAAAATTTTCAAACGGGTTAAAACAATATCCGATAAACTTTTTGGTACTGACCAGATGTCGTGCATCACGCCGTCAATCCGGAAACGAACCAAGACTTTGTCGCGATACGGCTCAAGATGGATATCTGAAGCTTTATTCTGATGACCATAGCGCAATAGCAAATCAACCAATTTAATCGTATTTTCATCCCGTTCCTCGCGCCGCGAATGTTCATCCAGAACTTGTTGGAGGGTTGTTTCAAATTCCGATTTTAAACTGCCTTTGTAATTAGTCAGGGCTTCGGCAAAATCTCGTTGAGTAATAAAAAATGGCAGAATCCGATCGCCTAAACGTTTTTCCAAAAAGTGGATGGTAGCCAGATCGCTTGGATCAGTCAACCCGACGCGAATGCCGTTCGGACCGCGCGCCAGGGCCACCACCCCGCGGTGCCTGGCGACCAGTTCCGGTACCTGCTGTAAAATTTTTGGTTCAACTTTTTCGCGTCGCAGATCAAGCCAACGCCAACCGAAGGCCTCGGCCACTAATTTGCCGAGATCGCCGTCGCGAATTAGGTCTTTATCCACCAAAACCTCCCAGAGGGGACGTTGCGCCGCGACGGCTTCCGCCGTTGCGGCTTCAAAATCAGCGCCCGTAACCAATCCGGCCGTCACGAGTAATTCTCTTAATTTATCGGCCAAAAGCTCCATATCAGTGGGTGTCGCCGCTGGCGGAGCGAGTTAAAGACTTGGCCATTTCGGTTTTGATTTTTTCCACCACCGTTTTCATTTCCACATCCGATTTTACCAGATATTCGTGGGCGCCGAGTTCTTTGGCTTTCCTAATATCCGCGTCCTGTCCCAAGTTGGACAAAATAATAACTGGAATCTTTTTAGTCGCTTCGTCTAATTTTAACTCGGCCAATACTTCAAAACCGTTTTTCTGCGGCATAATCAAATCCAAGAGAATCAGATCAGGTCGCTGGATTCTGATTTTCGCCGTTGCTTCCTGGCCGTTGATCGCCTTAATAACCGTAAAACCTTCCCGCGTCAGTTTGTCGCCTAAAGCGACCGAGAGGAACTTATCATCCTCAACCAAAAGTATTTTACCTAATGTGTCCTCTTCAGTCATAATTTATTTTAGGTTAAACCTTTAACGCCGGCTTTCTTTTTCATTCCGGCCAACGGCAGAGTGATGAAAAAAGAAGTGCCTCGGCCCTCCAGCGAATCAAACCAAATCCGACCGCCGCCGGCTTCCACGACGGCTTTGACGATATACAGACCGAGACCGGTGCCTTCGGCTTCTTTGTCTCTGATGTTGTCGGCCCGAAAAAGTTTAGTGAATATTTTTCCTTGATCGGCGGCGGGGATGCCGTAACCGGTATCCGTCACGCGGATTAAAACATTTTCACCTTCTTTCTTGAGCGCCAAACCGATGACGCCGTTTGGCGCGGTATATTTGACCGCGTTGGACAAAAGATTTTGAAAGATGATCCGCAGTAATTTGGGATCGGCGTTGATTGGTGGCACTTGCTTATCATACTCTTTGTCCAGACGCAATTTTTTCAGTTCAATTTGCGGTTTCAATTCAATCAAAACTTCGTCAGCGACGGCCGAGAAATTAGTCAGCGACGGCTCCACCGCAAATGCGCCAAGATCAATCCGCGACACATTAAGCAATGAATTGACGAGTTCCACCATTCGCCGATTGGCGTCATAAAGGTTTTTTAAATATTCTTTTTGTTTCGCGTTGAGCGGCCCGACTTCTTCTTCCAGCACCATTTCCGAATACCAATTGATCGCCGAGAGCGGCGTTTTTAATTGATGCGAGGCGAGCGACACGAACTCGGTCTTGGCCTGGTCAATTTCCCGATCTTTAGTGATGTCGCGAAACAGGATGATGGCGCCGGACACTTCGCCTTTGGCGAGTAATGGCGCGATCGTCATCGCCATCGGAAACAACCGGCCGTTTTTCGCCTTGACCGACAAGTTGTCCAACAAGCCGATGGAAATAATATCGCGCTCAAGCATCGCTTTTTCAATCGGCAAATCCTGGTAAGCGAGAGGTTGGTTGTCGCGATAAACCACCAGAATCAGTTTGACATCTTGACCGGCGGCTTCTTGCGGCGCGGTTCGCAGTAAAATGCCGGCGGCTTGATTCATTAAAATTATTTTCCGATCATTATCAATCGCGATCAACCCTTCGGCCATAGAAGAGAGGATGGCGTTTAATTGTTCTTGCCG
>ERZ1292632.1547-Hain-H43-01um-R2-1547-length-21953-cov-4_pt1 | contig 21953 bp, 22 predicted proteins | sample MGYA00564407_ERZ1292632 | MGnify/ENA primary metagenome ERZ1292632 (study PRJEB36523, sample SAMEA6512637) | groundwater metagenome | collected 2019-01-08 | study: AquaDiva: Metagenomics assemblies of 32 groundwater samples | reverse complement strand
CCGCCGCCCCGAATAATCACTAAAACGTCAATCTTTTGTTTTCTCATAGTTTTTACGCTATTAAGCAAATCTTTCACGGCGATTTGTCCTTCAACTAGAGAATCAACCATAATCACCTGAAACCCGAATTTACCGAGATTATTAAGAAAATCATGAATAACAGCGCCGTTCTTTGAAGTAATAACTCCGATTTTTTGGGCGAATTCCGGAATTTTTCTTTTTCTAGCCGGGTCAAAAATTCCTTCGTTTTCCAGTTTTCTTTTAAGCGCGTCGTATTGTTTTTTAAGAGCGCCCTCGCCCACAGGCTCAACGGCATTCGCGACAAGCGATAAGCGTCCGTTTTTAGGCCAGATATTCGTATATCCAGTGATTATAACTTCAAGCCCTTGTTCTAATTTTACTCCGCAAAGGTCATAAACATTTTTCCACATTTTACAATCAAGAATAGCGTCTTCGCTTTTATCTTTTATAGTAAAATAAACATGCCCTTTTTGAGCAAATTTAAGCTCGCTGATTTCTCCAAGTACGCGATGTTCTTGTTTTGCGAAAAAAGTGTTAAGAAATTCTATATACTCGGAAACAGAAAAAACTTTGATATCTTGAGCCATTGATTGATTATAAGCTTCTAATATATTAATTTCTACTCTATAATACTTACAATGTTTATTGATGACGTTATTATTAAAGTATACGCAGGAAATGGCGGGAAAGGCGCTGTGGCGTTTAATAAAAACCTGATGTCGCTTGGGCCTGCTGGCGGAAGCGGCGGAAAAGGCGGAAGTGTATACGCCGAGGGTATTTCTGATTTGAGCGCGCTTCAACAATTCCGCTATAAAAAAGTGTTGCGGGCAGAACATGGCATGGACGGCAGAGAGCAATTTAAAGACGGCCATGATGGGAAAAACTTTATCATAAGAGTTCCGGTGGGCACTGTTATCCAAAATCTTACGAATGGAAACAACGTGGAAATCGTTAAAATTGGCGAGCGGCTGATTCTCGCAAAAGGTGGCAATGGCGGCAAAGGCAATTTTCATTTCCGTTCTTCGACGAACACGACGCCGATGCAATTTCAATTGGGGCTACCAGGCGAAGAATTCAAATTACGGCTGGAGCTGAAACTTATCGCGGACATCGGGCTTGTCGGGTTGCCGAACGCCGGCAAATCGAGCCTCTTAAACGAACTTACGAACGCCAAAAGCCGGGTCGCAGATTATCCTTTTACCACGCTTGAACCGAATCTCGGAGTTTATTACGAACTCATTATCGCAGATATCCCGGGACTTATTGAAGGTTCATCAAAAGGAAAAGGGTTGGGCATAAAATTCCTGCGCCATATCGAACGGACAGGAATTATTTTCCATCTTGTCTCCGCTGAATCAAGCAATCCAGTAAAAGATTATAAGGTCATCAGAAAAGAACTTGGCGCTTATAATAAAGCCTTGTTAAGCAAATCAGAATATTTATTCTTAAGCAAAAGCGACAACGTGTCGCCAGTAGTCCTAAAAAAGAATTTGGCTACGCTTAAAAAGCTGAACTCTAAAACTATCGCAATTTCAATCTTGGACGATAAAAAATTGGAAGAGGTAAAAAATATCTTGAATAAGATAAAGGCAAAAAAATTCGCTGGCCTTAAAAAATAATCCCGTATCATAATGCGATTTGTTGTATTGCGGAACACCAAAGGGGTATTATAATTACATTATCCAATGAACAATTCGATCACCATAAGGCGCAGCCCAATTGTTTTAATACGCAATTTCATCGGAATTGAAATCCTTGCTTTTGTGCTTTATTATCTCGCCACAGGCCACGGCAATTATAAATTTGAGTTATATACCCGGTTATTTTTTTCAAATTTACTGCCCTATGACTTCGCTAAATTTTTGTTACTTTCCGGAGCGCAATTATTTATAACTATCTACGCTTTTCTAAGCTGGTACTACGAATACTATAATATAAATCAAGGCGTTATTTCTCACTCGCACGGAGTTTTTTTCAAAAAAAATAAAACTTTTCCATTAGAGAAATCAATGACTGTTGTGCTGTCTTCCGGGCCTATTGGAAAATTATTTCATTACGGTTCTATTAATCTTCAAAATAACAATCACAACTCAATAATTTTAAAAACAATTTCGCGCCCTAAAAATTATCTGAAGATAATTGAGAGATTCATTAGCCCAAATATTCAGAGATTTACTGAAAAACCAGACATCGCAAAAATAATTAATCAAGAAGAAGATGAAAAACTTGAGTTCAAGTCCTCGCTTCGCTTTGACCATAAAATCGGCAATATAAACCGCGATTTAGAAAAAGCCGCGATGAAAAGCATTGCCGCTTTTTTGAATTCCAAAGGCGGCTATCTCGTTATTGGAATTGATGACTCACGCAAACCACTGGGATTACATCATGATTATCAAACCCTACAACACAAAGACAGCGACGGATTTGAAAATCATTTCACGCAAGTGTTCAACGCTATGATTGGCCCGGAATTCCGAAGTTTAGTAAAATTATGGTTTTATAATGTTGAAGAATACGAGGTGTGTATTGTCCAAGTTTCACTCGGTCACAAGCCGGTTTATCTAAAGTTAAATGAAGACGAGCGTTTCTATATAAGAACAGGAAATATCGTCACAGATTTGAAATTTAGCGAGGTTGAATCCTATAAACGTTCCCGCTGGCCCCGGCGTTAAAAAAAGGACCCCAGGTGACGGGTCCTTAAAACGAAATCTGTGCTCTGCACTTCAGCCAACCTTTTGCCACATACCCAGACCGGCGATTTTCCCGATAATAGACGAGCCGCCTGTAATATTCAACATTCCGCATGGATTAACCTCGAGATATACGCAGGTTCGACCCATGCCAGCAGGCGCAGTAAGCTGAATTCTATCCTCTTTTTCCAACTCAATCACCGTGTCCGCTTTTACTTTTATCGGTATACCATTTATCTTCATTACTACCACCTCCTTTCCAATTTTTTATTTACTAAAAACAACATATAGGTTTAATTAAAATTTGTCAAACTTTATTGACAGAAAAACTCCTACAATCCTAAACCTGCCAGATTAATTGTTTGAAGAAAATAAGGGATTAAGAAAACTAAAGCGATAAGCGGCAAAATGATTACGGCAATACTGATGATAAGCGTTAAGCGGAAGTATTTTCTAGTTTTTTCAACTGACGCATAAACCGCATCAATTTTTTTATCCATTTCGTCTATTCTTTTTGATAATTCCGGTTCCATACTAATAAGTATAAAATAAACCCCGTTACTTGACAACGGGGCATTTAAACACCTATGGCAAATTAGTTAAGATTACTTCGCTCGCCCAACTCCGCGCCAAAAACGCAGGGCATTCAAGTAACGGGGTAAATTTTAATTAACGCAAAGCGTTTCGTAGAATTCTTTTGCGTAGCCGGATACTTTTGGGCGTTACTTCCATCAACTCATCATCGCCAATATATTCAAGCGCCTGTTCCAACGACAATATACGCGGCGGTATTAAATCGTCTGTTACCGCGTCGGTCTTGGCCCGAAAGTTTGAAAGCTGTTTTTGCTTACAAACATTTACTACAATATCTCCGTCTTTAGCATTCTGTCCCACCACCTCGCCTTCATAAACTTTTTCGCCTGGACCAATAAACATAACGCCTCGCTCTTGGCTGCGTAAAAGCGCGTAAGCAGTAGCAGTACCTGCTTCATGAACTACAAGCGAGCCGTGAGGATTCGCTACAACAGAATCAAACTTTGGAAAATAACCCGCGAAAAGAGAATTAATCACGCCAGTCCCCCGAGTTTCTACCATAAACTCGTTGCGGAAACCAATGAGGCCGCGGGTGGGAATAAAAAAATGAAATGAGGCAATGCTGTTTTCAACGCTCATATTTTTTAACTCAGCTTTCCGCTCGTTCATCTTTTGAATAACAAGACCAGAATATTTTTCCGGCACCTCAATCCAAACATCTTCTGCTGGTTCCAAAATTACGCCGTCTTCTTCCTTAAAAATAACCTCTGGTTTTGAAACTTGAAGTTCATAACCCTCGCGTCGCATCTTTTCTATAAGAATTGTTAAGTGCAGTTCGCCGCGGCCGCTAACTAAAAATTCATCAGTTGAATCGCATTCCTCTACCCTGAGCGCCACATCATTATCAAGTTCTTTGAAAAGCCGCTCGCGTAAATTGCGCGAAGTGCAATATTCGCCCTCAGTTCCAGAAAAAGGAGAATTATTAACGGAAAAAACCATCTTAACTGTTGGTTTTTCAATCATAATTAAAGGTAATGGTTCGGGGCGCTCTGCGTCAGCGATGGTATCGCCGATATTCACTTCTGCTATACCAGAAATAGCCACAATATCGCCGGCGCTAGCCGATTCAACTGCCACACGCTTAAGACCTAAAAACGTCATCAATTCTGTAATCTTAAAATTTTTTACTGTGCCATCGCTCCTTATGCGTGCGACTTGCATTCCATTTTTTACCTCGCCGCGATGGATTCGGCCTACCGCGATTCTTCCGATATAATTATCGTATTGAATAGAAACCACTATCATCTGAAAAGGCGCATCGCTTATGATTTTCGGAGCTGGAATATATTTAATAATGGCGTCATAAAGAGGAACAATGCTTTTCATGTTAGCGAGCTCGGGCGATATGTCTGCCACGCCCAATTTTCCCGCCGCGTAAATAATGGGAAAATTCAATTGTTCTTCTGTCGCGCCAAGATCAATAAAAAGTTCAATTACTTTTTCAAGTACATGGTTTACACGGATGCTCTGTTTATCAATTTTGTTTATAACCAAAATAATCTTATGACCGGCGCTAAGCGCTTTTTTCAACACAAAACGAGTTTGCGGCATCGGACCTTCTTGAGCGTCAACAAGTAAAAGTGAACCGTCAGCCATGTTCAAAACGCGCTCCACTTCTCCGCCGAAATCAGCGTGTCCCGGCGTGTCAATAATATTAATTTTCGTTTCATGATAAATCACCGCAGCGTTTTTGGAAAAAATAGTAATGCCGCGCTCACGTTCAATCTCGTTTGAGTCCATAATCAGTTCGTCATTTACAAGTTTGCCGAGCTTGGTCTCGGATTGTTTTAAGAGCGCGTCAACCAAAGTTGATTTGCCGTGGTCAACGTGAGCGATAATTGCGATGTTGCGAATCATAGAAATTTTAGTGTATAAGAAAATTAGATTTTTGTCAAAGATAAAATTTTCGTTCTTGACCAAGGGACTCCCAATCTGTAATAATACTATAGCTATGAAAAAAACCTTAAAATTTATAATACTTTTAATCGCTATCGCCTCTTTTATTTTTCCGAGTTTTAATTCTTTTGCCGCGACTAATAAATTTTATTACGCTGGCTGGCTGCCATTTTGGAAAAAACAATCCGGCGCTAATAATATTTCTTTAAGTTTAGAAAAATTTCAGGAAATCAGCCCGTTTTCTTATGAAGTTTCTAGCAGTGGCAAATTAGTAGACGTGCTTAAAATTACCGAGGGTTTCTGGCCTAATTGGCTATCAGCTTTACGTGATATGAAAATAAAGATTATTCCGACAATTGCTTGGTTTGACGGCCCAGCGATTCATAAGCTTTTATCAAATAAAACAACGCGCATTGCCCACGAAGACGCCATTACAAAACTTGTCAAAGACCAAAAATTTGACGGCATTGATATTGACTATGAAGCCAAACTCGCTGAAACCAATCCTTATTTTGCCACTTTCATTTACGGGCTCGCCATCCGACTTCACCCCTTGGGAAAAACTCTTTCTTGTACCATTGAACCGCGGATGCCAGTTTCTTCAAGATATACGCAAACCGGCACCGACCTTGATACCCAATACGCTAATGACTATGTAGCGTTAAATAAATATTGCGACGAAGTAAGAATAATGGCCTATGACCAGGGCGTGATTGATGTAAAATTAGATGCAATAAAAGGAAATGGAGAATTTTACGCGCCAATAGCTGACCCAGCTTGGGCGGAAAAAATAATAAAAGAAGCCACGAAAACCATCAGCCCCAAAAAAATCATGCTCGGTATTCCGACTTATGGCTATGAATACGAAGCGACTTGGGAAAATGGAATTACAACTTATCGTAGATTAAGAAGCCACACTTTTTTTCAAGCGATAATTCGCTCCGCCACTGTTGCTGCTATTCCAAAACGTAACAGCGCTGGAGAATTAAGTTTTACTTACTCAACCAGCACCTTTGTTGATAGTGTTTCAAAATCACTAACTTGGTATGTTTCCTCAACTAAACCGTTAGCTATTACCTCAATTGGAACGAGTACGCCTGTAACTCGCTTTGTTTCTTTTTCTGACGCTCAATCAGCCAAGCAAAAAATAGACCTGGCCAAAAAATTAGGACTTCGCGGCGTAATTTTTTTCAAATGGGACAGCGAACAAGACCCTATTCTTTGGCAAATGATGAAATAATATGATTTTAACAACCCACGCTATTGTTGGCGCCGCTGTTGGCCGATTAGTTTTAAACCCCTATGAATCTTTCGCTCTCGGATTTATAAGCCATTTTTTAATTGACGCTATTCCTCACTGGGCATATCCATTGGCTTCGCTTATCAGGGATGAAAAAGACCCGCTTAAAAAAGATATGATTTTGGACCGACGCTTTATCAGAGATTTGATTCTCGTTATCATTGATTTTTGCTCTGGCGTTGCGCTAGCTATTTTTGTTTTCCAAGGCGCAATTAGTTTTATAAATTTTTCTTTACCTCTCTTAGCCGGAGCTTTAGGCGGAGTTTTGCCAGACGCCTTGCAATTCGCTTATTTTAAAATTCGTCGCGAGCCGCTTATAACTCTTCAAAAATTGCATATTCGCGTTAATGGCAAAGAAGATATTTTTGCGTTGCCTTACGGATTATTGTCCCAAATCATCTTAATCATTGCGGTCGTAATCATCTCTAAACTTATATTGCAATAATTTTTAGTCAGCAGATTCCTCAATTTTGCTGCGCACATAATTTCTGGCTCCTAAAAATATAACAAGTAAAAGTGCAAATAGCGCGATAACCGACATACGTCCGAATAAAGTATCCAGCTCGACGTATAAATGACTAAAAAAATAGCCGGTAGCTATTAAGACCCCAGACCAAATAAATTGACCGCTTAGGTTTATAAAAATATAGCGCCTAAAAGGAATACGGACCATGCCGGCAGTAAGTAAAGTAACAATAGCAAAACCCAAGCCGTTGCTGATTTTTGAAATGAAAAGAATTGAATTTTTATAACGATGAAATATCTTTTGAACCCTTGAAACGCGTTCCTCGGTGACATTAAAATATTTTCCAAAACGCAGAACAAAGCCGTGTCCGAAATGGAACCCTATTAAATACCAAGCCGTGTCACCAATCAAATCGCCGAGCATTAACGCCCCATAAAGAGGAAAAAATGAAAAATATCCCATTTTTAGAAGTATGCCTCCAACGATTGATAAAATTGGTCCTTCGGCTGTGGCGGTAAGAATAATAAAAGCGTAGACAGCGTAAGGATAATTAGCAACTAAGTGAATTAAAAATTCCTGCATTTTATTTTTTAATAAAAGAATCAGCGTTGAAAAATGCCTTAATGTATTCAACTAAGTACTTGAATCCTAATTTAAAAAAACCTATTCTCTCGAAACGATCGTCGCAGCTTTTTACTATTAATTTTAAATCAAATAAAACCTTGCCTACTTTGCGGCTAATAAGCATGGCAATAGTCGCGTCATCTCCCCAAAAAGCCAGTGGAGGCAAACCGCCTATGGCGTCAATTACCTCTCTTCTAGCAGCAAAATTTCCGCCAATTATAATTCCCGCTTTTTTTCTGAAAATAAATTGTAAGATTCGCGTGCCAGGCGGTGCTACCCAATTTGTGTAAATATAATTAATCACCCAATAAATTCCTTTAAAGTTGTAATCGTAAGGGCCGGAAACCGCTGCGATGCCTGATTTAGATAAATCTTTGGTTATTTTTTCCAACCAATTGCGAGGCGGAATACAATCCGCATCCAAAAAAACTGAGATTTGTCCTTTGGAATTTTCAAAGCCGGCTTGTCGCGCCATATTAGCGCCTTTTTTATTTCCTTTAACTACAATATCAGCGCCGGCCTCAAGCGCTTTTTCATAAGTGTTGTCGGTTGAAAGATTATCAACCACTATGATTTCAAAATCTTTTCTCTGGATATTTTGCGCTTTTAAAGCGTTAATAGCATTAACTATATTTTCCGCTTCGTTATGAGCTGGTATGATAACAGAATATCTCATAAAATTTTTTCCGCAAAAAATTCTTGTTCTGTTTTAAACCACTTTTTCGCCAAGTGATATATGGTATAAGTGATGAAAAACGCAGCCGCCACATCTATTGAATAATGAAGATGAGCCATCAGTACTATTGTTCCAAAGAAAAATGACGACAAAAGACAAGACCAGCGAACATATTTATTTTCCCAGAAAATCAGAGCCATCAAAAACGGCAGGCCGGTGTGGCTGGAAAAAAACAGGTCGCTGCCAGAGGTAAAAACAGAAAAAAAAGAATTTGAAACAGTGGTGTTAATCTGGTCAGGAAACGGCCCGATATGAGTCAGAGTCATAAAAACAGCGCGTATTACCACAAAAAGCGAAATGCTTTTCAGCATAAACGGAGTTTTCTTGAATTCAAAAAAAACAACGTAAAGCCCTAGGAGAATCCAAAAAATAACCGGACCGTAAACAAAAATACCGTCAACGTCAAAAACAGGGATATTGCTTAAAACAATATCGGTAACCGAATTGCTAGCTTTTTCGTTGACGTATTGTATGGTGAAATAAGTCGCGGTTATACTTATAGCCAAAAACAAAAAAGCCGTTATGAACGAAAGCAGAAACTTGCGGTCGGACAATTGAGACATACTAATTTTCATTATATAATATATTGGTGCTTTTTCCAATATTGACTTGTGTATAAATAATCTTGAACAAGTGTTAAAAAAATGCTATTTTTATATATATGAATCATATTTTCTTTTTCTTATTTTTGTTTTGGCTGAGTTTTATCGTAGCAAAGCTTGAAATTGAAATAGAAGGAGAGTTTGGTTGGGCGGAAAAATTGCCCACCTGGCGGCTCTCTCGCGAACATTGGATAAGTAAAGTGTTCTTCGGCGGAAGACCAGCAACAGGTTATCATGTATGGGTAAATCTTCTTATCTTATCTTTTGTCCACATAATTTTTGTATTCACCTATTTTTCTTGGGCAATAGAAATTAAAATCATCTCATTTTTTATTTTATTCTGGGTATTGGAAGATTTTCTATGGTTCGTTTTAAACCCAAAATTTTCCATTAGAAATTTTAAACGCGACAAAATTTGGTGGCACGCGCACCATTGGTGGTTCATTGCTCCAGCGGAATATTTCATATTTGTACCAATAGGAATAATTCTGTACTTAATATAAAAGGGATATAAATGTCTACCGGTATTTTTGAGTTGTCAATTATTATTTTAATCGCCGCTGGTCTGGGAATTGCCGCCAGGCTTTTTAAACAACCAATTATTTTAGCTTATATTTTTTCAGGTATTATCATAGGTGTTTTCGGTTTTTTCCATTTAACCAATAAAGATTTATTCCAAACTTTTTCCGAGCTGGGATTAATGTTCCTGCTTTTTTTAATAGGTTTAGAGATAAATTATTCTTCTTTAAGATTAGTGGGCAAGGCGTCGCTTTTAGTGGGTATTGCTCAAATTATTTTTACTTTTATTCCCGGCTTTTACATTGCGCAGCTTTTTGGCTTCAACACGCTTCAAGCGGCCTATATCGGAATTGCCCTGACATTTTCTAGCACCATTATTGTCGTTAAACTTCTTTCAGAAAAAAGAGACACCAATAGTTTATATGGAAAAATCAGTATTGGATTCTTGTTAGTGCAAGATGTCGTCGCGATTTTAATTTTAATATTCTTGGCCGGCATTCAAAATGGACATGGGGTTTCCTTTAATGACATCTTTTTAACTACCATCAAAGGCCTTGCTCTGTTTGCGGCAATGCTTTATTTGGGCCGAAAAATTTTACCCCTGCTTTTTGATAAAATTAGCCGCTCACAAGAACTTTTATTTTTAACCAGTTTGGCTTGGTGCTTTGGCGTAGCCACTTTAGCGGTTAAAGCTGGCTTTTCAATTGAAATCGGAGGATTTTTGGCTGGCTTAGCTCTCGCTAATTCTTCAGAAAATTTTCAAATTTCCGCCAAAATTAAATCCTTACGAGATTTTTTTATTTTGATATTTTTTGTAATTTTGGGCTCGTCGCTTGTTTTCTCTAATTTTTCCGGTTTAACTTTACCAATTATAATTTTTTCAATCTTTGTTTTAATCGGCAATCCTTTGATTGTTTTAATTATTATGGGAATGCTCGGCTATCGGAAAAGAACTGGTTTTTTATGCGGCGTGACTGTGGCGCAGATTTCAGAATTCAGTTTAATTTTAGCTGGTTTGGGATTAAAATTGGGGCACCTTAATAATCGTGTGGTCTCTTTAATTACAGCTGTAGGAATTATTACCATTACTCTTTCAACTTATTTAATTATCTACGCTGAACAGATTTTTCGGCGGCTTTCGCAATTTTTGAATGTGTTTGAGCGCCGGGTTAAAAAAGCAGAATATTACGGGGAATTAAGTTTTTGTAAACCAATCGTTTTAATCGGCAGCCATCGAGTTGGCGAAAATATTGCGAGCCACTTGCCAAAAGACGATCTATTGGTTATTGATTTTGACCCAGATGTCATCGCTCGGCTTAGAAAGCAGAATTACAATGTGATTTTCGGCGATATTAGCGACAGCGAAATAATAAGTAGGGCAAATTTAAATTCAGCGCGGTTAATAATTTGTACCAGCCCGGACTTTGAGGATAATTTAGGGCTATTAAATGAAATTTTAAATAACGTTCCAAGAGAAAAAACCCGGCCCAAAATTATCCTCCGCGCTGAAAACGAAAAAGACGCTAAGTTTTTTTATGGTAAAGGAGCGGATTATGTTTTACTCCCTTATTTAACCTCTGGCCAATATTTAGGTAAAAGCATTAGCATTGATCCAGAGCTTAAAATTCTTGAGCAATTAAAAAATAATGATATAAAAATGATGAGGGAGGCGTAGGTACAAAATCTTTTTGTAGAGAATTTTCTTTCCCTCCTCAACCCACTTCGCTCCGTCCAGCGACTCCGCTCGTTTGTCCTCGCCGACCGACCCCCGACCGCGGTCGGGGGACCATGCTCGGTCGGCTGCGGGGTTTCGGAGATAAAGAAAATTCTCTTTTTCGCAAAAAGATTTTGTGTCTAATAATTTAGTTGTAAAATATACTAGCTTGGGTCAAGAAGGTACAATCGATTGTACCTTCTTTATTTTTATAATTTAATCACTATGACATGTCATAGTGTTGTGCTATAGCACAACACCTAATATAATACGATGGCTCATGCAATCATTCAAAAGAAAATCTAGAACCGCAAAAGTGTCCAATTGATTGGACATTTTATTATTAAAAGATTTTCTGCTTTATGGTTTATTGAAAAACATGCTGGCTACGGAAATTTTGTTTTCCAGTAACAGCAAAAAATTCTTTTGAGTGAGTATCGCGGAGAGCGTCTTAAAATTCAGCGAGCGAGTAGAAAATTTGCTTTTTCAACAAACGCAAAGAATTCTTTCGTAGCGAGTATCGCGGAGGGCGTCAACAAAATTCAGCGAGCGAATAGAAAATTTGCCGGGCGACCCCGAGCGAAGGCGAACAGGGTGGCAAATTTTCGTTATGAGCGAGCTGTAATTTTGACGCTCGGAGCGTATGAGCGAGAAAGAATTTTGTGCGAGAAAAGAAAATTTTCTGCTCTATATCCTCAAATATTTTCTCACCGCAATATACGAAGAAATCACTCCCAAGCCCACGCCGAAAAGCGCTTGATAGCCCAAGATAGTTAAAAGATTAGTTTTGAAATAAAGCCACAAATTCATTTCAGAGATAAAAATCTGGATATAAGGAGAAACAAAATAAATAACCGGACTAATAATAACAATACTAAATATTCCTGCCAAAAGCCCATAAATTATTCCCTCAACTAAGTAAGGACCTCTGATAAAAGAGTTGGAACCGCCAACCAGCCGCATCACGCCGATTTCTTCCCGACTGGAATAAATTGCGAGCCTTATAGTATTAAATGTCACAAGAATGGCTATCAAAGTAAGGAATATTATTAGCAAAAATCCTCCTTTTTCAGCAGTATCAATCACCTTCCCCAATCTTTCAATGACAACGGCATTTTGCGCATAAGTGACTTTCTCAAACGAAGTTTTAAAATCCGCATTACCAAGATAATCAGCAATAATAGAATACTGCTTTGGGTCATTGGCTTTAATATCTAATGAAGCTAAAAGAGGGTTTTGCTGCAATTCTTCAATTGATTGGCTGATAGCCGGATCTCCAGCATGTCGCTCCTTAAAAATTACTAATGCTTGATCTCTAGAAATATATTCAACACTTTTAACTTCAGCCAAACTCTCCAAAGATTTTTGTATCTTTAAAATATCGTCTTCTGGGGCATCGGCTTTAAAATAAACGCTAATGTCTATTTTACTCTTCAAAACATCTAAGGCACCATTAGTTAAAACATTAAAAATTATTAACCCTTCAAAAACCAATAAAGCAAGAACAATAATTGAAAGAGTGGCGGTCGATAACCAGCCATTTCGCCAAAAACCCAAGAAACCATATTTAATTATTCTGAATAATGTAGTAAGCATTTTGTACTTTGAAACTTATACTAAAGCATACTTTCCTCTTTGTTCATCTCGAATAATTCGACCCATATCCATTAAAATTACCCGTTGATTAAGCGAATTGACAATGTCTTTGTTGTGCGTAGCTAGCATTACCGTTGTTCCCAACTCATTTATTTTCAAAAGCAACCTGATAATTTCTGAAGTATTAATTGGGTCAAGATTGCCAGTCGGTTCATCAGCCACAATTACATCTGGATGATTTATCATTGCTCGAGCAATCGCCACTCTTTGCTTTTCGCCGCCGGAAAGTTCGCGGGGAAAATTAGACATTTTATCTTTTAAACCAACCATTTCCATAGCTTGCGGCACGAATTCTTCAATATCGGACTGCAAGCGACCCGCCACTTCCAAAGCAAAAGCGACATTTTCATAAGCGGTTTTATTAGGCAAAAGTCGGAAATCCTGAAAAATAACGCCGATGTGTCGGCGTAACTGCGGTAATTCGCTATGCTTTAACTTATTAACATCATAGGATTGAAAAATTACCCTGCCCTTAGAGGCTTTTTCTTCGCCGATTAATAATTTTATAATGGTTGATTTGCCAGCGCCGGATTTTCCTACAAGCGAGACAAATTCTTTCGGATTAATAGTGAAACTAACATCTTCTAGGGCCGCTAATTGACTGCCATTGCCGTTATAAATCTTAGAAACATTTTGAAAAATAATCATGTGCTTATTTATTATACCTCACTACCTACAAACATATCAAGTTCGCCATTTAAAACTTTCTCTACTTGGCTCGTTTCTAACCCTGTTCTGTGGTCTTTTACTAATTGATATGGCTGAAGCACATAAGAACGAATCTGGCTTCCCCAAACTGGCTTTACTTTAACGCGGAGTTTATCCAATTCTTTAATTTCGCTACGTTCCATTAATTTAAATAATTTCGCTTGAAGTATTTTCATTGCCCGCTCACGATTTTGCGTTTGCGAACGCTCAACTTGGCAACCAGCTGAAATCCCAGTGGGAAGATGAACAATTCTAACCGCCGTTTCCACCTTATTAACATTTTGGCCGCCCGGGCCTGATGAACGGAAAAATTCTACTTTTAGATCCGATTCAGGAATTTTTAATTCTTCTTCTTTAATATCTTTTAAATCCGGCATCACTTCTACTAAAGCAAAAGAAGTGTGTCTTTTTTTCTCTTGCGAAAAAGGCGAAATTCTTACCAAACGATGAACTCCCGCTTCTTTTTTTAAATAACCATAAGCATAATCCCCTTTCGCTTCAAAAGTAATGTCTTTAATGGGCCTGCGCCCTGTCTTTGATTGAAAATCAGCCAGGCTTTCATCAATAACTTTTATTTTCCAACCACGCTTCTCGCAGAATTTACAATACATCCCATAAAGCATTCCTGCCCAATCTTCAGCGTCTTGACCGCCTGCGCCAGCGTAAATTGAAATAATCGCTGATTGTTTGTCATATTTTCCGGTAAACAATCGCTCTATTTCCAATTGGCGAAGCTTATTTTCAATTAATTCTACTTTATTTTCTTCCGCTTCTTTTAATAATTTTTCAATCTCATCAAGCTTCTTGATTAAATCATTCAACTCGCCTGTTTCTTTAATTTTCGCGTCGGCAATTTCTCTATTCTTCCACAAATCCGGGTCAGACATCTCAAATTCTAATTCTTTTAATCGATTTCTCTTTGTTTCTATGTCAAAGCCGCCCGGATAAACGCCGGGCTCGCTCTTTTAAATCAGTTAATTTTTCTTCAAAAATTTCTTTCATTTTTATTAACAAAACTTCTCAATAACTTTTTCCGCATTCAAAATATCTCCAGGATAGCCCAAGGGCTGCCAGAAATTCGCTTTTTCCACTTTTATCTTATAATCTTTCGCCATTGTCGCGAGTGTCTGGGGCAAGCCGAATTCTTTTTCTAAAATTTGCGTTGTTTTTTTCACTAATTCATAGTCAAAAAATTTGTTATTTAATAAATAAGCGCCAGTATTAACCAAATTACCGTGATTTTCTTTCGGCGCTTCAATAATTTCTAAAAGACAGCCATTATCATCTATTTTGAGAACGCCGAAACGACCGGAATTTTCAACTTCTTTAGCTAAAATAGCAGGCGGCTCATTAGCTATAAATTTTTCTAAATCAGATTTAGAATACAAATCATCACCATTTAAAACCAAAAATTTATCTTGTAAAAATTCTTTGGCGCAAAGGAGCGCTCCGGCGCTGCCGTTTAAATTCTCCTGCACCACGTATTTTATTTTTTTGCCTTTATATTCATCACCAAAATACGATTTAATCAAATCGCTTTTATAGCCGATGATAAAAATTATCTCATCAATTTCTTCTGGTAAATTATTTAAAGTATATTCCAGAATCGGCTTGCCGTTGACTTTAAGCATTGGCTTGGGCGTATCATTCGTTAAATCGCCCATTCTCACGCCGCGACCAGCCGCTAAAATAACACACTGCATTAGAGTTTAAGACTTTTTAAGTAATCCCTGAACTCGCCATTAAATTCGGGATGGCGTAAAGCAAATTCAACCACGGTTTTTAAATATTCCAGTTTATTACCAGTATCGTAGTATTTAGAATTTTTAATTTCGCAAGCATAAACCGGATAGCCGGTTTTAATTAATTCATTAATCGCATCAACCAGCCATATTTCTCCGTCTTTACCCGGTTTTAAATTCCTAATAATTCCAAAAATCTCTGGCGGCAAAATATAAGCGCCGTGAGTGGCTAAATTTGAAGGCGCATCTTGAGGTAATGGCTTTTCCACAATTTTTTTAATTTTGGAAACGCCGTCTTCAATTGGTTCTAAATCAGCGATACCATAACGCGACAAACTATCTTTGCTTTCAATTCTGACTCCGGAAATAACCGCTCCTTTGTATTTTTCATAAACATCAAGCATTTGTTTTAATCTTGGCGGTTCGGCATAAATAAATTCATCGCCCCAAAGAACGACAAACGGTTCGTTATCTATAACCGACTCAGCCGAAAGAATGGGAATAGCATTGCCATAACGCGAACCTTTTTGCCTAATGTAGATAAAATTGGCTAACTCGGCGATTCTTTTTATTTCTTTTAATTCTTTTTCCTTGCCTTTTTCAGCTAAAACTTTTTCCAATTCTGGCGAGCGGTCAAAGTGATCTTCAATTGCTCTTTTCTGCCAACTGGTAATAACAATTATATCTTTTATGCCTGAGGCAACCGCTTCTTCAACCACATATTGAATAATCGGCTTATCAACCACCGGCAGCATTTCTTTGGGCTGGGCTTTAGTCGCTGGCAGAAATCTTGTTCCTAAACCAGCGGCTGGAATTATTGCTTTGGTAATCATATTGCTTTTAATTATCATTTAAAAATCGCCTTAATATGAGCCGAAGGTGGGAATCGAACCCACATTCCTACTTTACCTGCCCGCCAAAGCCTGAGCCGATGAGCCGGAGGCGAGATTCGAACTCGCGACTTGCTGTTTACGAAACAGCTACTCTACCACTGAGTTACTCCGGCGAATTGGCGACCTGCCCGCCAGCGAGTTCGCTCGCAGACGAAGTCAGGCGGGTGGCAGGCGGGCGAAAGTAGTGTCCTTATCAACATTTATAATATAGCAAATTTTCAAACAAAAATCCAAATTTCTAATCTAAGGACGTCTGACGTCCTTAGATTTTATTCAAACATTAAATTACCCATATCTTCCAACGATAATTCTTTCAACCATTTTACAATACTGCGTTTATACTGTTCAGGACCCTTAAAAAAATTCAACAGAAAATCTCTTTGAGTAACTGACGGGAAGTTTTTTTCGCCGGCATAATCAAGATGACTACTCCAGCGATATGTATCAAGAAAATTCATCGCTTTTTTGAAATTACTTAATTTTCGCTCTCTCCATTCACGAGCTATTAAATCGAGAGGATTGAGATGAATATAATACGGCAAGTGAATAAAATGTGCCTCATCTTCTATTATAATCTTTTTATATCTGCTTTCAAATAACGCGCCTTTTCGTTTATATTTTTCATTAAAATATCTGGCATATCCGCCATTAAACTTTTTCATAAAAAGCGGGATGCCGTTTTCTATAACAGCGGACAAAAGTAAATGATAATGATTGGGCATCAGGCAGAACGCATGGACTTTTACTAACAACTTCCTTCCCTTTTTCTCGCCAAGTCTATTATAAAGACGTCTGACATCCTTATATTCTTTTCGGAAAAAATAAGTTAAATTATTAACAGGCGCTACATCGTTAAATTCAAATAAATCATGAATGCCCCGAAAATAATCTTCCTCATCCAAGAATATTTTTCTCTTATCAACCCCTCGACTAAGAACATGATAAAGAGTCATTGAAATAATATAGAAATAATATAAGGACATATAAGGACGTCAGACGTCCTTATATTATTTATTCTCTCAATCTTTTCAAGATTTCGCTTTCAACTTCTTGCTGGTCGCGGCCGTATTTTAATTTTGACAATTCTTTGATTTTTTCTCCTATTTCGCGATTGCCGGCTTCGGGCGCAATAGTCCTGATGTTAAACGGCTTTGATGTTTGGCCTTGAATTAAAATTTTCGCGTAAGCATTGAAATTATCAATGTTAATTAAATCATTTTCATTAAAAACTGGCGTGAATTGTTTGACCAAAAATTCCGCATCTGTCGCGCCCACCCTAAAAGAAATCATTGAGCCGACATTGCCGAAAACCGCGTCGCGAATTTTCTCTGTCAATTGAGCGATAAATTGATGCGCGATAGTTAAATTCAAGCCGTATTTTCTGGCTTCAGATAAAATAGAAGCAATAGAATCAGTGGTGAAATTCTGAAATTCATCAATGTAAAGATTAAAATCGCGGCGGTTCTCCTGCGCAGTATCCACGCGCGACAAAGCTGCCATTAAAATTTTTCCGACAATTACCATGCCCAATAAATTGGCGTTGATATCGCCTATTCTGCCTTTTGACAAATTAACCAGTAAAATTTTCCCTTCATCCATCGCCTGCCTGAAATTAAAAGCGGATTTTGTTTGTCCAATAATCGGCCGCATATAATCATTAGAAGTGAAATTATTAAATTTGGAAGTAATATAAGGCGTCATATTTGCCAAAGCTGCTTCGCCGCCGGCTTTTATCGCTTCTTTGCGCCAAAAATCAATGACAATCGGATTAGAAATTCTTGATAATTTTCTTTCGCGGAAGTCAGCGTCAGTAAAAACTCGCGCTACTTCCATTAAGGTGGCTGGCTCTCCGCCAGCTGGCGGATTCATATCCTCCATTAAAAGTAATAAAGCGTTTTTCATATATTGCTCAAACATCGGTCCCATTGTTTCAGGCAAAAATAATTTGTTAAAAATACTCTGCATCTCATTAACAATAAAAGTTTTTTCCTCTGGCCGATTAAAATCATATTCCAGCATATTCATTCCCAATGGACGATTTCTTTCCGCCGGGTCAAAAACAATAACGTCTTCAAAACGTTTTTCTGGAATTAAACCTAAAATTCTTTCAATTAAATCGCCATGCGGGTCAACAATCGCCATTCCTTTGTTTTGGCGAATATCATCAACTACCATATTTGTCATTAGTGTTGACTTTCCGGTGCCGGTTTGACCAATAATATAAACATGAAGTCGCCTATCTTCGTCGGTAATATAAACTGGTTTTGTTTCTCCCCGAAAAATGCTTTGGCCAACGAGCGTTCCTTTGACGGCTAAATTTATAGGCGGAGCCGCTTCTTTAGATTTAAGCCATTTAATTTTCGGTATCTCAGTTGAGGGAGCCGGTAGGTGAAATAAACTCGCTAATTCTTCGGTGTTTAAAATTATTGATTGGCTATTGTTAAATTCTCGAAAAGAAAATTGGTAGATTAAATTTTTTGGATTTCGAGGTTTAATAATTTTTAACTCTTGGCGTTGCGGCGCGCTGAATTGTGAAAAACTGCCACTAATGCTTTCCAAAATAGTGTCGGCTGAATACTGGCTAACCGCCGAAACTAAAACTCTTAAATTGACCGATAAAAGCGGCTTGGTTATTTTTGACTCCAAAATTTTTATGGCTTCTTCATCAATGATTTTTTCCTCTCTTTGCTTCTTTTCGCTTTCTGGGTTTAAAGCATTTTTAACGTCTTTAAACTTTAAAGCTCCTCCTTTTAAAATATCGTCAAGTTTTTTTCCTTTTTTAAGTTCCCGAATCATCTGAAAAATTGATTTTTTTGCCTCAGCTGGCGCTGACTTAACTAAAACCTGAATAGCCGCTCCTTCGCCTACTTCGTTAATTTTTGACAGACCGCTTAGAATTGGCGAAAAAGTGTCAAGATTCGCTTCGCTGTAAGTTCTGATTGGCAAGGCAAAAGAGAATTTTTGTTTAAGATAAACTCCTTCGCTTATTCCAGTCGGATTAAAAATATTATAATCGTTTATCAACTCCACCTTAGCTTCTTTCCACAAGCCCTCAATCTGACGACTGACAAATTCTGTTGATTCTTTAGGGCTGGCAATATAAAAATGAATTTCTTCGCCAATATGATGAACTGCTGTCTCCAAACCAAATGGCGACTTTAAACTGCTTAAAATACCAAAAAGCTGGGCCGAAAGATTAATCTCATCTTTCCAAGCAGCTGTCTTTGCATCAGCCGAAATATCTTTAACTTGTTTTTGAGGCAATCTAACTAAAAGAAGCTTTAAATTAAGCGCTTGAGATAAACGCTTTCGTTTTGAGTAGCGAGAAACCATTATTATCGAGCCGAATAAAATGGCAATTGCAATTGCGAATACTAAATACCAAAACATACTTTATAAATATTTTCTCTTTTTTAATTCCTCGTAAAGTTTATCGGTCAAGGCGTCGTGAAAAGCGTCTAAAATAAAGGGTCCGGCTTTCTGCGCCTCATGAATTGTTTTAGAAATACCCTGGTGAAAAACAGAATCAACTAATTTTTCCACCTGAATTTTGATTTCCGCCGGAGAATCTTTTAGGTAATCAGGTAGAATTGTTTCTTCTGCTGGTCCTTGAGATGGGGTTGGTGATTGAATTGGTTGATTGGACGACTGATGCATAATTGGCTCAAGCGTTTGTTTAATTAATTCTTTTTCAGACAATTTTTTATATTCGGATAAATTCCGCTTCTCGGCAATTTCCTTACTTAATCTTTCAATGTCCTGTTCTATTATGCTATGATTGAATTGATCCATATGTCTAAAATTCTAAATTATAAATTTTGTCTTCTGTTTATTATTTTAATTATAGCCGCTTTTTTACGACTATACAACTTAACGCCGACAAATGGCGGATTGCCGCCAGGACTTTATCCAGATGAAGCAATAGACGGCAATAACGCTTTGGAAGGCTTTAAGGTTTTCTATCCTGAAAATAACGGCCGAGAAGGGCTGTTTATAGATATTCAAGCGGTATTTTTAAAAGTTTTAATGCCTTTAAATGGCGATAATCCTGAGCCGTGGATGCTAAGAATAGTCAGCGTAGTTTTTGGGATATTAACTGTTTTGGGAGTATATTTTTTGGCGAAAGAATTATTTAATGGGTTGAGGGAAAATGAAATTTTGGCATTACTTTCATCGTTTTTTCTCGCCGTGAGTTTTTGGCACATTAATTTTTCTCGCATTAGTTTTCGGGCGATTATGGCGCCAGCATTTTTGGTTTGGGGACTATTTTTATTATTAAAGGCGTTGAACCAGACCAAAAATAATTTTCAATTTTCAATTTTCAATTTTCAATCAATTTCCAAAAACTTTTTACTATTGTCAATTATTGGAGGGTTAATTTATGGCCTTGGCTTTCATTCCTATATTGCCTATCGAGCTACTCCGCTTTTAATTTTAATAGTTCTGTCGATTTATTGGCTCCAGAATAAAGAAAAAGTAGTCCGCAAAAAGATTATCCTAGTGGCTAGTGGCTATACCCTAATGGCTATTATTGTTTTCGCGCCGCTGGGAATTTATTTCTTAAAAAATCCCGCTGACTTCTTCGGTAGAACCGGTCAACTTTCAATCACTCACTCCGCCAGTCCGCTAAAAGATTTGGGTTTAAATATTTTAAAAACCGCCGCGATGTTTAATTTTGTCGGTGATTCCAATTGGCGGCATAATTACGCTGGAAGGCCAGAATTATTCTTGCCAGTGGGAATTTTATTCTTAATTGGTATGTTTATGGGTCTAAAAATATTATTCAAGAAAACGCCTAAAGAAGAACATTCGCTGGCATGCGTGGTTTTATTTTCGTGGCTAATTATTGCCGCTTTGCCTGTGGTGATTTCCAATGAAGGCATTCCTCATGCTTTAAGATCATTGTTAATGATTCCGCCAGTAATTATCTTGGCTGGTTTCGGCGCAATCTGGTTTTACAAGTTTGTTAAAAATGACAATAGCGTTTTAAAAACAAAAATTCTTAATGTTTCTATTTTCTTTTTCTTTTTGCTTTTATTTTTTGAAGCTTATTACACTTACTTTATCAAATGGGGTAAAAATTATAATGTCCAAGGAGCTTTTAGCGCTGATTATGTGGCAATCGGCCGCGAGTTAAACGCTTTGCCCAAAGAAATGCCAAAATACGTGGTGGTTCAAGCCGGTGGAGTAGATGTCCGCGGCATTCCAATGCCAGCGCAAACCGTGATGTATATCACTAATACTTTCCTACCAGAAAAACAAAAAGAAAAAAATATTTATTATATTTTGCCGAATCAAATCAGCGAAATCCCGCCAGATAGTTATGTAGCGACTTTAAAATAAACTAACTTTAACCAACTATTGACCGCTTAATAAAAATAAAATAATATTTAAATCAGCATCTTTAAATAAAAAGATTCTGCCTCCGTGCTTAATGGGAATGAAAGTAAGTGGCCACTTGAAGAGTGTGCTTATTTGGTTATGGGAATGCGTAATCAGAGGCATCTTTGCAGGATGGAGGTTCGATTCCTCCCGTTCCTCGCGATCTAAGTGGCGAACTATATAAACCTTCCGGAAGCGCCAATTAGATTAGGAGGCAGAATCTTTTAAGTTTAGGCAAGCCATTTGACTTGCCTATTTTCTTTTAACATCCAATCAACTAAATAAAAGTAGAAAATCTTTTTGTAAAGCAGAAAATTTTATTTTAATTCTAATAAGCAAAAAATCTTTTCGTAGTGAGTGTGTGCGGAGAAGTTCGCAAAATTTACGAGCGAGCCGCGTGGCGAGCCAGG
>ERZ1292632.1545-Hain-H43-01um-R2-1545-length-21964-cov-5_pt1 | contig 21964 bp, 12 predicted proteins | sample MGYA00564407_ERZ1292632 | MGnify/ENA primary metagenome ERZ1292632 (study PRJEB36523, sample SAMEA6512637) | groundwater metagenome | collected 2019-01-08 | study: AquaDiva: Metagenomics assemblies of 32 groundwater samples | reverse complement strand
GCAGGTGGAATGTCTCCTCCCCCGATGGGTGGTGGTGGAATGCCTCCTATGGGGCCAGAAATGGGCGGAGCGCCGCCTCCTGATATGGGTGGTGCTGGCGCGCCTGCACCTGATATGGGCGGTGGTGTTGCTGGCGGTGCTCCTCCAACTACAGCATTCAATAAAACAATTATGAGTCCAAAAACAAGAGAAAAATTAACAAGGCAAAGTCAGGCTTATCAAGAGAAACATGGAGTTGCTACAGAAAAGTTGATCCAATTTACTTCTATTGAAAAGGCTATGTATAAAACATTAGTTTCTAGTAAGATTCCTTATCAGAAATGGGCGCAATATCAAGTTGGGCCTTATACTCTTGATTTCGCTATGCCTCAAATAAAGGTAGCTATAGAGTGTGATGGTGAGAAATGGCATACTTCTCCAGATCAGCAAGAACATGATATGCGTAGGGATGAACATTTAGTTGCTCAAGGTTGGACAATAGCAAGATATGGAGAAAAAGATATAGAAAAGAGAATGCCGTTAGTAATGTCCAGTATAGTTGATGTAATAAATAAAAAAGTTAGGTATTTAAGAAAATTAGCAGTTGTTAGGAAGAATAAATTATGACCTATAATCATAGCCTAAAAAAAGAAGCTTTCAAAAGAATTAAAGATAGGCATATTGCATGGAAAGAAAAATATACTAAACGTTCTTATCATTTAAAAAGAAAATATACTAGAGAACTTGGTCCTAATTCTTATTTTAGATGGGAAGGTCATGACTATACTACAGATAGTGACTATTATGTTCTTGTTGCTCCAAGTATGAGTGAAGAATATGGAAAGGCTTTCTTTGCAGGTATAAGAAAAATGCCTGCTACTTATTCTCCATCTGGTAAATATTTTAGAACTATAAGAGAAGCATTAAGATATGCTTATGATAGGTGGGATGTTCGGATGCCTATTCCTTTACCTACATGGACATCGAATTCATTAAAAAATATAGAAATATCTGAAAAGATATAGGAGTTTAATTAATGTCTTTTAATAATAAAAATTTTCATTTAGAGCATACAGATAAACAGATAGCAGATATTGTAATAAAAGGATATAATGCAAGGATGCAGCGTATCTCTACATTTAATAAAAATGCTTTAACTGAAGCTAAAACATCTATCAATAAAGCAATGCTTTCTTTAAGTGGGGAACGAACAGACCCTAAAAAACAATCTCCATTATCTGTTCTTATTCAACTATCTGGAGGTTTTAGAAGAAAAGAAATCAAATGGGTTGATTTTATAACAGATTTAAGACAGACAGTTATAGATATAAATAATAGACCAATAAAGGATGCTTCTGGAAATAATATTCCTGAAGCAATTATTAGAAAAAGATTAGAAACAAAAGAATATTTGGAAGATATTATTCATGCATGGGAAGAAATGATAAATTTTACTATATTTGACGTGCCATTTGATTGGTCTGAAGATATGATATTGAAAAGATTATCTTCTATTAAAGAATGGATTACAAGACAAAAAGTTTATATTGGAACAAACGCTACTAAAATAGGAGCAGATGAAGCAAAAAGAATACTTGATCGTATGCAAGAATGGGAAAACAATATAACTAAAAAATCAGAATATATTATTAATGCTCTCAGGTTAACAAAAAATTCAAAAGAAAATATAAAAGGAAAAATTGGAAAGATTGGTAAGGATGGAAGACCTGTATATGGAGATAATAAAGTTTTTTCATTTAATATATTAGACCTACGAAATGTTATGGATGGTAGTCCCACCTGGTTTTTTAATTCCTCAACAGGTGGAGAACAATCATACGAATCAACAAGTCTATTAAATAGATTGTTCGGTCCTTCTCATACTTTTACAAGAGATGATAGAGGTGGATTTAAAGTATATGATAATATGACAAAACATAGAGGTGGAACTATAAAAGGTTTGAATTTAGTTTCTCTTGGTTTATATATGTTGAAATCTGCATTATCCTATAAACTATATAATAAGTCAAATAATATATCATTAGATAAGAGAGATTTAAGTGAGAATGGAACTTTTTCTAAATCTTTATCCGATCTAGCTATTTCGTTAGATGCTTATTTAAAATCCAAAGCATTAGATAAATATGATAAGAATAGAGATAAGAGAGAAAGAATTGGATTAGATTCTAATAATTATTCTATAGTATTTAATAGCAGTGAAGCAAAAAGCCCACAAGAAAGACAGTATGTTGTAAATAAGGCCGCAGATTCAAACGTAGTAGTTGAACCTTATAGATTTGATTTATTTATTACAGATAATAATGAAATAAAAAAGATAAAAGAATATTTTAATAATTTTTCAGGCAATACAGTATTAGAAGAAAAAGATGCTGAAAATAAACTGTTAAGTTCTATAGGTTCTTTATTGACTAATCTTCCTATTGGATTAGTTAAAAGTTTTTGTTTTAATATGGGTATTTATAGTGCTAAAGAAGGTGATAAAGATGACGAACAAAAAGAAAAAGATTATGTGAAATTAGTGAAAAATCTTTCTGAAGAATCAGTTTCTGAATTTTTCAATAAATGGAAAGATACAGATGTTAATAAAAGAATTTCATTGTCAGAAAGTAGTAAGAAAGTATTAGTTGAATATTGTACAAATGCAAATACATATAAAGATATTGCTAAATTTGAAAATGAAGATGAATTGCTTGAAAGATTATCTGAAGCTCCTGTTGAATTATGCGTATCTGAAATAAAAACTGAAAATATATTTAATATTTTTGGAATAATATTTGTTCCTGGTAGTTGTATATTGAGTGATTTAAATACAGGTGAATGGGTTAATAAAGCCTATGTAAAAACTATTCCAGATGTTTTAACTAGGAAAATATTTTTATTGGAAAATGAAAACTATTCTATGGATCATAAAGGTGATATTGTAGATAAAACAACAGGTAAAATTATTTCTTCTATTTCTATCGGAGATAAAAAAGAAGAAGTTAATGAAAAGTATTTAACAGGACAAAGGATATCAACAGTTCAAGTTCCTATTAATAAGAATCAGCTTGCAAAGGTAGAAGATGAAGATGGAGTTCGTGTTAGTCCAGTTATCCCTGATGTAAATTCAGCTATAAAAATTCCTGTTGCTACCCCATTGGTTCCTAAAAGATATCCAGTATATCAAGGACTTACTGCTGGCGATATGTTTAGAATGAAATATGATCAATTAGTATTAAGTGAAAGAGGAGTTGTAGATGCTGGAGGAGAAAGCGTTGAAGCGACAGTTAGTGATATTTTGGAACCTACTGAATTAGATAGGGAGACTAAAATAATAGCATTAGAAAATTTATTAGGTATAAAAGTAGATAGGATAAATAAAAAAATAGAAAGAGTAAAAGATTATGTTCCTAATAAAGGGTCTATAAATCCAACTGTTAGACCTATTACTTTATCTATGCCATTAAGAGATGGGAAAATTGGAAATATAGTTCCTAATGAAAGTGAAATAAGAGAAATATTAAATAACATGGGATTAGATCCTGCAGAAGAAAAAGCCAATAGAGAAAAATTCTTGGCTGTATATAGAACCGAACCAGATAATTTAATTTACGCATGGTTGTATGGTGCTATTAATGGATTTCATTGTTGTGCAAAAGATAGGATAAGATTTACAAAAACTGTAGCTGCTCTAGGAATTAAAGATATCTCCAATGGCGTAGATTATGAAATCATGCATCAAAGTGAAGATGAACATGGTGGAAAATGGACTGCTATGGGGATAATGAGATTTGCATCAAAAACCATAATTTGTAAAGATAGTAGAGGTAAAGACAAAACAATTTTTGATCTCTATGATAGGCATTTAGATACAAGAAATGGAAGTGGATATGATAATGATGTAAAAATTTATCCTTGGGCACTTACTCATCCTGCTATATGTTATTTTCTTATTGACAATAAAGGGAATTATGTTCTTCAACCAGGAACTAATAAACCTATGCTAATTCCTGCATGGGAAGAAGATTCACAAGTTGGAAGTGAAGCGAGTGAAGAAACTCCAACAAAATTAAATACAAAATTAGCAGTACTTAAAAACCCTCTAGGACATAAGGCTCCTTTTAATGGATTCTCTTTATCTCACTATAGAGTTGTAAATGCTTTCATTGATAAAGAAAAATATGCCGAACAATTTACTGAAACTGGAAGATTGATTCCTTCATTAGGTTGGGATGATATTTCAGATACATCTATAATAACTCCAGATATAAATAGAGCTATTATGATAGCTGCTGACAATGTTTATGAAAGACATTCTTCCAATAGGGAAGCTATGGGGCAATGCAAAACAATTACAGACGAAAATGGAAATAATAAATTTTCAGATGAATTAAATATGTCAATAAATGGTAAAACAGTTGAGTTTATAGTAGAAAGTTATTCTCATAGTACTGAAAGAAGTAAGAGAAGTATGAAAGGACGTGAAGAACCTGATATATTTAATTATCCTATGGATGGATTCGTTGTAAAAATGAGACATCTGAAATTAGGAAATAAAGGACTTAAAGGTCGTCAAAAATCATCCTCATTTTTTAATAAATCTGTAATAAATAGATTATATAAATTGGTTATCGAACCTCTTTGTGAGAAAGATGTATCTTTATCTCAATTTTGTCCAAAAAATCCTAAAAATAAAGAAGAAAAAAAAGCAGCAGTAAAGAAATTTTATGATAATATTTTTAGATCAGCAGGATTTACTAAAAATAAGAAAGTAATGGTTCCTGGTACTGATTCACTTATGAATGTAAATTTAACTAATGACGATACTGATATTTCTGCAAAAGCATTTTTCCCTACATTGGGACATGCGTTAGCTGCTGTTTCTATGTCTATTGGAGTTCTTAACCTTGTAAATCAAATAAGAATAGAAAAGAAAGGCGAAGGCAAAGAAGCATTTGAAATAACTGGACCAAAAGAAAAAGAAGTAACCCAACAAGAACAAAATCTAATAAATCTTATCAACACAATGGATAATTATAGAGGACAAGATTTTACAGATATATCTTTTATTACTTCTCTCTATGGGACATGGATTGCTTCTCCAACTACTGGGGATAAGGGAATTGTATTTTCTAAAATATCGCCTAATATTGTAAATTCATTAGATGGAAGTGAAATGAAAGATGTCGCTAATCTTTTTAGTGGGAAAACACAAGAATTTATACCTGGCTTATCAGCTATCATATGCACCAAATCTGGTGATTGTTATATGGTAGATGAAAATGGAAAGAGAATTCCAAGTCCCATAGTAAACCGTGATGGATTAGATGTCGCAGTTTCCGACTATTCCATGAAATACGGTGGAATAACTAGATTACCTAGAAGTAATATACTTTATGATGGGCAAAATATAAAAGAATTTTTAGATATGGTTACAAGTCCAGAAAATAAAAATAAATATTCACTTATTGATATGACTAGAAGAATGAAAAGCTCTGGATTTGAAGATGTAAGTGGTTATCCTATTGTCACACTTGAAACCGAAAGAAAAGTAAAAGTAAAAACAAAAGAAAATAAATATGAAGAAGTAATTTACAAAGGTAAGAATTTAATGCTGTTTCTTCATAAACAAGGTAATTTAGGATATATAGCAAATGGAGTAGATCTTGATAATAGAGTTACAGTATTAAACATATTGCAAGAAGTGAAAAATAGTGAAGATACAAGAGAAAATATAACTGAAAAAATAGAAGAAGTTAGAGACTATTCTAATAATTCAGCATTATTTAATATTCTCGAATCAGGAACTAATCCTATATTAGCTTCTAGATTAGCATATATATTATCTAATCCAGAAACAATAAAATGGTTAAGAGATAGCAAAAATAGCCAATGGAAAGATACATTACTTGCTTCTCTAGGTTTTGATAAACTAAATAATAATAATTTTTATTACGAAGATGCTGATCTATTTCCAGTTGAAGGTAATTTCAAAAAACAAACTAAAGAAATAGTAAATGAATTTTATAAATATACTAAATCAAAAGATATCCAAGATGTATTTATTAAATCTGGATTAGCTGATGATTTCTATCATCTATTCCATACCTATAATATTAAAAATGGTTACGAAACTCATAAAATTATAAATGCTTTAAGATTCTCAACATATACATGGCTAGTTTATATTATTAATAGATTCAAAGGAAAAGGACAATTATCAGAAGATGTAGTAAATAAAATAAACTTCTTAATAAATAATATTTTCTCTAGTATGGAATTGGAAAGTCATGGCGAAAGATTATCTTTAGGGAATATGGGGAAAAATATAAAAGATCAAGAAATATATAAAAAGAGACTTGAATCAACTCTTAATAAGTGGGTGGAAATAGATGTAAGAATAGAAGATGTAAATAAAGATATAATGGCCCTAAATATAACTAATAAATTAAATTATGACGATATTAAGAGTAGATTCTTTATTGATAAAGATACACCAAGAGAATTAGGAGTTATATGGACTCCAATTGTTGCCGCTAAACTCTATGGCGTATTGTTGATGGCATCAAATAAACAAAATATATTTAAATTTTCTTCTATCCTAATAAATAACCATACAGAATCTCTCGACGCTATAGGGAATCTATATAAAACATTAGCTGGGACAGGTAAAGTTCTAAAAGAAGATTTAGAAGATAGATCATTAAAATTTGTATTAGATTACACAGGATTTAATGATAGAAATAGATATCAATTAAGACCTGCACAAATTTACGGTTCTACTAAAGCCTTTGGTGTGAAAATAGAACAAATACCAGGTGCCTATGCAGTATTAAATGCACTAAAAAATCATATGGCAAAAACAAAAGATGAACAAACCCAAAAAGTATTATCTATTGTCGAAGAAAGCGAAAATGTAAGTGTTGCTGCTTCTTTTAATTCATTAAGTAGATTCGCTATCTCTGCCCTAAATAATACTCCTCTAAATTCACTATTAAACGAAGTTCCTGTTACACCTAAAGAAAGTATTGATATAGAAAAAGTAAAAGAAAAACATACAGTAAAAGAACTATCGCCAGTATCACCTGAAAAATTACCTGAAGGTACTTCTGCTGATTTTATATCTACATTCGGCGTAATGCCCATGTCTTCTATACCCACAGACCCAAAAAATAGAGTCAAATATCTATGGGATCTATTACTTAAAATCTCTTCTTTCTCTAAAACACCACAAGCTAATGAAGTCAATGTAATTAAAAATGCACTGAAATTCTATATAACATCAGATTACAATAAATCACTATTCCTTGATGCTATCAACCCTAATGTTCCTAAAATAGGAATTGATAAAGATGATATGCTAAAACAAATGACACCTGATCTTTTAATTGAAGTAATTGAAAATCTAAAAGATATTGGTAACTCGGTAATGAGTGATGATGTTAACTTCGCTAAACAAATTAATGATTTTTCTAAAGAAATAGAAGAAAGCCTTATAGAAATAGAAGTTGAACCTGAAAAAGAAAAAGTTAAAAAACAAAAACCCGAAGAAGTAGAAGAAGTTAAACCAGGAGAAATAGAACCAGAAACTAAAGTAGAAGAACCAATTAAACCAGAACTAGAAATTAAACCTGAAGAACCAGTCAAAGTAACTGAACCTGTTATACCTACTGAACCAAAACCTGAAGTCAAAGCAACTGAACCTACTATATCTACTCCTGTAACTGTCACTCCTACACCCACACAACCAGTTGCTCCTAAACCTATTACCCCTGCCCCTGTACCTACTCCTAAACCCACAGAGGAAGAAGATGAGGATGATGACGAAGATATTGAGCACCTAATGAAAATAACAAGATAGAAATTATATTTTATTTTTATATTTTATTTTCAACAAAAAGTGACAATATTAATTGTCACTTTTTTTATTATACCACAAAGGAATTTTACATACCATTGCAGAATAGAAAGATTATAGAGTTATAGTGTCTTTATTTCCCTTTGTCAATGGGGATCAATATGATTCGAAAAACAGCAACAAATAATTATACAAGTGTAAATAATAGTTTCACTGTTATAGAAAATGATAATGACTCTTCCTCCTTTATCAAGACAGCAGAATTAATTACTAAAAATACAAGAAATAATAAAGAATTTGACCTTGTAAAAGAGATGTCTAAACACGCAGATGATTCTATTTTTTTAAGAGCACTTGCAATTAAAGCAAACGAAGTTAATCAGAATGGTGACTTCTTTAGCGAAGATGAACTTAAAAAAGCAATGTCAACATTTGTAGGTGTTCCTCTTTTTTGTAATCATGAAAATGGCAAGGTAGAAGAAGCAAAAGGACTTATTATTGCATCAGAATGGGATCCAGAAGTTAAAGGCATCTATGTAATAGGAAGAGTTGATAAAAAATCGTATCCTAAATTGTCAAGAGGGATAGAAGACGGTTATATCAATGGAGTATCTATGGGATGTTCCGTTGATTATTCTAAATGCTCTGCTTGTAAACATAAAGCTACATCCGAAAAAGAATTTTGTGAACATATTAAGACAAAGAAAGGAAAAGTTGTAAACGGAAAGAAAGTATATGAAGAAAACTACGGAGTTAAATTTATTGAATTATCTTTTGTTACTGACCCTGCTTGTCCTACTTGTTTAGTTGATACTATTATCAATCCTGCTGAATATTTAAAGAAAACTGCACAAACTCTAGAAACTACTATGGTTAAATATTCTACTCTTTCTAAACAAGCAGGTAAGAAAGAATGGGATTTGATTACTAAAGCCTATGCTTATCTTAAAACAGTAACAAAGAAAATGATAGAAGATATTGAGACTATGGACCATGAATTTATTGAAAATATTGTTACGATATTAGGGGAAATGCAAGAATTTATGAGCGAATTAGTAGCTTCTGGTTATGCAGAAGAAACTCCAGAAAATATGCAACAAGCACAACAACAGGTTCCTCCAGAGCAAATGTATCCCGAAGTTACTGCAGAATCTATTAATAAATTAATTAAAGAGGCTGAAAAATTAGAAAAACAAATAGATTTAAAAGTAAAGAAGGGGTCTTCTATGAAAAAGGGTGATAAGAACGAATTTAAGAAGAGGTTGCAGGAGGCAGTTAGTAAGATTCCTTCTGTAGCTTATGTAGTGCAGGTTAAACAAGGAGATAAAACATTAACATTCGATGGAGATGAATTGGCTTATCATTCTGCTGGTACTATTGTTGAAAATTGGAAATTGTCTTCTCTTGATGAAGATTTACAAGAGAAGTTTAAGAACGATACAGAATCCACTGCAAAAGATGTTCTTCAAAATTTAATAATTGATGAAGGGAGACAAAAGATGGCTAACGGGAACAAGAAAATTGTAGAAGCTGCTATTAATCAGTTGGAACAGACAACTGAAGCACAGTTAAAAGATAACAATCCTACTCTTCATCCTCGTGTTGATAAGCCACAAGAAGTTATTACAGAGAAGCAGCTTGATGGTGAAAAAGTATCAAGTGCTCGTAAAGATGCTCCTGCAGTTATTACAGAGGCTCAACTTGAGGCAAAGGGTGATACATCTCCTAGAGAGGATAAGCCAGTAGAGGCTATTACCGAAGCCCAACTTGAGGCGAAGGGTGATACATCTCCTAGAGAGAATAAGCCAAGAGAAACTATTACGGAAAATCAGTTAGAGACTGAAGATGTAGCTAATAGAAAGAATGCACCTGTTAATGTCCTTACTGAAGCTCAACTTAATGATCAGAAGTCTGCTCTTGCTAGAAAAGCATCGGCTGATGAACTTGTTGTTACCGTAACTGCTGCTATTGCAGCTACTACTCTTGCTACCAGAACCGTTCCTCAAAGAGTTATGAAGATTGCCAGAACACTAACCGCATCTCCTTCTTCTCAAGTAAAAATGATAGATGAAATTAAATCGGTTAATGCTACTTCCGCAAAGAGAATTGTTGAAGCTGCAAGATATTGGGGTCAAGGTATTGCCCCTTCAATTTCTGATGAAGATGTTAAGACAGTATTGCTTAACAAATTAGCTGAATCTGGAATTGATAAGGAACAGTTGGTTACTGGTCTTGAAGTTATCGCTTCAGATGAAAACAATATGGATTCCGTTAATGATGCTATCAAACATATGGCTACTGAAGTTGAAGAGCCTGAAATTGTTGATGAAAAAGAAAGTATTAGAATGGCTGCTCAAAAGTTAAGAACTGTCATTGCAGGTAATGGTGATGTTATTGTTTCTGCTGAAGATATTGGGGTTGATGAAAAATCACCTGATTTTGCTGAAAAGGCTTCACAAGCAGCGGTTAAAGAAGCTGCTTCTAAAGGACTAAAAGTTACTGCCGTTCACAAGATCAATAAAGAAGATGAAGGCGTATATAAGATCTCTGTAACTGCTGAATCTGATTCCAGTTCTTCTAAAGAAGAGAGTTCTTCTTCAGGGTCTGGTTCTGAATCCACTTCTAGTTCTGATGAGACTAAAGAAGCATCAGAAGACGAGACTAAAAAGATTCTTGCTGATATCGAAGAGAGAGCAAGGAAGCGTATTGCAGAAGTTTCGGAAGCTATTAAAAAGTCCGCAGAAAAGACTGGTATGAATAAGACAGCGCAGTTTGGTGGAGAACCAGGTGGTATGCCAGGTGGTCCCGGCGCTGCTCCTGCCGCTCCTATGCCAGGTGGTCCTGCTGATCCCGCCGCAGGTGGTGGATTAGAAGCTCTAGGTGCTCCTCCTGCTGGCGCTCCTGCAAGCGCGGAAATGCCTGCTGAAGCTCCTGCTGCTGAAGAAGGGCCAGCCAAGGGTGAAGCTCAACCACCTGGAAGCATTTGCCCTGTTTGCGGTACAGATGATGTAGACCTTCTCAATGGTGAAGGTCGTTGCAATTCTTGTGATGCTGAATTTGAAATGTCAGTTAGAATTAATGTTAAGAAATGGCCCGGAACTATTGAAGAATCTGCTGAAGGTAGTAGCAAAGAAGAAAAAGGTGGAGAAGGTTTAGAACTCGAAGAGGGCGCTTCTGGTGAGGCTCCTGTTCCTGAAGCTGGAATTCCTGCTGTTGCTGCCAGCATGAAGGTCAGTCCTGACAGACTTGTTAAAGTAGCTGGAAGGAAACAAGTAATTGGTGAACATTGTCCAAATTGTGGTTCAGAAAAAGTTAAACTCGCAAGTGGCAATGGAAGTTGTTTAACTTGCAATCAAAAATATGAAGTTCAAATTCTACCTGATAAAGATGATTCTACATTCCTTTGGGCAAGCGTAATTTGGACCCCGCTTGTTAAGAAGGCTCAATTAGATGATATGGCTGGTGGAGATATTTCTGCTCCAGTTACTGATGCCGTAACTTCTGAAGAGCCTGTTGTACCTGAAGGTGATATTAGAGCAGAAGTTGAAGCTTGTGATTGTGACCAATCGGTAAAAGATTTGATTATTAAGTTGCTAGATGATGGTAATGAAGATGCTGCTAAAGCTGCTCTTGATGCCGCTAAAGCAACTATAACCGAAGAACCAGTAACTAATGAACCGACTCCAGAACCAGTTGGAGATGAACTACCTGTAGAACCTACTTTAGCAAAAGATAAGAAAAATGTTAAAGAAGCAAGCGCAACTGAAGTGCAGAATAAAAATAAAGTTCGTTTAAATTATATTCTAAATAAGATAGAAAAAGAAGGATATAAGTTTACATCTCCTGAAGGTATTAATTCAGTTACTAAATTAATGGATATGGCTAATTGGTCAGATCAAACTTCTGCTATAGCTACTATAATTGAAACACTAAAAGCAAAAAATATTATTACTGGTCAGGATAAAAAAGTTTCTGCATCTACAGATTGCCCAGATTGTGAGCGTAGGAAATATGCAACAGTAACAACTGGTAGCAAATTCCCAATGGCAACTTGCATGGAAAAACTCTCTCGTAGATTTGGTGAAAATGCACTTGCTCTTTCTGGTCCTTGCCGTGGTAATAAACTTGCAGAATGCGTTTGCAAACAACTTTCTAAAGTTGCCAGTCCAACTGAATCATTGATGATGAAGATGGCTGAAACTCTTTCTGAACCTGACCAGATGGAAACCTGTATTGAAGATCAGATTCGTGGTGGTTATGCCTATAAGCAGGCTTGCAGTATTTGTGATTCACTACGTAAGAAAGTTGCAAGTGTTGATGAACTTATTGTTCAAGCAATTCTTGATACCGATTTAGATGAGAAAGACGATAAGATTGATTTAGATAAGAATTTAGATAGTATGGATATATCAAGTAGTGATGAAGAGCCTGCTTCTGGTTCTACTTCAACAGAAACACCTGCCTCTGATTCTACATCTGCTGAAGCTCCTGCTTCTACAGAAAAACCAGCTTCAACTGAAGCCTCTGCCTCTACAGAAGCTCCTACTTCTGGTTCTGGATCAACTACTGAAGAATCCTCTGCACTTCCTGAACCTCCCACGGTTGAGGAAGAGATGATTGAGGAAGGTGAATTTGTTGAAGAGGAAGTAGAGAAGGATGCTCTTCTAAAGGCTAAAGATGCTCTTAATGAAGCTGTAGATGCGGTAAATGAAGCTATAGCCGGGAAAACTACAGAAGAACTACCTCCTGTTGACCTTCCTGCAGAGATTCAAGAAACTGCTCTTGAACCAAATACTCCTGCTCCTGAACTGGAAGTAAACAAGCCACTTGGCGAATCAATAGAAAATGATGCAGGAAAATTAGATGGTGGTGCAGAACCTAATATAGAAGAGATAAATCCAACTGAAACACCAGTTGGACCAGAGACAGAAGAGGAAAAGATGCCACAAGAAATTTTTGCCGCTCTTAGCATGAAAGGGAACATGGTGAAAACACAACGCCAACATCTTGACTCTATAAAGATCTCTGATTTTCTTAGGAAGATTGCTGGAGATAAGAAGGTCCAAGATCCTAAACCCGTTGAGGATTCATCTGGACTAAAAGGACAGACTCTTTCCCAAGGCGATAAGAGTCAGATGGGACAAGAAGGCAAGCCTGAAAATGCTGGTAATACAGATAAGAACGGCCCTAAAGTCCCTTCTCGTGGAGATGCATCAAAGATGGGCGGAGAGAAACAAGCTAATCCTGATGCTATAACTCCTTCTGTTCCTGCTGATAATGCAGTAATGGGACAGGAAGGAAAGGGCGATAATGCCGGTACTCCTGAAGGTATTGTTGAGACTAAAGGAACTATTATTGCCCAAACACAGAAGAAAACTGCTGGAGATAAATCTTTAACAGTAGTTAAAGAAGTTGAGAATGCTAAAGGACTAAAGGGCCAGACTCTTTCTCAAGGTGATAAGAGCCAAATGGGCCAGGAAGGTAAACCTGAAAATGCAGGTAATACCAAGAAAACTACTCCTGAAGTCCCTGCTCGTGGTAATGCATCGAAAATGGGCGGTGAAAAACAGGCCAACCCTGATGCCGCTGAACCAAAAGTCCCTGCCGATAACGCAGTAATGGGACAAGAAGGAAAGGGTGCCAATGCTGGCACACCTGAAGGTATAGTCGAAGCCAAGGGCACCATAATTGCGTCCGAGAATATCGCTCTTAAGAAAGAACTCGATATTCAGAAAGTCATGAATGCCCGCATTAAGGAAGCCTCAAAGATCGCAGCCGCGCAAGTTAAAGCTGGGTTGATTTCGGAAGAAGAATTTGAAGCAAAAGTAGAACAATTATCCAGTATGCCAATTCCAGCTATTAAGGATTATGCGGCAGTTGTTGCGGGACAGATTGAGCAAATGAGAAAAATTGCTTCGTCTTCGTCTAAGCAAGCTCAATTAGTTGATGGGATAGAGACTCCTCTATCGCTCGGTTCCACAGGTGAAGAACCTCAACTTAAGGACAAGTTGATGAAGATGTTTTCATTGAACAAGAACTTACCTAAGTGAGGAAATATTTTTAACAAATAAGGAGATTTTCTAATGGCTCTAGTTGAAGAATTCCATGTTGTAGCTGATGAGTTTGACCTAAATGCATCAGTTACAGTCATCGAAGGCGACATTGTTATGTTTAATGGCAGTGCCGAGATTATTCTTGCTACCAATGGCGCATCGTCTCGTCCAATTGGTATTGCAGGCGATACCAGTTCCACTACAACTTGTGGAATGCCAGGTGTTACAATTGGTGGATCAGGTGGTACTGCTGTTGGAAACAAAGGTTTCAGCAACCGTGCTTCTGACCCATTCAATGAAAGCACAGCCTCTGGCAAGGTCACTGTTTACCACGGTGGTGGTAAATTCGCTACTGACCGGTATGTAGCTGCTCCTTCTCCTTCGTGGGCATCTGCTCTACCTCTTTATTCTGACTCTGTTGGTCAGTGGACCACCGCAGTTTCTACTGCAACCGTTGTTTGTGGTGTTTGTGCTGCTGCTCCCGCTGCTTACCGTTCAGGTATTCCTGGCACGGATGTTAATGGCGACCAGAGCCTCGGCACTTTCATTGAGTTAGTTCTCAGTCTCTAATTAAGGAGCTAATTTGTTATCTAATGTACGGCTATAACAATGGAGTTATATCGGCGCTAGATGAATAAAATTAAAGCTAAAGGAGTTTATAAGATGGAAAAGAATGGATACACAGATGTTGAACGCGAGGCACTCATTGCCCAGGCTCTTGAGTCTGATGAGGGTCGCGTAGCACTTGCTCAAGCTATGGTTGAGCCAATTCGTAGAGCTTTGGAATACCAGGCTGTTGGCCGTAAGCTACTCCTCATTGATGAGCTTCCTCAAGGTGCTCTCGCTCGTTACGAGAGAGACGTTCGCTCGATTGCTTACGTTCTTTCGCGTAGGGGTGGTGTTCCTGATATGATTACCGAAGGCGAGGAAATCCTTGTACCAACCTTCGAAATCGCAACCAACCCAACTATCAGACTATCTGAAATCAAGGCTCGTAGATTCTATATCGTTGATCGTGCCCAGATTAAGGCCAAAGAAGCAATTCAGAAGGAAGAAGACACCAACATTCTTACCACATTGCTTGCTTCTGTTCCTGCCAGCCATGCTGTAACTGCTACTGGTGGTTCGTTGACTATTGCTGCTCTAAATGCAGCCTTCGCCGCTATTGAGTCTCATGATCTAACCGTTGCCAAGTTGGTTATGCATGCTCAGCGTTATGCTGACATCCGTAACTTTGGTAAAACGGTTTATGATGAGGCTACACAGCGTGAAGTATTGACCAGCGGTCTCTTCGGACATCTCTGGACAAGCGATATTCATGTAACCTCCCGTATGGCTACTAATACTGTTCTTTTGGCTGCTCCTGCTGAATATGTTGGAGCAATGCCAATTCGTCAGGATATTACTGTGCTGCCTGCTGACGATCCAAAAAGATTACGTTTAGGCTGGGTAATATATGAAGAGATAGGTATTGTAGTCATTAACGACTACTCTCTTGCCAAGATCACTGTATCACAATCTACATAATTAGTGTTTTACGTATCTACTAAAAAGAAAGCCCTCGCATGTGCGGGGGCTTTCTTTTTTATTTAAATACTTTATTTATTAGAAAGACTTAAGACTGCATTTGGTTATTTTTAGAGAAAAACCAATTGATCCGAAGTACAATGAGAATAGATGTATTAACTTGTAGTTATCTATTTTTTAAAAGAAAGGGAAAATAATGCCGCCAAAGAAAATCGAATTACCAATTAGTCATGAAGAATTAAAGAAAATGTATACTGAAGATAAAATGAGTGCCACAGATATAAAAGTAGATTTAGAAAAAAGATTCACTAATATTATTCCATTATCAAGAATTAGTAGTTGGATTAGTAAATTAGGAATAGCAAGGTCTCTTTCTGAATCAACTAGTTTAGCAAGAAGAGAATTGGATTACGATAAATCTTTTGAAACTGATAGTATGATTGAATATATAGATGGATTTATATTAGGAGATGGCGGAATAAATAAGGAGGAAAATCAATCTTTTGGCATTGCGAGATATCAATGTAGTGTTAAAGAAAAAGAATTTGGTGAATATTTAATGGCTGTTTTTAAAGATTATGATGTAAATTATTATTTTAGTGAAAGTTCTGGAGAGAAAAGTAACAATATTCATATATTTTCTACCCATTTTCATCCAGATATATATAAGCAGCATCAACGTTGGTATACAGGGACTGGCGATAAAAATCATAGAAAACAACCTCCTGAAGATGTTAGGATTACTCCTAAATCTATAATGCTTTGGTATTTAGGTGATGGGTGTTTGATAAAACATGATAGTGGCACTAATGAAGTTAGATTTGCTACATGTAGTTTTGAAAAAGAAAAAATAGAAAATATATTAATTCCCAAAATGGAAAAGTTAGGATTAAGTGATTTACATGTTGATGGGGATAATAAATTAATTATACGCAGGGATGGTATTAGAAAGTTTTTCAATTTGATAGGAACAACTTCTCCTGTTAAATGTTATCAATATAAATTTGATGTTGATTCTTGGTTTATGTGTTATAGTATGCATGAAGCAGCAGATTTAATTAATTTCAAAAATATGGATACTCATGAGAAAAGATATAGTAGGTTATCATATTTGGTTAAAAGTGGTTTCCTTAATAATATAACAAGATCTCCTGGTGGTGGAAAAGTAATGTTTTCAAATGAACAATTGGCATTGGCTAAAGAAGAAATAGAGATAGAAGTATAAAATATAAATATATTTAATTTATTTTTATTTTCCATAAAGAATCAAGTAATTGGTTCTTTTTTATTTTTATTTGGATATGGCTGGATGGTTGTGGTATGATGAATGTAAGGAATAAAAATATATTTATTATTTACTGACAAATTATATTTTCGGAATCGGCTAATGTAGGAGATGATATGAGTAGTAGGGTGGGTGGAGGTGGTAATGCTAAAAAATTTGTTTCTATATTACGTTCAGTTAAAGATTTAAGTATAGAGGAATTGCGTATTAAGTGTGAGAAGTATAAAATAGATAATAATATAAAAGAGAGATTTACATTAGATAAGAATGGTTTATATAATTATTACGATGCATCGGATATTTGCAGGATAAATAAAATAAAGACAAGGGAAGCTTATAGGAAATATAGGGAAAGATTTAATAAACATTTGCCATATAGTCCTGATGAAAAATATAAGAAGTACTGGGTTAATTGGGATAGTTTTTTGTGGAGATAAGAAATGGCAGATGATATCCGTTCTGATGATGTAAAAGATGAAAAAAAAATAGAGCAGGTGTCAGAAGCTAGTGTAGAGGACAAAGGGGAACGGTATAATTTTTATGGTGTTGATTGGAAGAATAATAAAATTAAATCATTGACAGAGTATAATATATTATTGGCGAGTAAGGATGCAGCGTTGGTGAAATGTAAAAAAATGTATTTTGATTATATTAAAAAATATTGTCCAAGCATGATTAAGTGTATGGTGGTGGAGATGAAAAGAACAGGGGAGAGATGGACTTTTGGTTCACTAGATTGGTAAAATAAAAATAATATATTAATTTTAGTTCATGGCGACATATCTATTTACAATAAAAATAAAAAAGAAAATAAAAAATGAAAATAAGTGATTTACTTTTAGCTAATAAAGGTGATAGTTTTAGTGGTTTATTATTGTTAGTTAATGAAATTGAATTTAAAAATGGTTCTAATGGAAAGCCATATATTAGGTTTAATTTTTCTGATGATAGTAACAGGATAGGTGGTAAATTATGGAATTCTGGTCCAGAAGTGTTAAATGGTATAGTTGCTGGGGATGTAGTAGAGGTAAATGGGATAGCGGATCCATTTAATGGGAAGATGGATTTAGAAATTACTGGTTTAGTAAAAAGAAAAGATATGAATAGTAATTCTTTTTTACCTTGTTCTAAGTTTAGTAAAGATGAATTAAAAGAAAATATAAAAAAATTAATTAGCAATATAAAGGATTCTGATTATTTATTTATATTAAATAAATTTTTTAGTAATGATGGTTTTATGGACAGATTTCTTATATCTCCTGCAGCAAAAAGAAATCACCATTCATTTATAGGTGGATTGGCAGAACATACGTTAAATGTAAGTAGAATTAGTTATGGTTGTTTTAGGGTATTAAATAATATAAGATCTGATTTAGTATTGAGTGGTGCTTTATTACATGATGTAGGGAAGATAGAAGAATTGAGTTATGAAAGGGGATTTAAGTATACAGAGAAGGGGGAGTTATTAGGTCATATTACCATAGGGATAAATATGTTATATAGTTTATGTAGGGATGGTAATAGGGAGAAGTTAGATTTATTGGCTCATATTATATTAAGTCATCATGCCGATAAAGATAAAGGGAGTCCTATTGAACCTCGATTTCCTGAAGCTGTAATTGTGTCTTATGCGGATAGAATAGATGCGTCGATAGGTAAAATAGAAAATGGATTTAATTTAAATAATGAAAAATAATTCAATGGTTTGTTGTATAATTTAAAATAGAGGATAGAAAAGAATATATTGGTGAGAACCAAGCCAGTAAAATATTTTTTATTCTCTATTTTATTTTTTTATTATTTTGGAGTAATGAATGGAAGAAGAAAAAGAATCAGGTTTGACTTATCCATTTGCTATATTGAAATCATTTGATTCTGATCAGGATTTATTACTTGATTTTTTGAGTAGTATTGTTATTAGTTGGTTAGCGGTAGGAGAAGAGGATTTAGAAGGTATTGTAAATACATGGAAAGATAATGTTGTTGTTGAGGTTAGGCAGACAGCTAATAAAGAATTAGATTCTGAAACATATAAAAAAGTAACAGGTGTATTCCAGGGAAGAGTTGATGTTTTTTCTAATAGATTAAAAAGAATATTGGTAGATACTAAAAAGATGTTGGAGATAACGAGGAAAAATAGGGAATTTTTCGGAAAGAAATGAGATGGACCAAAGGAGAAATAAGATGGACTATGAGAAAATTTGTGGTAGGTTATCAAAATTATTGTTATCATCTAATGAATTATTAGTTGATATTATTTCTCCAGAGAAAGATGTAGTTAAAGAATCAATGAAGATGAAGGAATCTATTAGTTTACCAAGACATTGCAATTCTTCAGGTGTATACAAATATATGGGTGAGGGAATGTTAGATTTTACTAATTCTGGATTGAATAATAAAGATGATAGTATGTTTAATGATATTGTAAAAAAAGGATATATTTTTTCTAGTGGGAATTTTAATGATAGTTGGTCAGATAATAAGGTGATATATGATTTGATTGCTTCTGGTAAATTAAGTAGGTTTGAAGCTGGGAGTGAGCCTAAATTTACTGGGAATGAACCTAATAAAAATTATCTTTGTACCACTAGTAGAGTTCCTATTAATAAGCATAATGGTGGTAAAATAGAAGAGATGGATATTAGTGCGGATCAGGAATCTGTTACAAGAGATCCTTTACCTACTAACAACCAAACAAAAGAATTTGTTGAAAGTTTATCAAAAAAAGTAAATAGAAAAGAAGAATGTAATTTTTCTGATTGTGGTAAAGAATGTAATTGCAGTGAAGAATTAAAAGTTGAGCAAGTTGAGCTTATAGAAGATTATGATGAAGTAAGGCGAATTTGTAGGGATAATAATATTAAATCAAGCACACAATATAAAAAATTTGCAAAGGAATATAATAAGAATAGGGAATACGGTAAGTTGCCAAGCCATCCAGAGAAAAAATATAGGGATAATTGGTCTGGTTGGCCTATGCTTTTTTCTTACAACTAAAGAATGTAAAAAGGAGAATGAAATGAGTGTTGTCAGTGCCCAGACTATTGATATGATAGAAGAAGTTATCAGGGGATTTATTAAAAGTGGTGCGACTCCAAGTGAATTTGTAATTGCTATAAGCAATGCTTTCTGTCATGGTGATATTATCGCAGAAGACTATAACCTTGGTAAAAATGATAAATATCTCCAAAAGTTTCACGACGGAATTGATAAAATGTTGGCTGCGGCTGAAAAGATGGAAAAGTAATTTATTGTTTAATAAAAATAAATAATTTTATATAGCACTCTCGCTATATAAAGTAAGGTCCGAAACTTGTGGTTTCGGACCTTTTTATTTAATAAAAAATAAATATATTTTATATTTTTATGTTATTGTAGTAATAAAATTATATTTATGGTCTAATCCACTATTTTATATTTTAAATGGCTCTGCGGCCTTTAAAATGGCCTCTACAAGGCATACAATATCTATCTAAAGCCAATCATTCTTTAACTTTGGCATATATTTCTTTTCCTTTTACTTTCAATACAATAAATTTAGAATTATATAATTTATTTTCAATAATAGATTTAGATATTTGGTTTGTTACTTTGGCAATTATTTTAGAAATATCATTTTCTTTTTCTTCTTTATTCTTCAACCATTTAGTAATAGTTTGATGGTCATAAGATATATCTATTCCTCTAATAGAAAAAGAATTAATTAATGGTTTAATAGCAACTTCTATTACTTTAGATAGAGATTTGTCATCTAATTTTTTGAAATCAACATGAATTGTAAATTTACTAAATATATCTTTTAGACTTTCTGGACAATCAGGTGTCTCCTCTTTACTATTAAATCCAATAGCTTTACCTTCTTCTTTTTTATTGCAAATAGCAATAACAATTAAAGAAGAACATGGAATTCTATTATTATTAGAGTCCATAATATATTTTTTATTTACCATGTCTGAAATAAATGGGAGAACTTCTTCATTTGCGTTCTGTATATTATTTAATATAACTATATGATTAGGAGTTACTTTTATTTTATCACCAATACAGAACTCCTGTTTTGCAGATTCTTTCCCTAAATAATAATTAACAAATTCAGGGTGTATTTCATCGGAACCAAAATTAATAATAGTTGAATTGTAAGGTTTATTAGGATGAATCAGGTCAGCTATCTTTTTAGCTGTATGTAATTTCCCACAGCTATTTGGTCCTTTAAATATCATACAGCAAGGATTATCAAAAAATAAACCAAGTGTTTGTTTTTGAATTGATTCAATAATAGTATTTACTGCTTCATCCTGGCCAAATACATGATTTTTTATTTCTTTTATTGATTCTAAAGATGTTAAGGGTTTAATTCTATGAGAAGATTTAATTATCACATCTGCGTCTACTACTTTAGCATCTATTTTACCTGAAGATACAACTGCACAGGTTTCATCCAATAGGTCAATAGCCCTATCTGGTAGTCTTCTATATGGGGATATAGTAGAAGACATATTTACACAGGCAACTAAAGCATCTTCTGTTATTTCTACGTTATGATGCTCTTCATAATTTACTTTAATGCCTTTTAATATGTCAATTGTTTTTTCTAATGAAGGTTCTTCTATATTGATTTTTACAAATCTTCTTTCAAGCGCAGTATTAGAAGAAATATATTTTTGGTATTCTTGTTCAGTTGTAGCGCCAATACATTGGATATCTCCTCTTGCAAGCACTGGTTTCATTATTTCTGCCGCGTTTAGGGAGCTATCTGATGAACCTCCAGCACCTATGACGTTATGGATTTCATCAATGAAAATTATAGTGTTCTTGTCTTTTGATACTTGTTCTAAGAAATCAGTGATTCTCTTCTCGAAATCACCTCTATATTTAGTTCCACTTACCATAGATGCTAAATTTACTGACAATATCTTACAATTGGCTATATTTCCTTTCATTTCATTGTTAGCTATTCTTTCCGCCAAACCTTCAACAATAGCCGTTTTACCTGTTCCCGCTTCACCTACAAGAACAGGATTCCTCTTCTTTTTCTTTGAAAGAATAGAAATCATTCTATCTATCTCTTCATTCCTTCCAATTACTTTTTCTAATTTCCCATTTCTTGCTTCCTGCGTTAAATCACAATAAAAAGTAGTTGTGATCGATGTTCTTTCTTCAGTAGATGTATGAGAATTATGTCTTTTTCTATTTGGAGTACTCATTTTAATACATGTTTTTTTTAATAAATCATATAAATTATCTCTTTTGATTTTTAATTCG
>ERZ1292632.1544-Hain-H43-01um-R2-1544-length-21968-cov-7_pt1 | contig 21968 bp, 28 predicted proteins | sample MGYA00564407_ERZ1292632 | MGnify/ENA primary metagenome ERZ1292632 (study PRJEB36523, sample SAMEA6512637) | groundwater metagenome | collected 2019-01-08 | study: AquaDiva: Metagenomics assemblies of 32 groundwater samples | reverse complement strand
TATGATAAATTAGAAGATAATTGTGATGTTTGGACTCAATTAGCATCTCTTTTATCTGACGATTATGGTGAAATTTGGTATTGGAATGGAAAAAGAGAAAAGAAATATAGACCAAGTTTCATAGAAAAATGGATTCCTGATTTTAAAAAATACACTCCGAATTTTACTCCAGATGTCATATTCGCTCGTGGTGGATTCCCGGAATATGATGTAGTTCTTCAAAAATTCACAAAAGCATTCAAAATTTATTACGGAGCAGGTAAAAGATTTCTTCCACAATCATCTTTCAAAAACTATAATCTTATTCTAGTAGATACTCCAGAACAACTTCAACAAGTTAAAGCAAAATTCCCTAATATCAAATCAGAACTTTTCATAAAACCAGCAGCAGATAATATTTTTTATCCACAACAATCACCCCAAAAAGAATATGATGTTATATTTTGTTCAAATGAGCATAAAGCAGGAATAAAAGGTCATAATTTCATTTTGCCGAAATTAACAAATTATAAAGTAATTCAAGTAGGTATTGCTTCTAAATCTCTTATACAAAAATATCCTAATATCACTTTTACGCAATGGATTCCACGTAAACAGATTCCTTCTTTATATGGTAAATCTAAAGTTGCTGTTATTTGTTGTTCTAATGTGGACTCTTGTCCAAGAATAATACCAGAAGCATTATCTTGTAATTGTCCAATATTAGTCCTTGATACTGTTAATTTATGGAAGGAGAAATATATTAATTCGCAAACAGGGAGAATTGCTAATTCAGAAAACTTTATGACTGAATTAGATAAAATGGTGAAAGATTATCAGTCGTATTCTCCGTATGAATATTATAACAAAGAACTTTCTCTTTCTGCGGCAACATCTTACATTCGGAGTATAATTAATTTATGAAAGCACTGGTTACAGGTGGATTAGGGTTTATTGGTCATAATTTAGTCAAGGCTCTTCTAGACAACAATTGGACTCAATGGCAAATTATAGTTATTGATTCTAATGTACAAAATAAATACTGGGACAACATAGAATATAAAATATTTAAATTAGAGCAGAACGTTGAAGATATAACTGAAACAGTAATAGATAAGGCTGTTCAAGAATTCAAACCAGATGTTATTTTCCATTTAGCCGCAATTCCAAGAGTTGCTTATTCTGTTGAACACCCGTATGAAACAACACAAGATAATATATTAAGTACTTTAGCAGTTTTAGATGCAGTAAGAAAATATAGTCCAACAACAAGAATAGTTTATACTAGTAGTAGTTCTGTTTATGGTGGAGCAACAATTCTTCCTACACCTGTTACATGCCCAGCTAATCCTCAATCCCCGTATGCAATGCAAAAATGGCAGGGAGAAGAATGGTGTAGATTGTATTCCAAACTCTATAAACTAGATACAGTGTGTTTACGATATTTTAATGTTATTGGAAGATACAGTCGTTATGGTGGAGCCTATTCAACTGTTTTATCTGCATGGTTGTATTCCTTATATATAGACTCTTCTGTTAAGCCGTTTTTGGAAGGGGATGGGTCGGTTACTAGAGATTTTTGTTCAGTAGATAACGTTACGCAAGCTAATATTTTAGCAGCTTTATACAACAAATGCCATTTTCAAGGAGAAGCATTTAATGTTTCTCAAGGCAAATCTTATTCATTATTGCAATGCAAAGAACTATTAGAAAAAATTTCAGGCAAAAAACTGGATTTAGAATATCGTCTTCCAAGAAAGGGTGACGTACAAAACACATTAGGGGATATTTCTCTAACCAAATCTATTTTGGAATATCATCCTGATATTGATTTCGAAGAACAAGTAAAAGTAATGGCAACTTGGTACAAAAACGATTATAATGCTCAATAAAATCAAGCAATCTAAAATTCTAGTTATAGGAGATTTAATGCTTGATATTTACTTGTATGGAGCAGCCGAACGTATTTCTCCAGAAGCACCAGTACCAGTAGTGTCAGCAGAAAAAGAAGAGTCTCTTCCAGGTGGTGCTGCTAATGTTATGTCAAACTTAGCTCATTTAGGTTGCCATGTTTTTGGTGCAGGATACATTGGTAAAGATGAAACAGGAAGAATTCTTTGGAATAAACTTAATGATTTACATATTAATACAGAATGCATTGTACACTCTAATCTATCAACTATTCATAAAACAAGAGTAATTGCTAATGGGCAACATGTAGTAAGATTTGATTTTGATCAAAATTATGAACAATTAAAAGAAGAAAAACAGAATTTTATAGGCTTATTAACAACTTTATCTTCTTATCATTTTGATGCAATTATTGTTTCGGATTATAACAAAGGAACAATAAATAAGAATGTTATGGATACGATTAAATCTGTTTTTCACTGCCCTATTATTTGTGATACAAAGCCACAACATAAAGATATATTTCATGATGTTTGGTGTATAACCCCTAATATCCAAGAGGCAAAACAACTTTTTGGTCTAGAAGCACACTCTAAAACATCTATAGAAATTGCAAAAAAATTAAAACAAGAAATGAACTTGAAAACTATTCTTGTAACAATGGCGGATCAAGGAGTCATGGGGATAGATGAACAAAATAATGTTTTTCAATATCCAGCATATGTAGAATTTAACGAACATAATCCAAAAACAAAATTAGATGTTACAGGAGCTGGTGATACTTTAATAAGCGTTTTTGCTGCATGTGTTGCTGGTGGTATTTCGACTCAGAAAGCAGTTTTATTCTCTAATATAGCAGCTGGAATCGTAGTTAAGAAAACAGGTACAGCAGTTTGTTCATTTGATGAACTTTTTTCTGAATCTGAAAAATATGAGAATTCTTCTTCTTAAATATAACAAAGTTCACAATAAATCACTTCTTAATTTGTCGATTCAGTTAGAGTCTCAACACACTATTATCTGGGGAGATTTATCAATTTTTAGTTCTAAGATGAATTTGTTGTCTTTTCAAGATATTGCTCATTATTTTTCTAATTTGGAAAAATTTGATGCTGTAATATTAGGAGATATATTTTGGCCAACAGGTCAAAGTATATGTCAATTTTGCAAAGAAAAGAATATTATTAGTTTATTTCTGCAACACGGACAATGGATTTTTACACAAAATAAAAAGAAATTACAATATTATCCTACTTTTACACTGTTGTTCGGAGATAATGTTAAACAAACTTGTTTAACTTGGCCTTATTCCAAACACTCGAACATTCAAGTTGTAGGATGCCCCAGATATGATAATGCTGTTAAAACAGAATCAGAAGATTATTTCTATTTTTCACCACCTGTTATTAAAGAAATCGTTCATCATAATAAACCGGCAAATCATTTGAGAGATAAACACTTAAATTCTCTTAAAAAGATAACAGGAATTGATAAGAAATACAAAATTTTATTACAACCGCATTATAGAGAAGAAGGTATAGATTTATTACAATATTTATTTCCTAAAGCTCAATTCGTAGACCCTAAAGAAGATCCTCTGCCGTTAGTCCAAAAAGCGAAAAAGGTTATTGGGGCAAGAGATTCTACAATAATTCTTGATGCAATTGCTTATCATAAGTCTGTAGTTTTAATGGACTTAGAAGAAACTGGATATTTTCCACGCAATTATTTTGATAATTTTGCAGAAGAAAGTAACAATCTCCAGGAATTTATTATAAACTTAAATAAGACTTATCAGGAATCTTTAAACTATGAGGAACAAGCGAGAAAACATATTTTTCTTGGTAATGTTTCTGTCAGAATTTCTGAAATCTTAAAATAAGGTATAATTAGAAATGAGTTTTAAACATGAGGTAACATTTTCTTGTGATATCTGTGACACCAACTTTATGATCGACGAAGAAGAAATGGAGCTTCCTCCTGGGTGGTTTGGTATGCAAGTGATTATTGCAGATTCTGAAGGAGTAGTTCCTGAACACGAACGTGACGTGTATTCTCATTTTTGTTCACAAAAATGTTTGATTGAATACGTAAAAAGTTCAGACATGCGTCAAAGACTTTTGATGGCAGATCGCGAAGAAGAGGATGAAGATTCTTGAAAATTTCACAAGAACTTTGGCAGACTGTAGCTGTTAATTTCAAAAACAGGCTTTTAGCTAAGTTTGACCCAACAACTCTTATTGCTCCAGAAGATGATAGTTTACGGTCTAAATTCGTGATACCGCACAAAGGCTTTTACATTTTAATATTTGATGGATCAAACAAAAAAGTAGCTCGCGTAGGTTTCATGGAAGAAAATCAAGAAAATATTATTAATAGCGGAAATAAGGCTATTGAGGCTCTGTATGTCGATTTGAAAGCTCAAGATGTTCCTTATAAAAAGTTACTTACTTGTGTGTTTAATTTTGTAGTTATTTGGGATTCGGTGTTTATTAATAATGGTCTAAATTGGGATGAAAATGTTGATGGGATTTATTTCTCTTGGGGAGATCGATATAAAGGTTTTTATTTGCCTTTAGAAATTAAGCAAATGATGATACCTAAAATAGAGATATTGAACAGATTGTGTTCGTGGGAAGCAGGTGTTCCTAGTAATCTGTGGAGGCTTCCAGAAGGTTTGTGTTTTAAACTAGTTTGCGATTCATTTAAACTTTAAAAAGGGAATAATATGTTTAATTGCACTGACACTAATTTCAAAGATGAAGTTCTTAAATCAGATTTGTTGGTGTTTGTTGACTGTTTTGCCGAGTGGTGCAGTCTTTGTAAGAGTTTGAAGCCATTATTAATAGAATTGGAACAAAATAATTCTTCTGTTATGAAATTAGGTTTGTTGGATGTGGATTTTAATCCTGAATTGACAACACAATTAAAAGTTGTTTCAATACCGAAGGTTGTAGTGTTTCATAAAGGTGAAAAAATAGCAGATTTAGTTGGAATACAAGTAAAGGCGAAGTATCAAGAAATTTTGGAAAAATTTATATTTGCAAAGATTTGATTTTTGCAAAAATGTATATACATCTTAGTATAGTTATTTGAAATTTTAGCCGTTTTAATGCGGAATAGGGGAGTTTGGTCGTCCCTGCCAGGCTCATAACCTGGAGATCGCAGGTTCGAATCCTGCTTCCGCTAATTATGTCTGAAAATATATTTTTAGCCTCAGCAGAATTAATACGTAATTGTATTTCTGTTTTAACGGAATATGTATTAGAAAATACTGTTCCAGAAAATTTTAATGAAACAGAATTTAGAATAACTATACCAGAAACTCTTCATCCTTTGCTCTATGAACGATTCAATGAAGATTACGATTTAGATTCTAGAATTGAAGTTTTTGATAAATTGCAACAATTATTGTCTTCGCAGTTTGCAGAAGATTCTATTTTTCGCAAAAAATTGAATCGAAAAATTCAAGAGTTTTTTCCACATAATCCAGATGATCCTAACACCAAAGAAATAACTGTTATGGATGTACTTTTAGTAGACGATTGCACTTCTGTTGTTATTTATGATTCAGTATCTGAAATTAATGGTGTTGAAAACGAGGAGGAAAATATAATTTCTGTTGAAATTCTTGTTCTTTGAATTGAAAGGGTAGTTATGCAAATTCTAAAATATTTTGGATTTTGTTGTTTGTGGACACTGTTTTTTCTAGCAGCTATGTTTTTATGGACTTTTTGCGGACAGTTAGTTAGTGCGAAAAATGATGTTTCTGTTGTAATTGGTGTTTTTGGGTTTGTAGTTGTAACGTTTTTCGTTTGTTTGGGTTTGTGGAAAATTTCTACATGTGCTAGAAAAAAAGTTGTTCAATTTTTGGAAAGGGGATCATTGTGAAAATGTTTTTGAAACTGAGTTTGGTTAGCCTTTTGTTTGTTGCGTCTTGTACTAAAGTTCCGCCTGGATATGTTGGAATTGCTGTAAATAATTATGGAACACAAAAAGGAGTAGAAGATTTTCCTCTTTTAACGGGGATGTTTTGGTATAATCCTTTTACGACGGATATTTATACTTTCCCTACATTTTTGCAAAATCACGTTTGGACCCAAAACCCAAAAGAAGGTTCTCCTGATGATGATAGTATAACTTTTAACTCAATTGAAGGGGCTACAGTTAATGCTGATGTTGCTATTAGTTATGTTTTTGAAGGAAAGAAAGTCCCACATATTTTCGTTGAATTCCGACAAGATGTTAAACATATTACTAATGTTTATATCCGTTCTAAAGTTAGAGATTCTTTTGCACGTCATGCAAGCCAAATTAAAATCACTGAAATTTTTGGTATGAGAAAACAAGATCTTCTTGTAGCAGTAAAAGAAGATTTAAATGCAGAACTCGTAAAAAAAGGAATTCAGTTTGATATGGTTAGCTTTGTTGGGGCTTTGCGAGTTGATGATAAAGTCATGAATAGTATTAACGCTACTATTGAAGCAACACAGAAGGCTATTGAAGCTGAAAATTTAGTTCGTCAAACTGAAGCACAAGCACGTTCAAGAGTCGCAAATGCAAGAGGAGAAGCTGATGCAATAACTGCTATGGCAAATGCTCAAGCTGAAGCTAATATTATTGTAGCAAAATCTTTAACACCTGAATTAGTCCAATGGCAGGCTGTTCAAAAATGGAATGGAATAACTCCTATGGTAACTGGAACAACTACTCCATTTATTCAGATTCCAACAGGTAGATGATTCTCAAAAAAATAAACGTTATAGAATCTTGGGTAGATAGTAATTACTATTCTATTACTAAACCACAAATTATAGAAGCCAGTATTCCTGTTCTACGTCAAACAGTTTTAAGTCTTACTAGGCTTTATGATGACACTTTTTGGAAGGAACTTCAAAATGAGCATAAAGTAGATATAGCTGTTCCTGATTACAGGCATTGGTATTGCGATGATGATGTTTTTGATTTATATGTAAAGCGTATTGCTTCTGTTCACTTCCCTGTTTTTTGCATGTTTGAATGCCCTTTTGGATTTGAATATCCATCGAAATTATCAGAAACTGTTTTTGCTAATAAACTGTTTGAAAGAACAAAAAAATTAGCATCTGCTATTAAAAAGAATTTTTCTGATACAATTATATTGTCACCAGCCATCGGAATTATAGAAGAAAAATTTCAATCATTATATTTGGATTATTTTGTTCATAACAGACAATATTTTGATGGGTATGCTGTTCACGTTTGTAGCGACATGACTGATTACTCCCTTGGTAAAATTTCTTCTTTATTAACTAAAATAATGAAAGTTTTGCCGAAAAAATTATATATTACTAAATGGGCACTTCCTGTTTTTGACGACAAAATTATTAATACTAAATCTATAGGATTGTCTGGCTGGGAACCTTATAAAACAAAAGAAGCAGCAAGTCGTTTAAGTAAATCTTTTTCATTAATTGACTCGGTAACTATTGCTGGGTCTCATTGGTTTTATGTAGGGTTAGGACGAGACTTATATCATCCCAGGCAGTCTCCAGGTGGTCAAGAATTTTGGAATCAGAATAAAATGCCTATTGTACCTATGGAATATTCTAATGATTGGAGTTTTTGGCATTTTTTGGGCATGTCGGAATCTGACGGAAAATTAAAAGAACAATTCTTATCCACTTTCATTAAATTCGCTCAGAAACAAAATGTCTGATTTAATTCTTCGATGGTCTGTTGGGTTTCAGGACACAACAAAATTATCAGATTTCAAGAATCAAGAAAAATTCAATAATTTAATTTGGTTAACAAAATTATCTATTGTTTCTTTTCAAAAATGGTTCCCAAATGCATATTTTATATTAATGTACAATGGAAGAGATTTTGATTCTTTTAAACAGTCTTTTGATTTTGTAGATTTGCCGATTAAACAATTAGAAATTATTAATCAAACAAAGTTATTTGGTTCTGGGAAATATGTAAATCCTTATCATTTTATACCTCAAGGAGTTTGGTGGAAGTGGGTTCCATTTCGATTTGATAAGTCTTGTCATGAAATTTCTATAGATACTGATATAATTTGTATTAATGAACCTAAAGATTGGTATCAATGGTTAGAAAACAAAGAAGAAATCATTGTTGCTCCAGAACGTTTTGATGAAATTTTGGTGAATACTTGCGGAGATTTTCATAAACACCCTGTTCTTAATGGCAGAGCGCCAGTTAATTGTGGGATTGTAGGTCAGCGTCAAGGATATGATTTTAGTGAACGATTTTTTGATATTACAAAAGAAATTCGATATGGCTATACTCATGATTCATTATTTATTACAGAACAAGGAGCTATTAATGTTTGGGTTTATTCTTTAGAAATGGAAGGCGTTTCTCATTATGTTTTAGATTTTGAAAAATGTGCATGGATTAGAGATTTTCTTTATTATCTTGAAAAGGGCGTAATTGTAGAAACTGTTCATGCTACTACATGGCATAAACAGATTGCTCAATTGTTAAAACCTGTTTTGGAGAAAAAGGTGTTAAGTGAAATTTCGAATGAAGAATTTTTATTAGAAGTTCTCAAAATCTCAAAAGAAATGAATTTTTATGCGAAATATGCTGTTGGAAGGCAATTAGGAGAAGACAAAAAAAGATTGGAATTTTATTTTTGATTTTGCAAACTTATTGTATACTTGGAGCAGTCGTTAATTATTAATAATAGAGTGTTTTGTAAGGAATTTTTATGAGTGATCGAATTGAATTAGAGTGCGAACCGTTAATTGAGAAAATTTGTGGAGAAAATTGGAGAGAAAATCCATCTGAAATTGATGGAGTTTGGGGAGTAGCAATTGTTCGATCTGTTTTAGATGGGTGTTTTCCGAGCTTAAAAGATGTGTCACATTATTTAGATATACATGTAGACCTTTTAAGGGCTGCTTTTACTCGTTTAAGCTTAAATGGTGTATTTTTACGTGATAGACTTTATAAAGATCGAAAACCGCTTAACAATAATGACCTTCATGCATGGTGTTACTATGCAGGCATTGCTCAAGGCGTAACAGGCAATGTTCTTTGGGAACAAAAAAAGAAATCTTAATTTTCTTCTCGCAAAAATCAAATGGAAATTTGCAAAGATAAATCTTTTCGACTTGCACTTGAAGCATATCAAGAATTATGCAAAGCTGGAATTCCAGAGCAGTATACAACTTTGTTGGTAGATATTGCAAGGAAACGTAGAGGAGCTTTTTTCGGATCTTTTGGGAATGAAACTGGGTGTTTTATTGAGGTTGAAAATACAGATAACGTCTTAACACCAGTTAGGATTTCTTTCGGAATTCGTAGGTGTAAACAATCGTTCTTTTCTAAATTATCTCAATCTTTTAAACATATTTTGAAAATATTTAAAGATCAAGATTCTGAATATTCTATAGAACTAGATTCAAATGAAATAACAAAACTTAAAGACTTGTTGAGAGTTCTTTAATTTTTGTAAATATGAATTACGCAATAAATATCTTGAACTTAGGAAGTTACTTAGTATGTGGACTAGAAATATTTTGTTTCTACAGCAGGTAATATAAGTGTAAGTAAAAATATATTGAAGTCACAATATAATGTATTTAACTCGTAAACTGCATCTATCTAAATATCTTAATTCTTTATGCCAATTACTTGCAGAAGAATCAGGTAATCTTTATTCTAATGTAATTAAATTCTTTTGGAGAACAGTAAGAAAGAAAAACTTATGGCTTAAATCTAAACATTTAGAAAGGTTATTTTTATCAAATAAGTTACATACTCACTCAGCAGATGCTTCTGTACAAAAATTCTTTGATGCTCTTAAATCATGGAGAGAAGTAAGAAAAACAGTTCCAGAAGCACAACCTCCTAAGAAGTTACATAAGTATTTTTGTGTGTCGTGGAAGAGGTCAGCAATAAGAGTAAAGAATAATCAACTCATACTCTCAAATGGCAAAATAACAGAACCTTTAATAATTTCTTGGGAGTTTAAAGAAGTTCCAGTTTATGTAACTATGAGATGGACAGGTAAAGAATATGAGTTAGTATGTTGTTATGCAAGAACAATAACCAAAGAAGAAATAGTTGAAGAGCGTCCAATAGGAATAGATATAGGACAAATTCACGTAGTAGGAACATCTGATGGTTTATTAGTTAATGGTAGGGAATTAAGAGCGATAAGGCAAGGAAGAGAAAGAAGTGTAGCAAAGTTAAATAGTAGAATATCAAAAAGAAAGAAAGGAGGTGGAGGCAAAAGTGGAAGTAAGAGGAGACAGAAGTTAATTGAAGCTAAGAGAAGTTTGTGTAGAAAGACGAATAATAAGGTAAGTGATATTTTGCATAAGTACACTACAGGACTGGTGATGTATCTGAGAAAAAAGGGATACAACATTCTTGTTGTTGGAGACTTAACAGGATATAGAGTAGATAATGATAAAGGTTCCGACAGAAATCAAGAAAATCACAAGTGGTTATACTCAAGAATAACTCAATACCTCAAGTATAAATGGGAACGCTTAGGGTTAAAGTTCGTACAAAAAGAAGAATCTTATACGTCTCAAACATGTTTAGTATGTAGTGAGAGAAATAAGAAAAAGGGTAGAAATTACATTTGTGATTTTTGTGGATTTAAGTATCACAGGGATGTGGTAGGAGCCATAAATATTTTAAGGAAGTATCTTGGGACGTTCGGAGAGAAGTTCCAGGTAGATGCTGTTATGACACCAGCCGTTTATGGAGTGAGATATAAGGCTCACATGAATGTAGCTCATGGATTTAATACGTGAGAACCCCACCGGCTTTAGCCCGGCGTGTGAGTGTCAGATATATTAAAAACAAAATAGAGTGTCTATCCCAGCAAAAAGGGGAATTAAAATGCCGTACATTGCAAAAGGTGTTCGTTCTGTTTATGATGAATTAATAAAAGAATTAACGTCTCAATTGGTTCGTAGAGAAGATATGCCTGGTCGTCTAAATTACTGCGTTAGTTCTATTGTCTTCAAACTGTTTGAAGACAATCCTTGTTATAGCAATGCAAATAACTTAATGGGAGCTTTAAGTTGTGTTCAACAAGAGTTTTATAGACGGAAAGTAGCTCCTTTAGAAGATAAGAAAATAATTGAAAACGGTGATATATAAATGTGGTTGATTTGTATTAATAATAATGGATATGATGTTTCGTTAAAACAAGGTAAAACATATCGTTCTGTTTATGATAAAGAGGCAGAAGAAATTGGGTTAGTTCGCATTGTAGATGAATCTGGAGAGAGTTATTATTACCCAATGTCATTCTTCTCTTCTGGTGATGCTTTTTCAATAGAAATAGAACAATTAAAAAATCGCATCAAGACGATTGAATATCAAATGGATAAGATAAAAGAGGCTTTAACGTGAACTTACGTATAGTATCTGTCGTGTGTTGTGCTAGAATACTCAGTGACTTTCTGTTTCCTTTGACAAGTTTGCTAGTTCTTGTGCCCGAAGGGCTTCTTTAAAAAAACTAGCATTATTTTTCTTTTTAGTGTTCGAAAGGAGTATTTGCTACTTCCTCTACAGGGGGGTTAAAACCCCGTAGTTTCCACAGCAAAAGAAATCTATGAAATCTAAGGGAACTCTTAAATAATGCTCTTTTTACTCTTCTTGTTTTTTACTTCAATTCCACCTTATTACTCTTTCCCTGTTTGTTTTCAAAACAATGAAAATAATAAAGAAGGCTGTACTTCTTACGATTATGATTTTAATAACAAAGTAGACCTCGCTGATTATGCTTTTTACCAAAATTTAGATCGTTCTAGAACAGCAGATAAGCCAGATAGTTGGTTAGTTCTATTTAACGAGAATGATCAAGAAAGCATTGAATGGAAAAATTGGTATATTAATCTGCGTAATATCCCGACTGAAAATACGCTAGGACTAAATACCCCACTAAATGAGAAAATAAGTGTTTCAGATTATATTTCTTATATTTATCTTCCAATTCATCAGTATTTCAGAGAAAATCCAGAGTTATATCGAAAAATAATGGGAATAATTGTTGGTTATAAAGCTCCTGGAAATTTTTATTTGCCGCCGTTTTCTTTTTTCCCAACTCTTCCAGAATTAAGCGGAGGAGGTGGATACTCAGTTAGTAGTGCTTTAATGAATATTTCTACTGTTTCTGGACCAGTAGAAGTTGCTCAAGGAACCTGGAAAACGTATCCTACAGCGTTTAATCAAAATTTTGTAAACATATCTGTTTCGGCTAAGCCTGTTGTTAATCGTTTTACCCTAAAAGCAGGGTGGTATTTAACATCTAGAATTGATGGACCTACACTAGAAGATGTAAAACGTCTTTCACCAACAAACCCGAACATTTTGCTTGATGGAATATTCTATTATGATGAAGAAGATGAAATTTACGGAACATGGCAAGATCTATTAGATACTAAAGCAAGATTTTCACAACTTTCATGGCAAAAATTCAATTCTGATACAGATTTTGTTCCTAATGCATTTTTTTATGGAACTTGGCATAGAACGAATAATTGGGATAAAAGAAAATGGAATTCTGATGTTTTAGGACCAAGATTTTTAGCTGTAGATCAAAACAGTTTTGGTGCGACTACTGTTAGAAGTTTAACAAATCATGACAAAAGATTTGTTCCTAATGTTCTGTTTAAAGGAAAATTTTTATCCGCAATAGGAGCTACTGCAGAACCAACGATAAATACGATACCTAAAATAGAAACTCTTTGGTATTATTTATTAAATGGAAGAACATTAGGAGAATCGTATTTTATGGCATGTAAACGTAGCAACTGGATGTGGGAATTAGTTGGTGATCCGTTTTTGAAGGTACAAAAAGTTCCATGAAAACAAAAATAGTAGAAAAAGTTTCAGATAGGTTAAATAGAATTGTTAAAGAAGGTGCAAGAAATCAAGGGTTTCATGTAACTTGCGAAAATATAAATATTTATACAGATGGCGAAGTTACGTTTGATGCTGTTTCTCCTGAATTTTATCGTACTGATTTTAAAGAACGAAAAGAACTTATTGAAAACGTTTTAAATGAAGCTGTGCGTAATAAGACTCTTTCTAAGAAAGAACGTTCACAAATTTCATTAATTTTTACTTATACTTTGTCTGAGTGGGAAGTGATACAAAGCGACAGAGAATCCGATATAGAATAATCATTTCGCGAAAAAGGAAATAAAATGAATAATGTCCAAAGAGGTGTTCAAGAATTTCATGAGAAATATGGGTGTTTAACTAAATACAAACCAACTATTCCTGATTCACAAACACTCTTATTGAGAGCTGGATTAATTGTAGAAGAAGCAGCTGAATTTATGTCTGCTGCTAGAAACAGAGATATTGAAAAAATGGTGGATGCATTAGGCGATTTATTGTATGTTTGTTATGGGACAGCAGTGGTTATGGGTGTTGATATGGAACCTATCAGCGATGAGGTTCAACGATCAAATATGACAAAAGATGGTGGCGGTAAAGATTTTGGAGGAAAAATAATGAAAGGCTCCAATTTTAGTCCTCCTAATATATTAAAGTGTTTAAAAGAACAGGGTTATCAGAATGTTGAATGATTTAAGACCTGATTGGGATTCTACTTTTATGACGCTTGCCTTTTTAGTAGCTCAAAGGTCTTTAGATAAGCACACTCGGCATGGTTGTTTAGCTGTAAGTGAATTAAATGAAATATTGAGTACAGGGTATAATTCTCCTCCTCGTGGCTGCATAGATGAAGAAGTTCCGTTAGAGAGACCAATGAAGTACCTTTATATGGTACATTCGGAAGCAAATTGTATAAATAGTGCTGCAAGATGTGGAATTTCTTTAGAAAATTCCACATTTTATATTACAGGCCCACCATGTAATGTGTGTTTCAGAAGCATTAGAAATGTAGGAGCTAAAAAAATAATTTATGGACCAATTTTACATCAAAGAACGGAAGATGAAATAAAATCCATTGAATTTATGAATAAAAAACGTGGTCCTAATTTCTCTGGTGTGACAGAACAACATATTGAAATGCGTGAATTCAAAGATATACAAAAAGTTCACGATTTATTAAAACAAACAGGTACTTATATCGATAAAAAACTAGAGATTGGCGTTTGGTAATTTATGATTAAAAACACACCACAACCAATTGTCGATAGTCGTCATCTTAAAATTTTATCCGTTAAAAAAGACGAACTCAAAGATTCTATTGTTTTCGTTTGTTTAGAAGATAAACATGGATATTATGATGTAGCTCAATTAAGGAAGTTAGCTGAAGCACTTGAGAGAATTGAACCGAATGGTAATTATTTTATAGGGTTAAAAAGATTACGATTTGAGATTTATGATAGGCAAGAGATTAAAAACAAAGATATAATTATTACAGTGGCTAATCAAGAAGAGGATGGAATTGATGAGCAAGAAATAGAGAAACAATTTCGTCAAACTTTTTCTGAAGCAAAAAGTATATCTTTTGTTCACAATTATGCGGATGTTAAAAAGTCATGAATTATTCAAAAATGTCTAATGTAGAACTGGCAGAATACTATGCTCTGCATTTTGATCAAAAAGCATTAAACGAGCTTGGTCGAAGAGACAAAATGTCTAAAATGACCTTTGAAGAGTTTCTTGAATTTATTGAATTAGAAAAGGAACAAAACGATGCGTAAAGTTGAACCTAAAATATTTTTAATTGCCTACACCCACTTAGATAATGATGCTACATCTAAATGGCTGGAAGAAGTAGGGGGGTTAAAAGTTCTTGACCATCTAGATGGTGATGATGGAGAGAAATTGGTTGAATTATCTGGACGTAATTGTTATAAAAGTTTTGATGTTGGACTAAATCCGAATATAACTAAAGTTAGAACGGATAGTCAGGAATATCATAACAATATTCTAAAAAGTGCTCATGGTTCTGTATTGGAACATGCCACTGCAACTTTTGCTTTTGAAAATATTTCTCGTGTCTTCAGCCACGAAGTTGTAAGGCATCGAGCAGGCACTGCTTTTTGTTTAGCTGGAAGTACAAAAATCTCCATAGTTCGTTCAGGCGGTAAAGGAAGAAAAAATGGAACTAAAACGAGATCAATAAAATCTCTTTATAATACGTTTTCACCTGAATTTACTTTGCGTTGTTTGGATGAACAAAATAATTGTTTCACTACGACAAAAATAAAAAATGTCTCTTACAGCGGCAAAAAGCCATGTTTTTCCGTAACTTTATCTGACGGTAAAAAAATAACATGTTCTAAAGATCACCAGATTTTTACTTCTGATGGGTGGAAAACACTAAACGATTTGGTCGGAGAGAGTTATTTATCTTCTGGAAGTTTTCCATATTATGATAGCAAAAATCTTTCTAAAATTGCCGTGAATGGAAGAGTAGTTTCTGTCCATAGAACGATTAATAGTAGAGAAAAATGTATATACAAATCTGGATTAACTTCTAGTGTGAAAAAATCTGCTTCTTATATTGTTCCTAAATTTGTTAATATATCTTCTGTTGAATATGTAGGAGAAATTGATACTTATGATATTGAAACAACTGGTCCACATAACTTTCTAGCCAATGGAATCGTTGTTCATAATTCTCAAGAGAGTTTACGTTATATTAGATTAGATAATTTGAAGTATTGGGTTCCAGAAGTTATTGATAGTAATCCAGAAGCACGAAAAGTTTTCGAAGAAGTTTTTGCAAAATGTGAATGGGCACAGAAAGAATTTGCTCGTATTTATGATATAGAAAATATGAAAGATTTTCATGTCAAAAAACAATTAACTTCAGCGTTTCGTCGTGCTGCTCCGATTGGATTGGCTACAGGTATTGTAATAACTTTTAATTTGCGTGCTTTAAGGTGGATTATTCAAATGAGAACTGCTGAAAGTGCAGAAGTTGAAATTCGTAAAGTATTTTGCGAGGTTTATAATATTGCAAAAGAAAAGTGGCCATTTCTTTTTCAAGATTTTACCACAGTAGATACAAATGATGGTTTATTTGAAGCAAAACCTTTGATGTCGAAAGTTTAATAATAAATAAGGGATTAAAAATGGAAGAATTTGATTTAGATTGGATAGTTCGTGATTTCGAAGAAATAGATGAGAAATTACCGCAAATATCAAAAGAGATTGTTTTGCAAGGTCTTGATTTTCGTGTTTTCGAGAAAACTCCAAAAGATTTTTGCGAAACAGAAGACGATGAGGATTTAGAAACTGTTAACGAAATTCTTTTTATTTTGCAAGAAAATTTAGAGTGTTTTTCTGAATTAACTGCAGAAGAGTTGGAATCCTTAGTTGAAAGAACTATTGTTGGATGTGAGTTGGTTATTCTTTGTAGCGAAGGACTATTAGAGGAAGTAGAGAATGGTGATTTTGTAGTAACAGAAAAAGGAGAGAAAGAATTTCAATAATTTTTATTAATTTTGCGAAAAATAATGTATAATGTAATTGTAAGCCTAAAATAAGGCAAAAATATATAGTTTTCTTTGAAAGGAAAAAGAGTAATGAGTCAGAATCGAAATCGTAGAACAAATCGGAAGACAGCACCTGCTGCAACAGTGCAAGCAGCAAGTGCGACTTCATCCGCTTCTCGAAGCACTCGTAATAGTGTTTCAGCGAATCGTGGAATGAAGATTACGCATCGTGTGGTTGATTCACGTCAACATACGACAGGGTATGTTGCAGGTGGCAAGACTTATTCGGTTAGCGAAATTCTGGGTATGGTTAATAGTGGCAAGGTAAAGGGGGTGCAGCAAGTTGGAAACCACATCCAATCTCTTCCAGGGAATTCGCGGCTGACTGATCTCCCAACACGAGTCGCAAAGAATTAATTTGTAGTTTTTAAATGTTTTATATTATTTATTAAAAATTTCGCTTTTGCGAGACCAAAACACAGATTGAGTTTGGGGTGAGCTAACTATAGATGGCCCTCAAAGAGTAAATCACTTAATAAGCCAGAATGTTTCTGGCTTATTAAGTTTAGAGATAAAAGGAGTTTCTTATGAAAAAGGTCGGTATTTTCTTATTTTCAATAATAACAATAATTCTTGGTTGTAGTGACGACAGAGAACAAGAAGAAAGTCATTATCTGTATTCTACTCGCTTAATAAGGGCAGTTTGGACTTCTGGTGTTTATGTTACAGGTGTTGAACTATCAGATGGTCATGATTATTTTGTTGCTAATAATGCTAGTAGTTCTAGTGGAGTAGCAATAACCCATGCTGCTGGTTGTCGTTTTTGTAAAATTTCTAAAGAGTAATTTATGGACCTTATTATTATCGAATCTCCGGGCAAAATCAAGAAAATTAAAGAATCTGTTGGTTCTGGATACGAAATTTTAAGCACCATAGGACACATTTTTGATTTGCCTATTAAAAAACTAGGCATCGATATTAAAAACGATTTTGCTTATGATATGGTAGTGTACGACGATAAAAAAGATGTGTTAAAAAATATTCTTTCTACTGCAAAAAAAACGAATCATATTTATTTAATGACAGATGCAGATAGAGAAGGAGAGGGTATTGCATTTAATGTAAAAAATGCTCTGATAGATGCAAAAGTCGATTCAAAGAAAATTTCTCGAATATCTACTACGGAAATAACAAAATCCGGCATCAAAAAAGCTTTAGATAATCCTGGTGACGTGAATATGCAAATGACAGATGCATATTTAACACGTCGTATCTTGGACAGATTAGTCGGATATAGGGTTTCGTTTTTAACTCAACAATCTACTGGTGGAAAATCTGCTGGTAGAGTTCAAAGTGCAATGTTAAGAATCATTGCAGAACGTGAAAAAGAAATAAAAGCGTTCATTCCTGAAGAATATTGGGTTTTAACTGCCCATCTTCAAACCAAAGATAAATCAACTTATTTGGGAATTTTGGATGAAAAAATCAAAGTCAAGAACGAACAAGAAGCAACTAAAATTTATGACAAAGTTATAAAAGGTTCTCCTTTTGTAAAAGAAGTAGAAAGTCAAGAAGTCAATGTTTCTCCGTATGCTCCATTTATAACAAGTTCTCTTATTCAAGCATCTTCAACGATATTGGGTTGGACTGCTGATAAAACTATGAAAGTAGCTCAAACTTTATATGAACAAGGTTCCTGTTTGTTGTCTGGTGAAATACTAGTGTCGCCTAATGGAATTCTTTCTCCTATCGAAAATATTGCTGAGTCTAAAGTAATCGGTTTTAATGAAGATTATAATTCTGAAGAATACAAAGTCCTTGCCCGTCAAAAAATATCTTATAGTGATAATATATATCATATTCGCACAAAAGATGGACAGGAAATTTCTGTAACTAAAGATCATAAACTGTTGGTTTTTGATGGGACTTATATTTTATGGAAAGAAGCACAAAATATTTTAGATACAGATTTTTGCTTGTGTTCTAAAAACATTAAAGTAAATCGAACTGAGACTCCAGTAGATTTATATGCTTTTGTTAAACAGTTGCCAAAAGAAATTCTTGCTAAAATATTAGTTCAAATTAATGACAAAAACGCAGCCTATAACATTATAAACGCTCATAAAAATAATATTAATGTAAATACTTATTATAAATATAAAAGAAACTGTAGATTCCCTATTTCATGGTTGCCATTAGACTTTGATACTTCTTCTATTGTTTTTTATTTGTGGGCTTGTCCATCATCTAAGCCAGAATTTTATTCTCCAAAAACTTTCTGTTATTTATTGGGATTTTGTCTTGGAGATGGCCATATACCACCAAAAGAAAGTGGATTTAAAGTTCCGGGTTGCGTGTGTAGTGAAAGCCAATGGAATATATTCTTTAAAATGGTTAATAAGCCTGATATTAATATTTGTGATCAAATTAGAATTAGTGGTAAAATATTACACCATTTGTGTATATTTTTTGGTGGGAAACCAGGAGATAAAGCAGCTTCTATTTTTATACATCCATACATTTCTTCTTTGTCGGAAGAACTTTTGTTTTCTTTTCTTGCTGGGTTGTATGACACTGATGGGTGTATAAAATTATATAATAAGGAAACTCTTGAATCGTCTCCTCTTAATGCGTCATATACTACGATTAGCCAACAAATGGCTAAACAATTAAATGTTCTTTTACGATCATTAGGTTTTTTTTCTGGTATTCATCGACGAAAAGGAGATGAAAAAAGTTGCTCTATAAAAATTCTTCAACATTCTGCCAAAGATTTTTTAGAAAAAATAGTTCCACATTTAATAGTAAAAAAAGAATACGTTCAGAGTATTTTAACGAAATTTTCTACATGGGATACTCGTAGAGACTCTTTACCATTAATTAAAATCATAGAATCTTTAAGAAAACAAAAAAACATAACAAAACAAAAGCTTTCATTGGCAATTTTTGATAATTCTTCTGATTATTGGAATTATTTAAGATTATTACCAGGGAGAACTCGTCCTTCTTATGTTGGAAGAGAAGATGCTAAGAAAATTGCACAATATTTTGATGATGATTTTTTGTTACGTATAGTTGATTCTGATATGTATTTTGCAGAAATTAAATCAATCAAAACTGAAAGTTATTCTGGATTCGTTTATGATATATCTACATCAAGTGAAAACTTTATATGTAACACATTTTATAGCCACAACTGCTCATATCATCGCACGGATTCTCCTTTTATGGCAGAAGAAGCGATGACTGCAGTTCGTGGGTTTATTGAGCATTCTGTTGGAATTAAATATTTGAACTCGACTGTTCAAAAATATTCTGCTAAAAAAGGTGCTCAAGAAGGTCATGAGTGTTTTCGTCCTACGACCATTTCATTGCAAACTGTTTCTGGCACTCCAGATCAACAGAAAATGTATGAAATGATTTGGCGACGAACTATTGCTTCTCAAATGGTAAATGGTATAGATAAAAGAACTAAAGTAATTACAGATATTAGTGATTATGATTTTATTTCACGCGGTAATACTTGTGTTTTTGACGGGTTTAGAAAAATTTGGGTTTATTCAAAACATGAAGATAATATTCTTCCTGATTTGAAAAAGGGGGATAAACCAGCTCTTATTAGTTTGGATAAAGAACAGAAATGGACATCTCCCCCGTCTAGGTACTCTGATGCTTCATTGCAAAAGAAGTGTGATTCAGTTCAAATAACTCGTCCTGCGACTTTTGCTTCTTTTTTGAAAATATTAGAAAATCGTGGTTATATTAAACGAGTGAAAAAATCATTTGAAGCAACGGATTTAGGAATTAGGGTAGTGGATTTTCTTATTGCTTCTCATATGTGTTTTGTAGATTTAGAATTTACAGCAAATATGGAACAGAATTTAGATGATATTGCAACTGGGACAAAGAAAAAATTAGATGTTATGACGGATTTTTGGAAAACTCTGAAAGATAATATAGAATATGCTAAGACAGTGAAGATTACGTTGTCTGAAACGAATTTTGTATGTCCGAAATGCAATGGAAAGGTTTTGCGTAAATACTCGAAATATGGTCCTTTTATGTCTTGTGCGAATTACAAGAAAAAGGGTGGATGTGATTACATTGCAAATGTTGGTGAGAATGGGGAATTGGTTGAAAAGGTAGTAAAAGAAAAGGAATATGCCACATTTAATTGTAATAAATGCGGTAATAAGATGGTGAAACGCACTTCTAAATTTGGATCATTTTTTGGTTGTGAAGGGTTTAATAAGGGGTGTAAAGTTACCGCCGACTTGGAAGGAAATTTTAAAGTTCCAAAAACGGGCGGAAAAAAGAAATTTTGGCAAAAAAAGAAAAAAGATGCAACAGAAGAATAATCTTAAATCTTTTTCTGAATCAGACTGGTTCGAAATACAAAAGCATTTAATTTGCGCTGAAGAAGAAATTTGTAAACAGCAGTTATCTCAATCTGTAAACAGCCCTTCAGATCAAACATTGATGAATGAGATCGGAGACCAATATAATCCTAAAAACTACATAATTGAAGGCGAAGAAGTAACTAAATTCACTTTTGAACCATCTGGTTTTGGAATTGCTTTTAATTTATCTGATATGTCTGTTAATGAACTCTCTGAACAGACAAAAAAAGACATTCTTAAAAACGGGATTATTGGACACGTACATGGAGTACACGTACATGAAGTAATTGATACTAGTCATATTAAAGACATGATGTCTGATGACCCTATGTATTTTAAACATTCTTGGCCAGATCAGGGAGATGCTGTTGATGGGCATATATTCGACTATAAAGATATTCCGAAAGTTAAATTAGATCCAAATGATTTAAGTTCGCAACCAAGTACATATGCTCAAGAAGCTGTTTCAAATTTTTCAAATTATGTAAAAAAGAAAAAAGCTGGTGATGTTCTTTATTCTAGTAAAAATACAAAAATTGAAGTAGTTGATTATGAATCTTTAACAAAATCTGATGCGCCAATGGACCAACAAGAAATACCAGAAAAGAATATACAACATAAAATTCTTCATGAATCTTTAGAAGATATCGTAAAATACATACGTAAACATCATTTTGGCGTAAATAAAGAAATTTATGCCTTAAAGCTAATACGCCAATTTGATGGTAAAAAAATACCAATAGAAGAAATGAGAGGAATTACTCTTCAAAATATTTCTGTTCATGATAAAAGAACACTTATTTTAACTCAAAAAGCGGATTTAGCTAACACTGGAAATAAAATTTCTCCTTATCCGTTTTTTGAATCTAATTTGTATTTATCAGAACTTATTATGATTAATGTTTACGATTATTCAGCAGAATTTATCAGTGAAACAAATTTCGATTTTACTTATTCTTTGCAAACGAAAGATGCAAAAACTGTTATGCTTGCAGAATGGGTTCATAAAAAACCTAAAAACTTAAGAGCACAATGGGCTTGTGATACAGATACTGAAAAATTATTAGAAAGTATCGGAGAAGGTCCAAAAATACATAGACAAGTCTCTATACCTCGTGGAATCGATTTGGAATAATTCATATGCCCGAAAAACTCACAAAATCCGTCTTTGATTGGGAACACTTTACTTTATATCTCGCAGGTCCCATGGAACATTCACAGGATAGTGGTGTGGGTTGGAGAGATATTTGGACAGAAAAATTAGTTCAAATAGGCA